>Ga0187882_1000861_pt1 | contig 32164 bp, 29 predicted proteins | sample June2016WEW_19_1_3_FD_132991 | JGI IMG/M metagenome (GOLD analysis project Ga0187882, IMG submission 132991) | Peatland microbial communities from SPRUCE experiment site at the Marcell Experimental Forest, Minnesota, USA - June2016WEW_19_150 | ecosystem: Environmental > Terrestrial > Soil >... | reverse complement strand
GCGCCGCCACCGCCACCGCCACGAACGCCGACGATATTGCCCGGATTGGGATCATCCGTGCGGAAATGCGTCAGAATATAGCGCTGTGCAGGATCGCTGAGGTAAACCGCATAGTCCGTGTTGTTCTGCCCGCTGGTCTCCCTGAAAAAGAGAATCTGCATGTCAGGCGAGAAGCGATGGCTTGACATGCGCGTATTGTTTTCAAAGACCATCTTGGTGCTCTTATCATCGAAAGGAGGCAGCCACTGCATCACGCGATCCTTGCGTGGCGGGCCCTGAGCTGCGGCACCCTGTGCGGCGCCGCCTCTCTGGCCGACGCCTGTTCCACCAGCGCCGCGCGCGCCGCCCCCAGCAGCTCCACGGGTACCGGCTTGAGTAGATCCCGGCGGCGCCGCTTCCTGCTCTAGGTAGGTAAATCCCTGGCCGTCGGACCTCCAGGCGAGTTCGCGTTTTCCTTGTTGCTCCGCGCCAGCGCCGCGGCCGCCGCCCGGTGCCTGCGGTGGAGCGGGAGGAGTATCATCAGGCGCAGCACCGAGATTGAGCGGCCGCTTGGTGATTTCGGCAAGAGCTTTTCCTGTCGTGTCCCACACCTCTTCAATGGAACCGAAGTTGCTCACCGGCACGATGTAAGAGAAGGGCTTGGTCATCCGGGTAACCCGCAGGTACTTGCCATCCGGCGATACGTCAATCGAACGCACCATGGTGGGCTGCCCGATTTTTGTCACCGCGCCGGTCTGGACATTGATCAGCGCTATCTGGCCTGTCGCGTGCCATTCCAGGAGTTCAAATTCACTGGGCAGGGTCATCAGGCTGGGGAAAGTGCGTAACCGCTCCTTCTCGGCATCACCGACCTTTACTTCCGGCCCAGTCGGTGCAGCCGGCTTTACCGGCCTAGGAGTTCGACCATCGGGAATGAGCACTGCCGCGATCTGCGCGCCGTCGTCGGTAAAATCAAAGCTCGTATTCAATGTTGCGAGGACGGGTGTCTTGGTAAGCTGGCGCGATTTCAAAGTCGCAACATCCGCAATCCAGATATGAGTCGCATCTTCGCCGTGGACGTAGAAGGCGATGTTCTTGCTGTCTGGTGACCAGGTAGCGTTGGTTACGCGGGCCCCTGCAGGTAGCTGGATCAGCCTCTTGCTGCCGTCTGCTGCGGAGACAATCTGGATACCGACGTTGTTGCTGATGGTCAGGGAACGCGCGCGATTCGCCTTGAAATCGATGAAGACACCACCCAACTCGTCGAAAGGCTTGGAAAACGTCTTCATGACGACCGGACCGTCACCGATCTGATTTAAAAACCATTTCTTGTCCGGGCTTATGTTGGACAAATTGACGTTTTGCCAGCGCGGTGCCATGACCGCCTCAGCCAATTCCGGCGGCGGTGTTACATATCCTTCCTTGGAAAGGATCTCATCCGCCCAGGTAGGAACAGGCTTGGGCGCATTGGACTGGCCACCCCCTTGCGCTGCCAACATGATTGGCAAAAGGGCAATGAGAAGAATGAGTGTGGTGCGCAGACACTGTGTCGAAATGCCGCGTTTCGACATGGTAATGCCTCTAAACATGGTGCCTCCATCGGAGTGAAAATCAGGTAAGTATTCGTATCGTGTTTTCTAGATATGGTAATCTGGGAACGTTACGGGCTGGTACTATAGGTCATTCTCTCAGGTGGGACAAGCGGAAAGAAATCCTATGAAATTCGTTAGTAACGGGCCCGGAAAAGATGACCCGCACTTCAATACGTTCTGGTTCGCTCGATTGTCAGGCATTGTTATGATCCTCCCCGCATCCATGGCAGCGGGGTGGTTGCTGGGCTATTATGTCGTCGATCGCTACATAACCTCGTTCCCTTGGGGAACTATTGCGTTGACTTTGATCGGGGCAGGCGCCGGTTTCTTCGAAATCGTGAGGATCTTGGTTTCGCCGGGTGGCAAGAGGGACCGCTCCATCGATGGAAAAGATTGAACGACGCCTCGTCTGGATATCTCTGGGATTCGCGGCCGGCGGCAGCATGGCCGCATGGGTCTGCTTCGGAGCCCGCGAGGGACTGTCTTTCGCAGGAGGTGCCGCGGTAGGCGGCGGGGAGCTGCTGTGGCTTCGATCCTCCGTAGGCAAGCTATTTGCCCGCGGTTCCCGAAGTTCGAATCTCCGCGTTCTGGCGGGCTATTTTTTGCGCCTATTGTTGATTCCGTTCAGCCTGTATGTTATGATCCGTTTTCTTTTTGTAGACGTTATCGCTGCCGTGACCGGGATGATGGTACTGATCGGCAGCGTTTTGGTAGAAGGCGTCCTCGAAGCATTCGGCAGCAATCCCAAATAGCATGCACGAGCAGAGTCCCGTCGCAAACTTCATCAATCAATACCTACTTGATCCAATTGCGCGCGCCCTTGGCTTCCATCTTGAAGCCGGGCAACACGCGGTCCCGGATCATATTGTGATGATCCTGCTCATTTCGTTGGGACTGATTACCTTTGCACTGTGGTTGCGCTGTAGATTGAGTGTCGACAATCCGTCAAGGATGCAACATCTGGTTGAGGTCCTCCTGGAGGCGTTGCAGGGATTGGCGCAGAGTGTGATCGGCAAGGACTACCGCCGCTTTGTGCCGCTCCTCCTGGTTCTGGGAATCTACATTCTCATTGGAAATATAATCGGGATGGTGCCGGGTTTTATCTCGCCGACGAGCAATTTCAATGTCACCGCTTCATGCGCGATTCCGGTTTTCCTCTACTACAACTATCACGGGATCCGCAAACACGGCCTGTTCGGTTATATCCTTCACTTCATGGGGCCCGTCTGGTGGCTTGCCTGGCTGCTTTTCCCGGTTGAGATCGTCAGCCACATGGCGCGCATGTTCTCACTCAGCATGCGTCTTTTCGGGAATATTTTTGCGGAAGAGCTGATCATCGCTTCGCTCAATCAGTACATTTTCCCGTTTCTGACTTCCATCCTCGTTATGTTTCTGGCGTTGTTTGCCAGCACTATTCAGGCATTTATATTTGTGCTGCTGACCATGGTGTACCTCTCGGGAGCCGTGGAGGAGTCGGAAGGGCACAAAGAGGAACATGGCGGGGCAGAACATGAGAGCCCGACGCCAACGCAAGTGCAGGCAGCCGTAGCCTGAGGCAGGAAGCGCGGCGACCGTGCCGCAACCGTTTATGGATCTCTTGAAAGGAGACTTCTGATGGGAAGAAAGTGGATTTTGGCCGTACTCCTTACTATTGTCCTGCTCACGCTGGTTGTGCCGGTATTCGCGCAGGGTGAGGCCGGGGCTGCCGCAGGTGCCCATAAGGACCAATGGCTCCTCATCTCCGCCGGGTTCGGCATGGCGTTGGCTGCCGCCGGATGCGGCTACGCACAGAGCCGTGCGCTCGCGGCGGCTTGCGAAGGTGTTTCCCGCAACCCGGGTGCTACCGACACCATTCGACTCTTCATCTTTCTAGGACTTGCTTTCATCGAGTTTTTGGCCCTGCTTACCTTTGTCGTGATCATGCTGCTCATGAGGTAGGACGTTAGGGATTCGAGATTCGAGATTCGAAATTGGAGATTGAATGCTCTCCATCTCGAATTTAGAATCTCGAATCTCGAATTTGTCTTCCGACTTACTCTTCGATATCGTGGATAGTGGCTAGAGAGCGGATTTCGTAGTCCTTCTGCCCGGAGGGGGTGGTGATCGTCACCTCCTCGCCCTCACCTTTTCCCAGCAGGCTGCGCCCGATCGGCGATGAAATCGAAATCAAACCCTGGGCAAGGTCGGATTCCTCCGGCGAAACCAGGGTGTAGTGAACTTCCTTCTCCGTGCTGTAATCGTAGAGCAGGACGCGCGAACCGTACGCAACGCGATCGTGCGGAATCTTGTCGAGATTGATCATCGACAAGGATGCAAGCCTGGCCTGAAGATTGGCTTTCTTTCCTTCCAGGTAGGACTGGCGCTCCTTCGCGGCCTTGTATTCCGCGTTTTCGCTCAGATCTCCATGCTCGCGCGCGCGCAGGATTTCCTTCGGCAATTCGACACGCAGTTCTCGTTCAATGATGTTCAGCTCATCCTGAAGTTTTTTCCGAATGTCTTTCATAGCTAGGGCTATTGTAGAGGAAGGACTGAATGACTGGCAAGGTTCAGAATGAAACCGGGGAAGACGCCCAACCACAGCACTCCGGCAGCAGCGATGGCGATGGCGGCGTGGGCCGTCAACGGGATATGCTGGCTCCCAGAGTCGGCGGGCTCCTTCATGTACATGTACACCATCAGTCGAAAATAGTAATACACAGAGATAACACTGTTCAGGACTCCGATAATCGCGAGGCCTATATATCCGCGCTGAATTGCTGCGCTAAAGAGGTAAAACTTGCCCATGAACCCTCCGGTCAGAGGGATGCCGGCCAGGGAAAGAAGAAAAAGCGCGAGCGCAGCGGCGACCACAGGCTGGGACTTCCCCAATCCTGCATAATCCTCGAAATAGACGCGACGATCGCCGAGCCTGCTGAGGGACAGCACGATGCTGAGGGCTCCGAGATTCATGGCCGAATAAATGATCAGGTAAAAAATCACCGCGCGCTGCCCGGCGGAACTTGCCGCGACAATCCCCACAAGAATGTACCCCGTGTGCGCGATCCCGGAGTACGCCAACATCCTCTTGATGTTTGACTGCCGGATCGCGACCACATTTCCCAGCGTCATGGTGAGAACTGCCGAAACCCACAGGATCGCGGTCCAGTCGGACCGCAACGATGGAAGCGCCTGGATCAGCACCCGGATCAAAGCGGCAAATCCTGCTGCCTTAGGGCCAACCATCATAAATGCTGTTACCGCCGTAGGCGCACCCTCGTAAACATCCGGCACCCAGGCATGGAATGGAACGGCGGCAACCTTGAATCCGAATCCGACCAGGATCAGGCCCAAACCCGCCACCATCGTGATCTGAGGAGTGCCCTGAATTGCCGCAATAGTCCGAATGGCGGCATAGTTTGTAGTCCCGGTGCTGCCATACACGAGCGCGATGCCATACAGCAGGAAAGCGGTTGCAAAAGAACCCAGAAGGAAATATTTCATCGACGATTCGTTGGAGCGCGTGTCGGAGCGCCTGAAACCGGCGAGAATATACGTCGCAATCGACATGATCTCAATGCCAAGAAAGGTCAGAATCAGATCGCCGCTTGCCGCCATGAGGGACATGCCGACGCATGCAAAGAGAAGCAGGGCGTAATACTCGCCTCGATTGAGCGCCTCGCGTTCATTGAAACGCAGCGAGATTAAGGCGCATACGCCGGTAATGACGAAGAACAGCCACTGAAACACCCAGGCAAAGCTATCGACCAGAAACATGCCGCCAAAAATCGCTCGCGGTGCCTCGATGCGTTGAAACGACAAAACATAGGCGGCAAGAAAGGAAGCGACCACGGCGATCTGCCCAAGCCGGCTCTTGTGTTCCGGGGCCGTAAACGGCTCCAGAAGCAGCACGGCCATCCCGGCCAGCGCCAGAATGATCTGTGGAAGGATGGCGAAATAATCAATGGTCATACTTGAGTCCCGTCGCGGAGGCGTGCGGACGCCCGGTTGGCATGGCGGCCGGGTGCCGTGCGGAGAATGCACGATGCCCGGAATCCAGAGGTATTGCGCGAGGCGCCTCAACGCGATAACCGCCGGCAGGGGCATGCGCATCGTGAATGCGCTGCTGCACTAGCTTCAGGCTGGCATCCATGCGCTGTAGGAACGGGGCAGAGTAGACCCCTATCCATAACATGACCACCAGGATCGGCGCCAGCAGCCACCTCTCTCGCGCGCCGATATCCTTCATTTCCAGATTCGCGGCATTGGTCACCTTGCCGAAAAAGACCCGCTGATACATCCAGAGCATGTAAACCGCTCCCAGAATCATCCCGCTCGCCGCGATTGCGGCGAATGCCGGGCTCTTGAGAAACGTTCCGGCCAGGATCAGCACCTCGCCAACAAATCCATTCAAGCCGGGCAACCCTATGGAAGATAGCGTAACTACCAGGAACAAGGCCGCCAGAACCGGGTTTCGGTGCGCCAGGCCGCCGAACTCGGAAATCTGGCGTGTGTGCCGGCGCTCGTAGATCATTCCCACCAGGAGGAACAGAGCCCCGGTGGAAAGCCCGTGATTCAGCATTTGCAGAGTTGAACCCTGAAGGCCCTGTTGCGTGAAAGCAAAGATCCCCAGCACTATCAAGCCCATGTGGCTGACTGAAGAATAGGCGACCAGCTTCTTCAGGTCCGGCTGGACCATGGCAACCAGCGCCCCATAAACGATTCCGACGAGGGCGAGGAAGGAAAGATAGGGCGCCGCCGCGATTGCCGAGGCAGGAAACAGCGGCAGGCAGAAGCGCAGAAGGCCATAGGTGCCCATCTTCAGCAGCACGCCGGCGAGAATGACCGAACCCGCGGTAGGGGCTTCCACGTGGGCATCAGGCAGCCAGGTATGAAACGGGAAGAGCGGCACCTTGATCGCGAAGGCGAGTAGAAATGCCATGAACAGCCAGAATTCTTCACCATACGTGATTCGGAAGGTGCCGGCCGCCAGATTGTGCGAAATCTGCACGAAGTCGAACGTGGTGGCGCCGTTGAGGTGGAAAAGGTACAAAATAGCGACCAGCATCAGAAGGGAACCGACCATCGTATAAAGAATGAACTTGACCGCCGCATAAACTCGTCGCTCGCCACCCCAAACGCCGATCAGGAAGTACATCGGAATCAGCATTGCTTCCCAGAAAACGTAGAAAAGCACCAGATCCAGAGCGGCGAATACTCCGATCATGCCGGTTTCGAGAAAAAGCAGGCAGATCATGTATGGCCTGACCCGCTCCGTCACTGAATGCCAGGACGAGAGAATGGCAAGCGGCGTGATGAATGTCGTCAGCAGGATGAGAAACAGGCTAATGCCGTCAATGCCGAGATGATGCTGGATCGAACCGGCTTCAATCCAGGCGTTCGCCTCCTCGAACTGCATTCCGCCGTATCCGGGATCGAAATGAAAATAGAGGTGAAGCGACACCAGGAAGGTAGCAATCGACAGCAGGAGGGCGAACGTCTTGATCGCACTCTGCGCGCGGCGTGGAAACAACAGCAGAACCAAACCCGCCAGTGCCGGGAGGTAAGTTATCAGGCTGAGAATGTGCCGAGTCAGCATGGCGCCTTTATTGCGACAGAGTGATGTAAAGCAGGATCAAAACCGCTCCCGCCAGAATCCAGGTGGCATAGCTGCGAACCAGGCCGTTCTGGATGTTTTTCAACAGAGATCCCGCATTTTGGACCATCGTGGCGGCGCCGTTTACCGAGCCGTCTATGACATCCACGTCGATGCCGCGCCACAGAAACTCCCGTGATCCCACCACGACCGGCTTCACGATGGCCGCGTCATAAACTTCGTCGACATAATACTTGTGCAGCAGCAGGCTGTATGGCGCGTGCATGCGCCGCGCGAGATTGTCGGACGCGGCAGGATTGACGACGTACAGGCGGTAGGCGAGGTAGATACCCAGCGACGCCACACAGACCGAGATCACTGCGAAGATGAACTCCTGGCCGGGCGCGGGGTTGGCACTCTGGATCGTCCTCGTGAATTCCAGGGATGGCTCGAGAAACTTCTCAAACTGATTGGGCCCCAGACGCATCCAGGCGGAAACGCCCACAAATCCGCCGACAATGGAGAGTGCTCCGAGAGCGATCAGCGGCATCGTCATGCTTGGCGGCGATTCGTGTGGGTGCTGCCGCGCGTTTTCAGGGAACCTCTCTGATCCGTAAAATGCAAGGAAGATCAGTCGAAACATGTAGAAGGATGTCAAGCCTGCGGTTGCCAATCCGACAATCCAGACGATCGGGTGGCCTCCCACCCATGCGGACCAGAGGATCTCATCCTTGCTGAAAAACCCCGCGAAAGGAGGGATGCCGCTGATCGCGAGCGCCGCGATCAACATGGTCGCGTGCGTTGTGGGTGTGAATTTGCGCAATCCCCCCATGCGCATCAGGTCCTGTTCGCCTCCAATGGCGTGAATCACGCTCCCTGCGCCCAAAAACAGCAACGCTTTGAAAAAGGCATGGGTCACGAGGTGGAATATGCCGGCCGAAAAGGCGCCGACACCGGCGGCGAAGAACATATATCCCAGCTGGCTTACTGTCGAGTAGGCGAGCACTCGCTTGATGTCCGTCTGAACGAGCCCGATGGTCGCTGCCATCAATGCGGTGGAAACCCCGATGAAAGCCACGACCCCAAGCGTGATCGGAGACCGGCTGAAAATGGCGGAGCAGCGAACCACCATGTACACACCGGCAGTCACCATCGTGGCCGCATGGATCAAGGCGCTGACCGGCGTGGGGCCTTCCATCGCATCAGGCAACCAGACGTAAAGCGGAATCTGTGCGCTCTTCCCGGTTGCGCCGACAAAAAGGAGAATGCCAACCGCGGTCAGAATGCCAAAACCCGTCTCGACAGGGAAGCGCGACGGATCTCCGGAGATGTTGCTAAAAATAGCCGTAAAGTCGAGACTTCGAAACGTCGCGAAGATCAGCAGGATGCCAAGGATGAAGCCGACATCTCCGATCCGATTCACGATGAATGCCTTTTTGCCGGCGTCGGCGGCGGTGCGCCGGTCGAAGTAATATCCGATGAGCAAGTAGGAACAGAGGCCGACACCTTCCCAACCCACGAACATCAGCAGGAAATTTGCAGATAGAACCAGAACCAGCATGGAGAACATGAACAGGTTCAGGTATGCGAAAAACCGGTAGTACCCATCCTCGGCGTGCATGTAGCCGATGGAATAAACGTGTATCAGAAAACCAACGCCGGTGACGACAAGCAGCATGACGGCAGAAAGCGGATCCAGCAAAAACTCGGCCTTGGCTACGAAGTCGCCAGAGGCAATCCAGGTGAACATTGTGTCGATGACGTGGCGTTCCACGGGCGGCAGCGCCAGTAAGCGCGTCACCGCAGCCACCGCGATGATGAACGAGGCACCCACGCTGCCGCAAGCGATCGCCGAGATCAACGGCTTAGGGAAGCGCTTGCCGAAGATTCCGTTGAGCGCCGATCCCATGAGAGGCAGGAGCGGGATGAGCCAGAGATAATCCATCATGTGCAAGGGCTCCTTCACCACTTCATGAGATTCGCGTCATCCACGCTAAGCGTCTTGCGATTCTTGTGGAGAACGATTGCGATTGCCAGGCCAACCGCCGCTTCCGCGGCGGCCACTACCATTATAAAGAACACGAAGACCTGGCCGTTCACCTGATTCAGATATTTTGAAAATGCCATGAAGGTGAGGTTCACGGCGTTCAGCATCAACTCGATGCAGAGGAAGATCGAGATGATGTTTTTCCTGACGATCACGCCAATGGTTCCAATCGTGAAGAGCGCGGCGCTTAGAATCAGGCAGTGGAATATGTTCATGATCGGCCTATGTCTGTCGTTTTGCGAGAACCACTGCTCCTATGATCGCAACGAGAATCAACACGGATGTGGCCTCGAACGGGAGCAGGTAATCGCCGAAAAGCGATCGCGCGAAGTTAGCGACGGAACCGATGCCGCCGGGCGCTTGCAGCAACTCGTGCGGTGCCCGGGCCAGGTTGTAGGATCGGAGCAGCGAGGAAAGCATCACGAGCGCGGCAGCGCCCAGGAACGTTCCAAAAAACATCAGGCGCTTCCTCTTGTCGGTGTAGGCCGTGGCCGCAAAGGGATCCAATAGCATGATGATAAAAAGAAACAACACCATGATGGCGCCGGCGTACAAGATGATCTGCACGGCCGCAATGAAGGGAGCATCCAGGAGGAGGTATATGCCGGCCAGAGAGCATAGACAGACAATGAGGGAAAGCGCTGCGTAAAAGACCCGGCGCAATGCCACGACGCCGATTGCGGCGATGAGAGCGACGCCTCCGAGCAGGTAGAACAACGAGGTTTCCATCAGTTCAAGGAATCCAGGATCCGATCTAGTTTCTCGACAGTCAGACTTTCGTGGTAATCCTCATTGATCTGCACTACCGGCGCCGTGCCGCATGAGGCGAGGCACTCTACCTCCAAAAGCGTGAATCTTCCGTCGGGCGTTGTCTCTCCCGGTCCAATCTGAAGCCTGCGTCGGAGATGATCCATGATCTCTTCGCAGTTGCAGAGAAGGCAGGAGATGTTGGTGCAGACCTGGATGACATACTTGCCAACGGGCTTCTTAAAGAGCATCGTGTAAAAACTGGCGACTTCATAGACCTCATTTGGCGAAAGCCGGAAAATCGCGGCAACCTCGCGCACGGCATCCTGCGACAGATAGCCGATTTCGTCCTGGGCCAGTTGCAGGGAAGGTATGAGCGCGGAACGCGCCTGAGGATACCGTTCCATCAGAGCCTCAATCTTGTGACGTGTAGCCTCAGATAGCATAGCAGCGCACCATCGACCGAGGGGCAAGACCGACGGATTTTGGGGATTTATAAATCATGTAAATTCAAGTAGTTAAGCCAGGACCCGATCGCAAGACAAAACGTGATATTAGTTGACAACTTGCGGGAGTGTCAAGGTTTTTCTGGTTGATTTGCCGCAAGTTCAGCCGCTATGATGCATGCCATGTGTGCCGCCATGAAACTGGAGATTAATGGGGAGATGAGATCGGTACCGGCTTCCGCCACGATACGGGAATTGCTCGAAAACCTCGAGATCAAACCCGACAGAATTGCCGTGGAATTGAATCGCCGGATCATCAAAAGCAAGGATTGGCATGTGACACCTGTGAAGGAAGCCGACCGAATCGAGATAGTACAGTTTGTCGGCGGTGGTTAGGAAAAAGGAGATGATGATGAAGGACGACGGGCTGGTGTTGGCAGGGAAGACCTTTCGTTCGCGTTTGATCGTGGGAACCGGAAAATACACGACCTTTCCGATCATGCGCGAGGCTCTGGAAAAATCGGGCGCCGAGATCGTCACGGTCGCGGTAAGGCGCATTAACATCAGCGACCGCTCACGAGAATCGCTGCTCGATTTCATCGACACGAAACGTTTCATGCTGCTCCCCAACACCGCCGGGTGCTACTGCGCAGAGGATGCGATCCGGACTGCTCAATTGGGCCGCGAAGCGGGTCTCTCCGAATGGGTGAAGCTCGAAGTGATCGGGGATGAGAAGACCCTGTTCCCGGACACCAGTGCTCTTCTGGAAGCGACGCGCGTTCTGGTGAGGGATGGATTTGTCGTGCTCCCGTATACGAACGATGATCCGATCATGGCGCGGAAGCTTCAGGATGCTGGTGCTGCCGCTGTGATGCCACTGGGTGCGCCGATCGGGTCCGGAATCGGAGTTCAGAATCCCGCAAACATCCGTATCATTCGCGAGACGGTCTCCGTTCCGCTGATTGTCGATGCAGGCGTCGGAACTGCATCCGACGCCGCGGTCGCGATGGAGTTGGGCTGCGACGGAGTGCTGATGAACACCGCGATCGCGTGCGCTCAGGATCCCATGGCAATGGCGGAAGCAATGAATCATGCTGTCCGGGCGGGGCGCCTCGCATTTCTGGCGGGCCGGATTCCCAGAAAGCTCTACGCATCGGCGAGCAGCCCTCTTGAAGGCATTTCCCGCTGAGGGCCATTTCCCCTGACTTTTTAGGCTTTTTTGAAAACCGGATAAAATGGCCGATTGCCAATGCGAACCTCAAAGGCTCAAAGTACTCAAAAAATCTCCAAGAGCCGACGCCTTCTGATCAGATAGCCTTCCTTGGAGGCTCTTTGAGTTTTTTGAGCCTAGGAGGTTAGTTTGTCTTTATGATAAAACTTCGCGTCGAACTGGGTGATCGAAGCTATCCTATCCTGGTGGGAGAAGGTCTGCTGGCCAGGGCCGGTCCGATCCTCCGCAATCTCGGATTTCGTACTCCCCCTACCGTGGTGACAAACAATCATATTCTGCGGCTACACGGACAAGCGCTGCTGCCGTCCTTGAAGGAGAGCTTTGGTCCCTCCGCGATAATTCGCATCGGAGATGGAGAGCGCTTCAAAAACCAGGTTTCGCTCACCAGGATTTATGATGGCCTGTTGCGCTCTCGCGCCGACCGGGGATCGTGGATCCTGGCTTTTGGGGGCGGGGTCGTTGGCGACACGGCCGGATTCGCCGCCGCTACTTATATGCGGGGAATTCAATTCGTGAGCGTGCCGACCACGTTGCTGGCGCAAGTCGACAGTTCCGTGGGTGGCAAGGTCGGCATCAACCTGCCGGGCGGCAAGAATCTGATCGGGGCCTTCCACCAGCCGCGCGCGGTGCTTTCGGACACGGCGACATTGCGATCGTTACCTGCGCGTGAGCTGGCCGCCGGCCTGTACGAAGTCGTGAAATGCGGTGCGATCCGGTCGAGAGCGTTGCTTCGGTACCTCGAGAAAAACCTGGCGGCTATCTTGTCCTGCGAGGTGCCGGCCCTCGCGCATGTCATCGCGGAAGCCGTGCGCATCAAGGCCGCCGTCGTCGAGAGCGACGAGAGAGAAGGCAACGCGCGCATGATCCTGAACTTCGGGCACACCGTGGGGCACGCATTGGAAGCGGCGACTGAATATCGCAGGTTCAAGCACGGGGAAGCCGTGGCTTGGGGCATGATTGCGGCGGCAAGGCTGGGATTCGAATTGGGAATGTTGTGCCACAACGAGGCTGAGCGGCTCATTCAGTTGATCCACAGAATCGAGCGTCTGCCTTCGTTGCACGGAGTCCCGGCTGCGGGCGCGTGGCACGCGCTTCGGCAGGACAAAAAGTCTCGTGATGGGAAACTCCGGTTTGTGCTACTGCGCGGCATCGGACATCCTGAAATCGTCGATGACCTCGACCACAATCTGGTGCGGCGTTTTATCTTTGATTTTCTAGGAACGGGAGATGGCCTCAGATGAGCATGCTGCCAACGTGCGGCAAATGTTCGGAGCCATTGCGCGTAGATATGATTTCCTGAACCATTTTCTCTCGGGAAACATTGATCGACGCTGGCGGCGCGCTTGTGTGCGCGAAGTGTCGCGGAGGGTTGCGAGCGTACGCCCAGAGATTCTTGATATAGGATGCGGAACCTGCGACCTCGCCCTCGAGTTCTCAGCGCTCGGTCCGGTCGTGGGTTGCGACTTTTGCCACCCGATGTTGCGTATTGGCCTGGACAAAATCTCACGCCGCCGGCCGGGACACGCGCTTGTGATTACGGAAGGGGATGCGCTTGCCCTGCCGTTCGTCGACGACCGTTTCGATGTGGCGGTTTCGGCCTTCGTGTTGCGCAATCTGAGCGATCCCGAAAAAGGGATTCTCGAGATGAGGCGTATCCTGCGGCCCGGCGGCGTGCTTGGAATTTTGGATTTTTCGATGCCCCGGGCGCCCCTGATAGGCAGTTTGTATCGCCTCTACTTTCTGAAAGTCCTACCCAGGATCGGGGCGTTGATTTCGGGAGTGAAAGGCCCTTACAGCTATCTGCCACGCAGTGTGCAAACGTTTGCCGGGCCGGAAGAACTCAAAGCTCTGATTGCCCGATCGGGCTTTGAAGGTGTCGAACACTACAGACTGTCAGGCGGAATTGCACTGCTCCTGGTAGCGCGCAGAAGAGATTATTAGAAGGGCGACCATCTTTTGTTCTATCGGCGTGCCATGGCTTCGCTCGGAGGATCGTACGGGATTCACGAGGCAAGCGAGGCTAGATTAGTTTCTGCAGCGAAACGTATCCCATCTGTCCCGTGGTTTAGGCGAGATTGGGCATTATTCGTCCCGTAGGGACGACGTGAAAATAGCCCGGCACTTCAGTGCCGGGATTATTCATCGATAAAGGGACGAGTCCCATAGGGACGATTGAAGGGGAGAACTCGGATGGTAAACTCAAAATCAAGTACGACGTGAGGCACGTCGGGGAATGGCTCAACCGTCCCTACGGGACTAGCCTCAGAGGAATCGAAAAGTCCCGGCACTGAAGTGCCGGGCTATTCTCGTCGCGTCCCGCTAGGGACGCGGCCAATACCGGAATCGGTATCGGCGGAATCACTTGATCCACCCGGGAAGAGCTCCGCTCTTCCGGGCTTCCTGTTCCAGGTCCGTGACAGCCGATTTCGCCTTGGCCAGATTCTCCTTGTTTTGGTCCTGTTCGTACAGGGCCTTCTGAATCTCGCGCTGAATCTCCTGCTGCTTGAAGCCGTCACTTTCCTTAAAGAAACTGTTCTGCAAATCGTTGAGCTTCAAGATGAGAACGTTGCTTTCATTCTCGAGCTGAGTGACGTGCTGCCGCGCGTCGGCCATTGTCTGTTTCCAGAAGCTCTCTGTTCTCCCTTGAAAGTCCACGGGTTCGTCCGATGCGGGTTTGGCGTCCGGAGGGGCCGCTTCGGCCTTTGTTTCGGCTTCGCCGGCAGGTTTCTGATCGACGGCCGTTCCTTTTCCCGCCTGCGGTTCACCGGCTGGAGGAGCGGAAGGTGTGCCGGTACTGACAGCTGCGCCCCTGTACTTGGCGGTCTGTTCGTTCGTGATCGTCTTTGAATCCGTCTTGACTGCCTGGCGCCTCTCCTTCTCTTTTTTGGCAAGATCGGCCAGCGACTGCGAATAACCAGTGGATGCCAGTGCCAGCACAAGCAGGCCGGAAAAAACGATGCAGATTGATTTCATGATGCACCACCTCACGGTAGATAGTCTGATAGACGCCTTCGCATCCCATATCGGCCGAATCGCGGTCCGTGATTAGACCAAATTCAAGCGCAGCGCGCCTGCCTCATTATTTCTTGATTTCGTGTAATCTTTCACATAGCGTACGATTTTTTGGGGAAACCATGGAAATTGTCGAAGCCATCCGCAGAGTCGTCGATGGACAGCACCTGGACCGCAATGAAGCGGAATCCGTGATGGATGGCATCATGAGCGGCAAGGCTAGCGATGCGCAGATTGCGGCTTTCCTCACCGGGATGCGCATGAAGTGCGAGACGAAGGAGGAACTCGTCGGCTTTGCGCGGGTCATGCGCGCTAAAGCCTCTGCCGTCCGCCCCAAGTGCGGTGTGGAAACAGCCTTTTCAGGCACCGAACGGGAAATGCTCGTTGACACATGCGGCACGGGCGGAGATGCGGCCGGCACGTTCAACATCTCGACCGCCACTGCCTTTGTGGTGGCGGGAGCCGGCGTTCAGGTCGCGAAGCACGGAAACAGGAGTGTGTCGAGTGTCTGCGGAAGCGCCGACGTAGTGGAAGCACTGGGAATTCGTATAGACCTGACACCGGAGGCGGTGGCTCGCTGCATCGACGAAGTGGGGATTGGATTTCTGTACGCGCCTCTCCTACACAGCGCGATGCGCTACGTCATGCTGGCACGCCGCGAGATGAAAATCCGGACCGTCTTCAACCTGCTTGGCCCCCTCTGCAATCCGGCGGGAGCCAATGCGCAGGTGATGGGCGTCTACGCGGAAAAGCTGACGGACATGATGGCTGAGGTATTGTGCGAACTGGGAGCACGGCGCGCCCTTGTAGTGCACGGCCTCGACGGCCTGGACGAGGTCACGATTTCCGGTGAAACCAAGATTTCCGAAGTCCGGGATGGACATGTGCGAACCTACTACGTTTCTCCTGAGGACTTCGGCTTGGAACGCGCTTCCATCGAAAAGATTCAAGGAGGCGACGCGTCGCGGAATGCAGAGATCATCCGGGAAGTACTGTCGGATGGCGGTGGCGTCAAGCGCGACGTGGTGCTTCTGAACGCCGCGGCCGGCCTGGTAGCCGGCGGCAAGGCACAATCGTTACGCGGCGCGATCGAGATGGCGCGCGAGTCGATTCGCTCGGGAGGCGCTCTCTCCCGGCTCGAGAGGCTCATCGCGCTCACAAGGATGCTCTCGCAGTCGGCCTAGACCTCAGACCTGGCGCCTTGGCGAAATGACGAAACTAACCTCGAAAGCTCAAAGAGCTCGAAGAACCTCGAAGAAACTTATCGGATCGGAACAAACGCCTTTTGGAGGCTCTTCGAGGTTTTTGGGCCTTCGCGGTTAGCATTTCGAACCCGTCTCTTCATTTGTCCCTTACGACCCGCACACGTCCCAAAACACTTACAATCACACGATACCTTCCCGCCTCATTTTGCAGCACGAAGGTGCCGGCGGGAGCGGTGTTGCCGTGCTGGTAAAAGCGCAGGGGGTGTTTTGGCGACTGCACGATGCACACGCCGATAGGAAGACTGCGCACCGATATGTCGTATCGCGTGCCATCGGGATCCTTCCAGCAAAAGCCGCGCCCGTCGTGATCGACTATGAGGAGAAGGGAATCGTTCGCGGAGATCGCATGTGTCCGCGCCCAGAGCAACGAGCTTTCCAACATATGAGTGCCAGTCCAAAGAGCCCACTCCTGCTGTATGCGGTGAACCCCCGGAACCGCGCCTCCCGCGGCAATGCCCGCCAGACCCAATACGACCAGCAGTTCGATCAGTCCGAAACCTTTAGCATGGCGCATGGCATGGTTCTCCGTGGCTTGCGATGGAATGCTCCGAACGGCACCTAATCTAACGAGCTGGGTGTGCGTTTGAGCGAAAAAATATCCTGAGGTTTCAGGCCACCGTGTACCAACGAATGATCGCGTCGCCGAAAAACACGCAAATGGCTGAGGCAACGCCGAGGAACGTGCCGAAGGCCAGTTTCGTCTGAAGGTTGCGGCCGCCAAAGACAATAAGGAGGATGCCGGCAATGCTCCCGAGAAAGGAACCGAAAAAAATCGTCAGAAGGGCAGAGCGCCACCCCAGGAAAGCTCCCACCATGGCCATCATCTTAATATCACCCATTCCAAGACCCTGCCTCTTGCGCGCCAATTGATATGCAGAAGCGACGAGAAACAGCACACCCCCGCCAACAATTGCGCCGAGAAGCGATCCGGCCCAGGGAAGCAAGGTTTGGGTGAGGTTCGATGAGATGAGCGCTGCAAGGCGGCTTGAAACGGCGTCGGCGAAAAAAACTCGAGATTGAATCGGACTCAACAGGAATCCGATGATGGCTCCCGGCAGTGTGAGCGCATTGGGAAGAATCTGATGATGGTAGTCTGTGAATATGAGAACCAGGATGACGGACAGAAAGACGGAGTTCGCGAAAGTCGGTGATGTCAGGCCCCATTTCGCGGCAGCCGCGTAAAAGGCCAGTCCGGAAAGCAACTCGACGAGCGGATACTGAAATGAGATTGGCCGGCGGCAATGGCGGCACTTGCCCTGGAGCAGCAAAAAGGAGAACACGGGAATGTTGTCGTACGGCCGGACACTTTTGCCGCAATGCGGGCAGTGTGATCCCGGAAAGACGATCGATTCGTGCCGTGGCAGCCGGTAGATGCAAACATTGAGAAAACTGCCCATGATCAGGCCAAAAATGGCCCAGAGTTCGGGGAAAAAGTCCATGTCCGCTCCAGGCAGACTAATGTACTATCCCCGCCCTCTTTCAGCAAGAAGGACATTGGGGTCACGAAAAAGGCCGCCTACCCACGAGGGCAGGCGGCCTGAGGAACCTGGAGACAAGGTGCTATTCGGGCTATTTGAATGTCGTGGTTGGGGGCTTGGCAACCCCCTTGACGTTGATGTTGTTCTCATCCAGGAGGGTATACATTGCCTGCTGCAAATTGATGATCGCCGTCTTGTAGGCGATCAAGGCGGTGAGTTCGTTGTTCTGTGCGGAGATCAGAGAATCCTGATCCTGAAGAACCTGGAAGTTCTGGCTCAGACCGGCCTCCAATCTCTTCACTTCGGCGTCGAGCACTGCCTGTGCGACCTGCGTGCCGACATGGGCGGTTTCGATCTGCTTTTTGGCGGTTTCCAAAGCCTGGACGTAATTGCGGATGTTCACGATGATCGACTGCTCATCCTGAACTCGGGTCATGACCTGCTGCTGTCTCTGAATCCGCGTCGTCGCCAACTGCGAGTCTACGTTTCTGTTTCTCAGAGGGATGCTGATCGAAAAACCTACGTTCCAGTTATACGTGTCCTGCGTAAAAAGCGTCGAATATGATGTAAACAATCCACCTATGTTCGATGGATTATTCCGCGGGTTGCCAAATGCGTCAAATGCCTGGGGGCCAGCGACTCCATTCGATCCGATACCCGCTGTCAGGTCGACCTGCCATTTCCTAGAGTTTTGTATGAGTTTATAACTGAAATCTGTGTTTTGCAGGTTCAGGTCGTCCTGCTCCAGAGTGGGAGAATTCTTGAGGGCAGTCGTAAGCGCTGTGTTCAGGTCCGTCTTGTATTCAACAAAATCCGCCTTTTCCGTGGGGACTATAGTCTGCCCCCAGATTTCGGCGGTACGATCCTTGGAAATCAGATTCTTCAGCCTGTTCTCGGCCTGCAGGACCGAATCTTCCCCGCGGATTACAGAAACTTCGCGCTGCGCCTGAGTCGAGAGGCTGGCCGTGACATCGATGGGCGCCATCGTGCCCACATCGACCTTTTTCTGGTTCATGGCGACCTGCTCGCGGGCCAATTTTACTGAGCTCACGCTGATGTCGTACGAGCTGATGGCGCTGACGAGGTTCCAGTATGCAGACTCGATGCTCGCAATAGTGGTGGTGAGCGTGTTCCTGAACTGGCTATCGTTAATCTTCAGGTTCAGGTTTGCGACCTTGATAGCATTGCGGTTTTGATCGATTCTAAGGTTTCTCATCAATGGCTGCTTGTAACTAAGCCCACCGCTAGTGCTGTATTGAGGCGCGAAGATGTCATTCACCTGATTGCTGTCCCTGCGGCTCGTATTCCAACTTAAGGTCAAACTGCCGCCGTACCAGGGAACCGGCTGGCTCACATTGGCGTTCCAATAGGAGGACTTGCTTGTGTTGATAAAACCGGTCGAAGACTGGTTGGTAATCTGGGTGTTCGTGCTGTTGCTGGCGCTTGTTTGAAGACTCGCGCCAAACGTAGGGTCATAGTACGCATAGGAAGCAATGAGCGCCTGCTGTTTTATGTCTTCGTTAGTATCCGCAATCGCAATCGAGAGGTTATTCTGGAGCGCCAGCTTGATCACGTCTCGCATAGACATTTGCACCGCCGTGCCGGCCTTCTGCGCTCGTTGGACCGGACCTTCGAGGGAAACCGGGACCAACTGAATCTGCTGCACCTGCTGTGCCGCCTGGGTCGGCTGGGCCGGCGCCTGCTGCGCCTGCTGGGTCTGCTGCTGATCCTGAGCAAAGGCTCCCCACTGCGGCGCGCTCGTCAAGATCACGGAAAAGGTGAAAATCAACACGGTGCCGAACCACTTAAGACGTACACCACGACAGGGAAAAGCACAAAAAGTTCTCATATTCAGGCTCCTAGTATATAGGTGTAACTTGCAGGAATCCGAAGTTACCAACACACAGTACGATAACGAAAGCGAAAATGTTTCGAAAAGAAAAGAGCCCCAAAAATTTGGGGCTCTGAGGTGCCTTCAGACCTTCAACGGCGGGTGCGGAGAAGCACGCAAACTACTTCTTGGTAGGATCGGTGGGATCGCCTGCCTTCTTCAAAGTCGGCCGATTCTGTGGATTTTGCGTCCCGGTATCGGTGCCGTTCGGATCGTTGGTATCGGTGCGCCGTTTTAATGTCGGCCGCTTCTGGTCGACGGCCGCTGCCTGGCTGTCCGCCTTCATGGCGTTATCGATGGAAAGGAGCCGGGCCTTTACACGATCGAATTCCGAGGTGTTGACGATGTAGTTGTCCTTTTCGGGCAAATAGCGCTCCTCGTCCATGGAGGCCGCAATGCGGTCCTCCGTGTACGGGTGGGTGCGGAAAAAGCCGCCGAGCTTGCCGGGCTTGGTTTTTTCCTGAGCCTGCAACTTCTCGAAGAAGGAAACGAACCCGTTTGGATCGTACCCCGTGTTCCACATGTATTGAATTCCCAGCTGATCGGCTTCCTTCTCGGAGTCGCGAGTGATCCCCAGCAACTCCAGGTTGATTCCAAGCCCAAGTCCGTTGTAAATCAGGGTTTGCGTCCAGTACCCGCCGACAAACAGGGCCGGAATGCTGGCAATCTGAAGCACATAGCCCTTCGTCATGCGTGCCGTGGCGTGGCGGGCACACACATGCGAAATCTCGTGAGCCATGACACCGGCCAGTTCGGATTCGTTATCAGCCGCCAGGATCAGCCCTTTGTTAACGTAGAAAAAGCCGCCCGGGAACGCAAACGCATTTACCTCGTCCGTGTCTACCACCTTGATGTGGAAAGGCACCTTCGCATCGGAGTGCTTGACGAGATTCTGTCCAACACGGTCAATGTAGTCGCAGACAACGGGATCTTCAATCATCTTTGCGGTCTGCTCAAATTCCGTTGCGACCTGCTGACCGAGCTGAATTTCCTTTTCCAGGGAAACGAAATTCGGAAAGATTCCCCACACTCTTCCCGTAATATCCCGGTTCCCGATATTCTCTACGTCCCCATGCCTCCTGTCGGATGCATATAGGGCGACGGCCAAACCGAACGTCAGTGCAATTCCGAGGATGACGGGGTGTACTATCCTTGAGGACCGCATAATTCCTCCCCTCGAGGAGCAGTTGTTTTACCCATCAAGACCTTGATATGCTAAGGACTCGTGATGGGGACCTGATCAGCACGCGTTGCTGTCACATTGCACATTGCTCTAGATGCCTGCGAGCGAAAATAGTATCAAAACTATCTTAGGCTTGTGCCGATAGCCTGTCAATGAATACCTGGCAAGTGACTGATTTCAAAGCCTTCAACGATTTGCTGTCGCAATGGTGTTAACTTAAGTGGAGATTCATCCTCGAGCAGAAACCAGCGGCCACGAATTTCACTAATTCCACGAAAATGGCTAAAGAGCCGGTCGACACATGGAAGATTTCGTGGAATTTGTGAAATTCGTGGCGCCTTCTTGGATTTTCGCTTAAGTTAGCAGCATTGTTGCTGTCGGTGCCCGGCAACGGCCTTTGGCTGGACGCTGCTTGTTGATGGCCGAAGGCTAGGATATCTCGTCATGAAGATACTGACTGCAAAACAGATGGCGGAAGTCGACCGGCTTACCACGGAGAGATACAACATCCCTTCGCTTCTTTTGATGGAGAACGCCGGCCGATCGGTTGCGGATGAGCTGGAGAAAGCCTGCCCCGATGCGATTCACAAGCGCGTACTGATTTTTTGCGGAACCGGCAACAACGGCGGCGACGGATTGGTAGTGGCCAGGCACCTGGCCTGCCGGGGCGGATGTCCGGAAGTGCTGATCCTGGGCGATCCCGCACGGTTTCGTGGTGACGCGCTCGAGAACTGGAAGATGCTGCAAAACCTGGATCTTAAGGTTCAAGTCCTTAGTGGCCCCGAGGAACGTGAATCATTCCTGAAACGTGTTCCTCGTGCCGATGTCATTGTGGATGCTCTTTTTGGCACCGGGCTTTCCAAGCCGATCGGAGAGGATTATCACGGCATTATCGGTTGGATCAATGACGCGCGACCGCGGTCTCTCGTCATTGCGGTAGACATTCCTTCCGGTGTGTTCGCAGATTCGCCGGCGGTCGAGGGCGTAACGGTACAAGCCGACGTCACTGTGACGTTTACTGCGTTGAAGACAGGGCTGGTTCTTGGCCCGGCTGCGGAAAGAGCGGGAAGGGTTGTTGTGGTTCCGATCGGATCTCCGGCGGCACTGCTCGAGAATCCCGCATACCGTATGGAGATAATCGACGTAGCGCAAGTCCGGCGCACACTGCCCAGGCGAGCAAGGGATGGGCACAAAGGCACTTACGGACACGTCTTCGTGCTTGCGGGTTCGCGGGATAAGAGCGGAGCCGCTCTCATGGCTGGGCTTGCCGCGCTCCGATCGGGTGCGGGCCTGGTTACGTTGATGCTGCCGGAGAGTTTGCGCAAGGACCTGATCGGGAAAACTCCGGAATTAATGACCGTCTGGCTGCCGGAGACATCCGAAGGAACTGCAGACGCCTCGGCCGCGCGAATTGTGCTCGACCAGTTAGCGCAAGCAGACTCGGTTGTCGTTGGACCTGGCCTTTCGACAAACGCATCGACGCAAGAGCTGGTGCGAATGATGATCCAACAGGCGCCCGTGCCGATCGTTTTAGATGCTGACGGGATCAATGCGTTCGCCGGGAATCCGGCCGGCTTGCACAACGGGGGAGGCAACCCGATTGCAATCACACCGCATCCAGGCGAAATGGCCCGGCTTCTGGGAGTGGAGACCGCGTATATTCAAAGGCGACGTCTGGAAATTGCTGAAGAGGTCTCTGTAAAACACGGCGTCTTCGCCGTGCTGAAAGGATTCCAAACGATCGTGGGCACTCCGTCGCGGCGTCTATACATTAACACTACAGGAAATCCCGGAATGGCAACGGGCGGTACGGGTGACGTCCTGTCAGGCATGATGGGCCGGTTTATGGCAGGATGGAAAGTTCAGAGCCGTGGATCAAATCTGGAGACGCTTGCTGATTACCTCTCTACAGCGGTCTATCTTCATGGCTTGGCCGGTGACCTGGCTGCTGCAGAACAGGGCGAGGAATCTTTGATTGCCACGGATCTGATTTCCTGCCTTCCGCGCGCCTTCAAGAGCATTCGTTCAAAATGATCACTTCCCGGCGAGGACGAAAAAAGAGTAATCCATCCGTCCGGATAATGCGCAGCTGTTCGGCTGAAGAAACAGAACGCCTTGGATGTGAACTCGCGCAGAAAGTTCCGGTCCCAGGAGTAATACTGCTATGCGGATCTCTCGGAGTGGGGAAAACCACTTTGGCCAGGGGATTGGCGCTGGGATTAGGCGTTCAGGATGGTGCCGTGGTTCACAGCCCGTCCTTCACGATTGTCAATGTTTACCAGGGACGCTGTCCGGTTTATCATGTAGATCTTTATCGCCTGACGAGTGAGCTGGCTCTGAGGACGGTCGGACTGGAGGATTTTGTGGGTCGGGATGGGGTCACCATAATCGAATGGGGTGAGCGGCTGGGCGAATATGTTGATGCCGCTTTGATTGTCGAACTCGAAGACGCCGGGGGGGATGAGCGCATCATCCGCACAGTTCAGACCGTATAAAACCGGCAGATCACGGATGAGTTTTACAGGTCACCAGAAACTCTGCCGCATGACGGACGATTGCATGTTATCGGAATTTCGTGAGACGCACCTAAGAACAGGAAGGCGATTTTTGGCGCCCGCCCGAAATGATCGTTCGCTCGCGGCATTGCTGATGTTGCTCTGTATGGAATAGGTAATCTGAATCATTTATTGTTTGAAGCGCAGAAACAGCCGAGGCAAATCTCATGAAGAATTTATGTGGAATCTTTCCTCCCGTTACCTCGCCTTTCAATTCTGACGGCGAGTTGCTGATCGACAGATTCAAGGAGAACCTGGAACGCTGGGCTGCCGCTCCTCTCGCGGGACTGACAGTCCTCGGATCGAACGGGGAGGCGCACTACCTTTCGGATCAGGAGCGCCTCATGCTGGTGCGTGAAGCCCGGCCGCGGATCGTTGCTGACAGGACCATGATCGTCGGCGTAGGTAAAGAATCGACGTTCCTGACCCTGGAGTTCACGCGCAAGGTTGCCGATCTGGGCGCGGATTATGCGCTCGTGGGAACGCCGTGTTATTACAAGGCGCGCATGGTGGACGACGCCCTGTTCGCCCACTTCTGGACGATCGCCGATGAGTCTCCGATTCCGATCCTGATTTATAACGTGCCTCAGTTCACGGGCGTCAGCACCAGTGCCGCGCTCATCGAGCGGCTGGCCGCGCACGAAAACATCGCCGGCATGAAGGAAAGCGCCGGCAATTTGCCGCTGCAGGCGGAAATTCGGCGGCGCACTCCCGAGCGCTTCCAGATTCTGGTTGGATCGGCCCCGACACTCCTTCCTAGCTTGATTCAGGGCGCTTGCGGCGGAGTCGTTGCCATTGCTTGCGCACTGCCTTCGTTCATGACCGAGCTTTATGAGACGTTCCGCGCGGGCAAATGGCAGAAAGCCGCCGAGGTGCAGAAACGCTTGACGCCGCCTGCCGAGGCAGTCACCAGCATGTTTGGAATTCCCGGCCTGAAATACGCTATGACCCTGATGGGCTTTTTCGGCGGTGAGGCGCGCCTGCCTTTGTTGCCTTTGAAGGAGGATCAGCAGGCGAAACTGTCCGCGATCTTCCAGGCGGCCGGCGTGCTGGAAACCGCAAAACGATCTCAGAATTGAGATTCCGAGAGCTTCAAGGATTTCCTGAACTGTTTGCAGATTTCGCCGAGGGCATCCCCGCCGCGCGAGAACTGTTCCGGTGTGTGCCGAACGCAGAAAACCTGCGTTCGCAAGCTCTCTCCGCACAAGAAAAAAATGTGTCGCGAAGCCACCTGTGCGAGTTATTAGAGATACAGGCACTTGAATTCGGATGTCCCGCGCCGGTGCTGGCCAATATTGATAAGCTGGGCTCCGACGGAACCGTGGTGGTCGTCGCGACCCTGCATGCGGAACTGCTGGGTGGGTCGTTGGCCAGTTGGCTTTCGATTGTAACCGCTGCACGGCTTGCAGCATGGTTGAATGAGCAGAAGATTCCAGCGGTTCCGCTGTGTTGGCTGGATTCCACCACTCTTCCCTTTAACGTCCGTACGGTCTTATTATCACGCGATGGCCCCGTGCGAATTGAGCTGGATGGGGCTTCGTTCTTGGGTGGGCAAATTCCGCCTTCGATGGTCAGTTTGCTCACGGACACAGCCCGCATCCTGGAGATCAACCCGGCGGAATCTGAACTGCTGCAGACCTTGCAGACAGCTTACACACCAGGTACAGAAATATCCATCGCGTGGGGACGCGCGATCGCAAGTTTGTTCGGCTCATTTGGCATCGTCCTGTTCCGTTCGTCCGTAGCCGAAGATATGCGCGAAAGTATCTCCTCCGGGCTTGACGAGGGAATGGATTCCTGCCTGACACAATGTGAGAAAAGCGTGCACGCGGCCGGCTATATGATGCCGAAGGGGTATCACGGGGGCACGCAAGTGGCCAGGTGTGCAATCGGCCTCTTGCAAGGTGCGCTGCTGCCGGTCGCCGCGCATGTGATCTCCGAGGACGACTCATACGATTTCGTGTGCTCTCAGGCGGTTTGCCACCCGTCGCCATCTCGCCCGGCGCTGGCGTGGCCTCGTGTAAGTGCGACCCTGTTGGACGCCCGCTCCCGGAAGATCATGTCCAGATATGGACTCGCACTGCCGGAACTTTTTGGCGGTCCGGAAGCAGTGGCGCATCGAATGATGCAAGAACTTGCCACCGGTGAGAATCTTGACCGCATCGATCGACTCCAGGCGGACCTCCACGGGCAGCTGGCGGAACTGCAGAGTCTCATCCCCAAGGATGACAGGATAAAGGTGAGGATCGAGCGGGCCCGCCGCAGGATGCTTTATCAGATCGAGAAGGCCAAGGGTCGCCTTTCCGAGTTTCGCGCGCGTCGGCAGCAGTCGCTCGCGCGCCAGCTGGCGCGGCTCTGCAGCACGATTGCACCCTTGGGAAGCCGACAGGAGAAGGAAACTGCGGCATTTCAACTTATGCTGCGGTACTCGCCATCTTTGCCGCAAACTCTGTACGAAAAAGTGAATCCCTTCCTATTTGAACATCAGCTTATTTCAATGGAATGAACTATGACCCTGGACATTCTTGCATTTGGAGCCCACCCCGACGATGTCGAACTCCATATTGGTGGAACGCTCGCGAAAATGGCTGCTCGCGGTTACGCGGTCGGCGTTGCGGATCTGACTCGCGGCGAACTAGGAACCCGAGGAACCGCTGCGATTCGTGCGCGTGAAGCAAAAAAGGCTGCGTCCATTCTGGGACTGAAGGTTCGCGAAAACCTGGGATTGCCGGATGGAGGCGTTGCGGTTACGCCGGATGCACGCCTCAAGGTGATTCGGGTGCTCCGAAAACATCGGCCGATGCTCATCCTGGCGCCACATTGGGAAGAAGCGCACCCGGATCATGCGAATGCCGGCAGACTTGTGGCAGAAGCCGCACACCATGCCGGTCTGGCGAAGATTCGGACGGGCCAGGAGCGGTTTAGACCCAAAGCCATCCTCTACTATATGCTTCCTCCGTATGTGCGTGCGTCCTTCATCGTGGACGTGACTGCCCACATCGAACAGCGTGAGGCCGCCATCGGCGCTCACAAATCGCAATTGTTCGATCCCGGAAGAGCCCCTGACACTTATTTGAGCCAACCGGATTTTCTGTATAAGGTCAACGCGGTCGTCGCCTATTACGGCACGTTGATCGGTAGGGCAAAGGGTGAGGCGTTTTTCATGAGGATCCCGCCCGAGATTCCTGATGTCGTGGAATTCTTCCGCCAGCAGGGCCAGCGCCGTCTGCGATGACCTTCCAAAATCGGTGTCAGGCAACTATTTCACAGTTTCTATCCCGCCAAATGAGGTGAAATAGTTGCCTGACACCGATTTTGGCAGAGTTATATTGTGACGCGGCATACGTCTTTTCAAAGTGATGGAGGAAACTGCGTGCGCTGCCTGAACCGTTTCTGGATCCTGCTCGCCACTCTGTTCTTGAGTGCAATTTGCACTCTGGCCGCGACGTATCGAAGTATGTCGCTGGATGCGCTGGTGGCCAATTCTGAATACGTCGTTTATGGGCGAGTAGTAGGCAGCCACGTGGCGTGGGATTCCGCAACGAGAGCAATATGGACGAGGACGGAGATTCAGGTGCTCGACGGCGCCAAAGGACGTCCGGGAAATCTGATCGCGGTCACCGAGCCTGGCGGCGTGATAAACGGACACGGCGAGTTCTATCCGGGAACGCCTCAGTTCCGCCTGAATGAGGAGGTAGTTCTGTTTCTTTACCGCGCGCCTGGGAATCGGTTGCGCGTGGTCGGCTCGTCGCAGGGAATGTACAACGTTTCCACATATCTCTCGCCAGGACAGCGGGTTGTTGTGAGTGCGAACCAGGAGATACAAACGGTTTACCCGGCAGGATCCCCATCTCTTCAGACAGCGAAGAGTCGCATTGCCGCTCCTCAAGTGCTGAGCAGCTTCCTGCGCGCGATTCGCGAGAAGGCGGTGGCAAAATGAAAGGTCCTGTGGATCGGAGGGTCAGAACCGCCACGTTGCTCGTAGCTATGCTCCTTGTGTCCGCCATTTCTTTGCGAGCCTTTGTGCCCATGCGCTGGGGAGCCTCGGGCGTCCGCGGCGCGTGGTCGGCCGCACATTTTCCGTTGGTCTTCTATCTGAACGATGCGACTGCAAACGGAACTCCGAACCTTGCGAGTGGAAGCGACCCAGTATCGGCGGTGCGTGCGGCTCTGGCTTCCTGGCAGAGTATTTCGACGGCTGTGATCCGCTTTGCGGATTTGAAGACCACGACTGTGGATTCAGGGCGGGAGGACGGCATCAACCTGATCACGATGGCTGACACTGCTGCGAATCGCGAAATCCTGGGAGGCGCCCTGGGAGCAGTAGCTTTGACGCGCATCAGCTTTAATGCCGGCACGGGAGAAATCACGGAGAGCGACGTTATTCTGAACCCCAGTTGCCGGTTTTCGACCACGCTGGCGCCGCAAACGTACGATTTGCAGGCCATCGTAACGCACGAGATCGGCCACGCGCTCGGTTGCGACCATTCTCCGGCGCAGAGTGACACGATGTTTGCTGTAACGGCACCTGGAGAGTTTTTCAAGAGGTACCTTGGCGCCGATGCCGTTGCTTTCGCTACCACGACCTATCCGGATTTGACCCGTACTGCCTCGCTCGGCGTCATTTCAGGACGCATCTCGTCTGCAGGAAAGGGCGTGTTCGGTGCGTCAGTGACGGCCGTCGATCTCGATCGCAATCTTGTTTATGCTTCGCTGTCGGATTCAGACGGCGGGTTTGCATTGAACGGTATGGCGGTCGGACATTACGCGCTGTATGCGGAGCCGCTGGACGGGCCGATGACGCCCGATCAGCTCATGACGCAGGGATCCAGTGCGTATTACAAAGGGCTGAACACATCGTTTCGCACAACATTTTCCGACGTGCAGAAACTCGGGATTGAGGGCTCGCCCGCTACACTCACGGTCAACATGGCGGTGCCTTCCGCGGGCCCCACTCTGAACATCGATCAGATGGGGAAAGGCGATCCGGTCACGGGCGTCGGCTATCTCTCGGATGGCGCGGCGACTGTGGCGCCGGGAGAAACGTTCAGTTTGTGGATCGCAGGCGCCAACAGTTGGAAGGTCGCCGGCCTTGGCGACATCGGCATATTGGGAACAGGTGTCACGTTAGATCCCGCGGGCGGCATCAAGATACTGCAGGACAGCAGCGGCGCCGCAGTCGGGATTTCCATCCTGGCACACATCGCTCCGGATGCCACGGCAGGGGCGCGCACAATAACTCTCAAGGTCGGGGACCAACAGGTCGCCAGCACGGGCGGCATCGTGGTGACGCCGCGCACGCTGCCCAGTGCCATGCTCTATTTCCCGTATCTTAGGGCGTCCGCCGCGATTTACACCGGGATAGCGCTCGCGAATCCGGCACAAAGCGCATCCGCCATGGCGCGCATCTATGCACGCGATCTGTTAGGAGCACTCCTCTGGAGCGATGGAGCCATTATCCCCGCGGACCTGACGCTGCCTGGTGGAACGCAGGTGGCTCAACTTGAACGGCAGATCTTCAACCTGCCTCCTGGCGTCGACTTGAGCGGATCGATGACCGTTGAGTCCGACAGTGCCGGTTTGCAGGGAATTGCGCTCACGGGCGATTTTGCGGGCACCATTCTGGATGGTGCCGAGGCATTCACGCAAGGTTATCAGCAGCTTTACTTTGTGGATGTACTGCAGGATCAGAATACAGTCACTGAAATCCATCTGATGAACGTCGGCGCTGTCCCGGCCGCTGTGGAGCTCACGCTGATCAGTGCCGGTCAGAGCCTTGTCAAAGGGCCGATCACGCGCCTGATCTCGCCAGGCGGAAAAATCGGCGAAGCGGTTTCATCGTTGTTCGGATATTCAGGAACGCTGCACTCGGCATACGTGAGTGTCAGTACACAAAACGCGGTCTTGGCGGGTTTTGGCCTGGTGAAGCAGCCGGGGGCGATTTTCGGCCTCAACGCGTTGCCGGTAGAGAGGGCTGGAAGCGTGCTATATTCCCCTCAGCTGGCCGTGGGTGATTACGGGCTCCACTTCGAAACGCGACTCAACCTCCTTAATATAGGTGGCACGAAAACCACCGTCACTATCGATGCTCTGGATGAATACGGTTCTCCGCTGGCGCCCGCCGTGAACTTTGTCGACCTGGCCGCGGGCGGACAAGTAAGCGTGGACGTGCGTACCGCGTTCGGGTTGCAGCAAGGGCAGGGATACATCAGAGTCTCGTCGCCGGCCGGAGGAATGCTCATGGGCAATGTCATGTTCGGCGACGGGGATCCAACCCAGGGATTGCTCAATTTCGGGGCCGCTCTGCCGCTTTTCTCGACGGGCAGCCAGAACTTTATTTTCACCCATTTGGCGCAAGCAGACGGATACTTTACTGGCGTTGCATTCCTTGCCCCGAACGGGGCGAAGGCGACGGTCGAGGTGCTGACGAACGACGGAACGTCCCAGGGAATCGCTTCGTTGGATCTTGCGCCCGGACAAAGATCCGCTTCCCTGCTCAGCGGCCTGCTGCCGAACACCGCGGGTCAAATCGGTGGACATGTAAGGGTAATCTCGGACCGGCCCTTGATAGGATTTGAGCTGTTTGGAGCCGTGAACGGCCAAATGCTCGCCGCGGTTCCGCCGCAAAGGCTGCCCAATTAGCATGTGGTATAATTGAGTTTTCCGGGTGCAACTCGAATGAGTTTGGATTTGAGCCCGAAGTTTCTTTGAGTTTTAGCATCCTTTCATTTTCATTCTGGAATTCGAGCTCTGCCAAATGCCGCTGGAATCCTGAGCTGCGAAGTCATTACGAGAAACGATGTTCCGCCAGCACGCCAGGCTTTTTACAACCATACAGTTTGCATCCGATATCGTTCTCACATGTCTCGCATTCGTGCTGGCATACTGGACCCGCCTGCACCTGGAAATGGTGACGCCGAGCCGGTTCGCAGTACTTTTAAATCCGGAGTTATATCCTCTTTTATCCTACTGGTGGCTGATAGGTCTGGCGCTGATGAGCTGGGCCCTGGCCGCCTCATCCCTTGGCCTGTATAGGCTGTCGATCCGGCGTTCGGACTGGGATAAGATCCGCATCATTCTCGCGAGCGCCGTGCTTTTGGGTTTGTTCCTTGGTTTTCTCTCGTTTGCGACGAAGGTGATTTTGAGCCGGCCTCTGACCGCGCTCTTTGTGCTGTTTCAGGTGGTCCTGCTTTCCATTTCACGATTCGCGCTGAAACTTCACGTTCAAAGGGGCGCACACCCATCGCGGAGTCGAAGGAACATTCTGATAGTCGGCTCGGGTGAGAAGGCCAGGGAAATGGGTCAGGTCGTCTCGCGCTATTCGGATTGGGGACTGAGGATCCTGGGCTACATTGCAGGAGACGGGGACGAGGCCGTCGCCTCCGATTTGAGCGTCCTGGGGACGATTGCGGACATTCCTCAGATCATCGAAGACAACGTGGTGGATGAAATCATATTCGTGGGTAGAAAACCGAGCGACCTCGACAGGCTCGGGGAGATCCTGGGATTCTGCAAAGAGCAGGGAGTGCGAACGAGTGTCGCCCTCGATTTTTTCCCTGCCAAGGTATCGAACGTCTCGATGGAGTTTTTGGAAAACGTGCCGCTGCTCACCTTCAGCACGACTCCGGATCATGCCGGTGCGCTGTTGGCAAAGAGAATGATGGATATCGTTCTTTCCTCGATCCTGCTTGTTCTATTGTCTCCATTCATCCTGATCGTCGCCATCGCGATCAAACTGACCAGCAATGGCCCTGCCTTCTATAAGCAGGTGCGTTGTGGCCTGTATGGGCGCAGGTTCGTGCTCTATAAGTTTCGCAGCATGAAGGAAGGCGCCGATGATGTGCTGTGGGAGATCAAGCATTTGAACGAGATGGATGGGCCGGTCTTCAAAATGCGCAACGACCCGCGCGTAACCGCGCTGGGAAAATACTTGCGCAGAAGTTCGATTGACGAAATCCCCCAATTCTGGAACGTCCTCAAAGGCGACATGAGCCTGGTCGGTCCGCGCGCGCCCCTCCCCGAGGAAGTGAAAGAGTATTCACGTTGGCAGAGGCGGCGACTCTCGGTGAAACCCGGAATTACCTGCCTGTGGCAAGTCTCCGGGCGTAACGAGATCGATTTCCACGAGTGGATGAAGCTGGATCTGCACTATATCGACAACTGGTCTCTTCGTCTCGACCTGAAGATCCTCTTGCGCACGTTCCCGGTGGTGCTCCTCGGAAAAGGCGCCCGCTGAGGTCGAATGCCTGGAATCTGCTATCCTGAGACCGGCGAAATCAACTGGTCCTTGTACTGGAGCTGATAGAGGCGCCAGTAGAGCCCCTTCTGCCTCAGCAGTTCCTGGTGGGGGCCGATTTCGCGGATGCGGCCGCGATGGAGCACGATGATGCGGTCGGCGTTCTGGATTGTGGAGAGCCGGTGCGCAATGATGATGGACGTCCTGCCCGCCAGGAGTTTTTCGAGTGCATCGCGGATCAGAATCTCGGTCTCCGTGTCGATGCTGGATGTAGCTTCGTCAAGCACAAGGATCTTGGGATCGTAGGCAAGAGCGCGCGCGAACGCAAGCAGCTGCTTCTGACCAACGGAGAGCGACGAGCCTCGCTCGCCGACTTCCGTCTGGAATCCGCGCGGGAGCCGGCGAACGAATTCAGTGGCATGCACAGTTTCGGCGGCCTTCTCCAGCGTAGCGTCGTCGATTCTGCTGTTGTTCAGGCGAACGTTGTCGGCGATGCTTCCTGAAAATAAAAAAACGTCCTGCAACACGACTCCGATAGATTGGCGCAATCCCTGCAGTGCGTACTCCTTGACGTTCATCCCGTCTACAAGGATCTCTCCTTGCTGCACGTCGTAGAACCGGCTCAGCAATGAGATGATGGTTGTCTTCCCGGCACCCGTCGCACCCACCACCGCGACCTTCTCCCCGGGTCTGACCACGAATGACACGTCATGGAGCACCGTCTCGCCGGGGTTGTATGCGAACGTCACATTTCTGAACTCGATCGATCCTTCGCTGACTGTAGGGGCTTTGGGGTGTTCCGGAGAGACAATGGAAGGGTGTGTGTCCAGAAGCGTGAAGATTCGCTCCGAGGATGCCATGGCTGCCTGCAGGATCGTGTATTTCTCACTCAAATCGGAAATCGGCCGGAAGAAACGATCCGAGTACTGT
>Ga0187882_1000856_pt1 | contig 32310 bp, 31 predicted proteins | sample June2016WEW_19_1_3_FD_132991 | JGI IMG/M metagenome (GOLD analysis project Ga0187882, IMG submission 132991) | Peatland microbial communities from SPRUCE experiment site at the Marcell Experimental Forest, Minnesota, USA - June2016WEW_19_150 | ecosystem: Environmental > Terrestrial > Soil >... | reverse complement strand
ATCCCACGCGGTGCCGCCATCCCAGCCGCTCCCGCGCTTTGGACGGATCGGCTTCGAGTGCCTCCACTTCGGCCGGCCGGAAACAGCGCGCATCGATTTCCACGCGATCGCGCCAGTCCAGCCCCGCGTGAACGAATGCCTGCTCGAGGAATTCCCGCACGGTGCGCATCTCGCCCGTGCCGATGACATAGTCGTCGGGCGACTCCTGCTGGAGCATCATCCACATGGCCTCGACGTACTCGGGCGCGTATCCCCGATCGCGCGCCGCCTCTAGGTTGCCGATGTACAGTCTCTCCTGCAACCCGCACTGGCTGTGGGCCACCGCGCGCACGAGCTTCCGCGTGACGAAGGTCTCCCCGCGCCGTGGCAATTCGTGGTTGAACAGGATGCCGCAGCAGGGGAACATGTGGTAGCTCTCGCGGTAGTTGACGGTGATGGAGTGCGCGAACGCCGACGTATCCCTTCCGCAGCAGAAGTTCCGCCAGATAGGAGCCGTCCTGGCCGGTAATCCCGGTAATCAGCGCGCGTTTGATACGGGTGCCCGAGGCCCGCTGGGTCCGATCGCCTAGCCGGTTCTCCGTGCATTGATCGGCGATCGTGCGGAAGAGAATTAGCGGAACGGCTCCCGAAGTTGTCGCTGCATTCAGGCGCGCGGCACAATCTGAGTTCGATTCGCCCCGGGAGTGAGCGATTGCCGTCCCCTGCCGTCGAGTCTCGCGGTCCCAAGTGGCACGGAGACTACGTGTTCGTGTTCCGAAACCTGGTGCTGAAGGACTTCAAAGTCCGCTACCGCAACATGTCCCTGGGGGTCTTCTGGTCGCTGCTCAATCCCCTGATCATCATGGCGGTGCTGTGGTTCATTTTCACCAAGGTATTCGTCAACAACAGCATCCCCAATTTCGCCGTGTTCGTGTTGTGCGGCCTGGTGCCCTTTAACTTCTTCACCCTGGCCTGGGTCACCGGAACGGTTTCGCTGGTGGAGAATGCGCCCCTGATCAAGCGCGTGCCGATACCCCGGGAGATCATCCCGATGGCCGCCGTGCTTTCGATTGGCATCCACCTGCTGATTCAAATCGGCCTGCTGCTGGCGGGAAAAGGGGTCAACCGGCAGTGGCTGTGGCTGCCGTTCGTGTGGGGATGCGAAGTGATCTTCGTGTGCGGACTTTCGCTGATGTTCTCCGCCCTCAACGTCTATGTCCGCGACATGCGCTACGTCGTGGAATCCTCGAATAACGTGCTGTTCTGGCTGGTACCCATTTTCTACGATTTCGCCGCCATCCCTCAGCGGTACCGCGAAATCTACGAGTTGAACCCCGTGGCGGCGCTGGTGCTGGCCTGCCGCAATGTGCTGCTCTATGCCACCGCGCCACCCACCCGGCTGCTGTTCAAACTGGCCCTCAGTTCGGCCCTCGTCTTGCTGGCCGGCCTGCTGGTGTTCCGGGCGCTGAGGCGGCGCATGTACGACTACTTATGACCACGCGGGCCGCCATGGAGTGCGACGGAGTGTCGAAGTACTTCTACCGCCACGCCGGGCGGGTGCTGCTGCGCAAGCACGTCGAGGGATGGTTCCGCCAATCCTCCAAGGAACGCTTCTACGCCCTACGGGACGTCACTTTCCGCATCCAACCGGGGGAGAGCGTGGCTCTGGTCGGCACCAACGGCGCGGGAAAAAGCACGCTGCTCAGCCTGGTGGCGGGACTGGTGGAACCCGATGACGGACGCTTTGCGGTGGAGGGCCGCATCGGCGCCCTGCTGCAACTCGGCGCGGGCTTCCATGCCGATCTCACCGGGGTGGAAAACCTGCGCCTGAACGCCGCGCTGATGGGCCTCGCGCGCCACCGCACCGAGGAGCTGTTTGAGAGTATCGTCGAGTTCGCGGGCATCGCCGATTTCATCGCCGAGCCGCTGCGCACTTACTCCTCGGGAATGGTGATGCGGCTGGCCTTCTCGATCGCGGCGCACCTGGATCCGGACATCCTCATCATCGACGAGGTGCTGGCGGTGGGCGATCACGCCTTCCAGGCCAAGTGCGCCGAGAGGATTCTGGGGCTGAAGCGGAGCGGCAAGACCCTGCTGTGCGTCTCCCACGCTTCCGGCGCGCTGGAGGAGCTTTGCGAACGCGCGCTGTGGCTGGACCACGGCGAACTGGTCATGGACGGCCCTGTGACGGAGGTCCTCGACGCCTACGAGGGCCGCCAGCCGTCGAGGCCTGAATAGAAATTCTCTCCTTGCGGTCTTGCCGCCGCGGGCGTTATCCTCAAGTGCAGGGGCAGTGGAACGGCGGATGCAGTCCACAAGCAGTGAAGCAGTCGGAGTGCGCAGACCTGCTCTGCGGGCGCCGCTGCTGCTGATCCCGTTGTTTCTGGCGGCGGTTGCGGGCGTCGCCCTCCTGTACTACCTGAACCACAGCGAAGAACTCAAACGGGATCAGCAGGAAGCGCTGCTGGCCATCTCGGACGTCAAGGTCAGCGAGATCGCCAACTGGCTGCGAGAGCGCCGGGACGACGCGGCGGTGATCGTCTCCAATCCAATGATCGCCCGTTCGGTGGAGCGGGCGCTCGGTGGTGAGCCGGAGGCCGTGGGAGAGCTTCGGGCTTGGCTCCAGACCATGGTGGGGATCTCCGACTACAGCGACGCCTTTGTGCTGGACCGTGCCGGGCGCGAGGTGATGACGGCCCAGGACCGCGAACCCCAGGTCGCGCCACCTCAGCTCGCTGCCGCGGTCGCCGAGGCGAACCGAACCGGCCGCGTCACGATGTCCGACTTGTATCGCGACGAGGCGTCCGGGCAGGTCCACATGGATCTCGCGATTCCGATCCTGCGCGCCGGGGCCGGCGCGGCGCCGGTTGGAGCCATCGTGCTGCGGATCGATCCCAACCGGTATCTGTACCCTTTCGTTCAATCCTGGCCGACGCCCAGCGAGTCGGCGGAAACGCTGCTGGTCCGGCGGGAAAATGGCCAGGTCGTCTTTCTCAACGAGTTGCGGCACCAGAAGAACACGGCTCTGCGGTTGAGGCTGCCCCTCGGCCAGCCGCGTCTGCCCGCGGCATATGGCGCGCTGGGAAAGGAAGGCCTGATCGAGGGGATCGACTATCGAGGGGTTCCCGTTCTGGCGGTAATGCGGCGCATCCCAGGCTCTAACTGGGTCCTGGTCGCCAAGGTGAACACGCAGGAAGTGTACCGGCCGATTCGGGAGCGCGGCTGGTGGGTGGTGATCACCGCCGGCCTGTTGTTCGCCGGACTGGGCCTGGGCGTCCTGCTGCTGTTCCGCCATGAGCAGGCCCGTTTCTACCGCCGGCAATATGAGGCCGAGCTCAAGCGCAAGGTGCTGGAGCGCCACTATGAGCACCTGAACCGGCTGGCGAACGACATCTTTCTGCTCATGGACGCGAGCGGCAGGATCGTGGAAGCGAACGATCGCGCCGTCGGCTCCTACGGCTACCCCCGAAATGAACTGCTGGAGCTCAACATCCGGGATCTGCGGGCGCCGGAAGCGCTGCCCTCGCTGGACGCTCAGTGGGAGGCCGTCGCTCGGGGCACGGGGCTGTTGTTCGAGACGGTGCATCGCCGCAAGTACGGCTTCACCTTCCCGGTCGAGGTGAGTTCGCGGAGAATTGAGGTCGAGGGCGCGGGGTTCCATCAGAGCATCATCCGCGACATCACGGAACGCAAGCGCGCCGAAGAGGCGCTGCGCCAGGCGCACGACAATTTGCAGGCGCTGATCGAGACCTGCCCGGGCGCGATCATGGTGATCGACCTGGAGAGGCGCGTCAAGCTCTGGAGTCCCGCCGCCACGCGGATGTTCGGGTGGTCCGAAGCGGAGGTCCTCGAACAGCCGCTGCCCATCGTGCCGGAGGAAGAGCGGGCCAGTTCGGCGGAGTTGCTCGAGCGCACCCGGAGCGGCGAGAGCGTGCTCGACTTCGAGACCCGCCGGCGCACCAAGGACGGCGCGATCCGGGATGTCAGCATCTGGACCGCGCCCCTCCGCGACGCGCAGGGCGCCATTACCGGCTACTTCGAATTGTGCAACGACATCACCGACCGCAAGCGGCTCGACGAGCAACTGCGGCACACCCAGCGATTGGAGAGCATCGGCCTGTTGGCCGGAGGGATCGCGCACGATTTCAACAACATCCTGACCAGCGTGCTGGGGTACGCGAGCCTGGTGCGTGAAGACCTGGCTCCCGAGGACCGCATCCTGCCGTACGTCGAGGCGGTCATCCAGGGCGCCGAGCGGGCCGCCGACCTCACCATGCAGCTCCTGGCCTACGCCGGCAAAGGCCGGTTCCTCGTCGAGACGGTCAACCTCTCGGCGTTGACCCGCGAGATGAGCCGCTTGCTCGAAGGTTCTATTCCGAGGAACGTCGAATTGCGGTTGGAGCTGGACGAGACCACGCCGTTCATCGAAGCCGATCGAAGCCAGATGCAGCAACTGATCATGAACCTGGCGATCAACGCCGCGGAGGCCATCGGCGACAACCCGGGCGTCGTCCGAGTCGCGACCGCAGCCTGCGAACTCCGGGATAGCGCGGAGTTTCCGGAGCTCACCGAGGGGGCCTATGCTTGCCTGGAGGTGTCGGACAACGGGTGCGGGATGGATGAGAGCACGCAGGGCAAGATCTTCGACCCCTTCTTCACCACGAAGATGATGGGGCGGGGCCTGGGGCTCTCGGCGGTGGCCGGGATTGTGCGCGCGCATCGCGGAGCCATCAAGATTTCGAGCGAGCCCGGCAAGGGCAGCACCTTCCGCGTGCTCCTGCCGGCCAGCAAGGCGCCGGTCCCGCGGCCGGAGCCCAGCCCGGAAGTCGGGAGCCGGGAACGCGGCACGGTCCTGGTGGTGGACGATGAGCCGACGATCCGCGCGGTGGCTCAGGATGCCCTCGAACGCTGCGGGTGGACGGTGCTGCTGGCGGCCAACGGCAAGGAGGCGATCGAGCTGGTGGACCGCCATGCCGAACTCACCGTGGTGCTTCTCGACATGACCATGCCGGTCATGAGCGGCGAGGCGACGCTTCAGGCGATCCGCAGCCGCAGCGCGGCGCTGCCGGTGGTCTTGTGCAGCGGATATAGCGAGATGGAGGCCGCCCGCCGTTTCAGCGGCGACCAGGTGAGTGGCTTCTTGCAGAAACCCTTCACGGCCGACCGCCTCGTCGCCAAGCTCGCCGAAGCCGCAAAAACCCGTGACAAGACCCGTGACAGTACACTCATTACCGGTTTTCCTGAGACCTCAGCCGGCCGTGTTCCACTACCCAAGTGAATGTCCCGGATCGCCCGCGTGGTGGCGCCCGGCCTTCCCCATCACGTCACGCAAAGAGGCAATGGCCGGCAGGCAACCTACCTCTCCGACGAAGACCGCCTGGCCCGGAAAGTGGCGGAGAGTTCGATCATCCGAGCGCCGCGAAGAACCGCTTTCTGCCTACGCGGGAGATGCGAATGATGCTCGCCAGAGTGCCTTTCGGAAGCACCTTGGAGCTGTGAACTGGGACCGCAACGGTGGGGGGATGCCCTTCCTTCACCAACATGTGATGGCTGCCCTCGACCCTGCCAGTCGAAAGCCAAGTCTCCGCAGCGCTCGAACGGCATCCTTGCCGGAGACTGCCGGGTCGGAGGACATCAGCGCATGCCGACCACGCGCCTGAGTTCAGCGAGTCTTGAGGCGGCGAGTGGGATTCTCTTTCGATTCGCCTCCATGGACTTGATGTAGCCGCGGATCATCTCGGCTGTGTTGTCGAGCGCGGCGGATTCCGTTTCGCCGAAGCTGGACATCCGATGCAATTCCTTCACGTAGGTCACAAACGCCTCGGCATCCTCGTCATACTCCATATCGATCGTAACCACCTTGGTGGTAGCCAATGGATGGTGCGCATAGGCGTACGGATCCGGGGCCTTCAAGAACTTCCTCGCAGCCTTGTCTTCGGCTGCTTTGCGCGAGCTATCGTAGACAAGGATCTCCGGAGCCTCGACAACGGATGCGACGAATGAGCGTCCTGTTGGGGGAGGCAAATGATCTGGAACCTGCGTGCGGTCTTGGGCTCGGTCCTGGACTTGAGTGGGAACTTCGGGTGCAGATGCGGGAACGGTGCGTGGTGGGCCAACCGATCCGGGATGGGATTCTTCAACCGTAGGTGCACCATCACTTCTATAATACCCCCAGCCGGGAGCCTTGCCGGTTGGGGCTGGACAGGGAAAACCTCAGGTTGGTCGCGGATTGACTGGGGCCTCCGGTCGTGATCCAATGCGGGAGGACGTTCTTGCGATCGACTTGGATGGGGGAGGCAACATGAAGACCACAATCGTGGGATCGGGAGCAACGTTCGGCACTCTCCCGCAATGCCCGACAACACCGGGGTTCGGCAGTGCCCTGCTTGCCCGTTTCGCAGCGAGGGGCGAAGACTGGCAGCACAAGTATCTCCGCCTCGCTGAAGTAGTCCATGACCTGTGGCCTGAACAAAGGGTCTTGGGGTCCGGATGGGACCTTGCGCACGTGTGGACCCGGATCGATTACTTCGCGAAGTTCCCGAATCTGCGTCGAGGGGGCGACTACGGCCCGGAAGCGAGCTATCAATTGCGCGCCGCCATTCTTGAAGTTTATGGGAAGCCACTCTGTGAGGAGGTCAACGCGCTTCTCAACCGCGGATGGGCATTTACCCTGCTGGACATCGTTGCGGAATTGCGAGCTGGTGACGTGCTCGTATCGTTCAACTGGGACGTCGTGGTCGAGTTGATCGTCCAGCGCCTCAAGAAGGTGGATCTTGTCCAAGCGCCCGGTGTTGCCGACAACTCCGTGCAGCTCATCAAGCCGCACGGGTCCGTCTCGTGGTTGCACCGGGTGGGCGGAGGACGCGGGGGAACAGTCGAAACGCCGACCGAGCCTGTACTGTCTGTCACCCCGATGGAGCCCAAGGATGTGAAGAATGGTGTCCAGCCCTTTGTGATTGGTGCGGTACCCATCAAGAGCACATGATTCCGGTTCAGCTGGAAATGGAGAAGGCGTTCTCCCGTTAAGGTAAAGGAGAGAACGCATGAAGAAGCAACGGAAGCACTTCACGCCGGAAGAAAAGGTCGCCATCCTGAGGCGGCATCTGCTGGAGAAGGAGCCCATCTCGAGCCTCTGCGATGAACTCGGCTTGCAGCCCACGGTCTTCTACCGCTGGCAGAAGGAGTTCTTCGAAAATGGGGCGGCGGCCTTCGAGCAGAAGAGGCCCTCCAACCACTCTGCCGACCAGGAGCGGATCGGTTACCTGGAGAAGAAGATCCAGACCAAGGACGAGGTCCTGGCTGAGCTGATGGCCGAGCATGTGGCCCTAAAAAAAACGCTTGGGGAACTCTGACCGGGGTCTGGGTTCCGCACGATACGCGGGACCAGATCGTGGATTTCGTCCGGCGCTGGTCGGAGAAAACCGAGATAAGGGCCGGGCGGTTCATCGGGTGGCTCGACATCACCGCCAGCAAGTTCTACGCCTGGCGGGAACGCTACGGCAAGGTGAACGAGCACAACGGCTGGGTTCCCCGCGATTTCTGGTTGGAGGATTGGGAGAAGCAGGCCATCGTCGGGTTCCATCTGAAGAACCCGCTTGAGGGCTATCGTCGGCTGACATTCATGATGCTGGATGCCGACATCGTGGCGGTCAGCCCGTCAAGCGTCTGGCGGGTGCTCAATCAGGCGGGACTCTTGTCGAAGTGGAACGGCAAACCATCGAAGAAGGGCACGGGGTTCGCGCAGCCGTTGGCAGCGCATCAGCACTGGCATATCGATGTTTCCTACCTGAACATCAGCGGGACGTTCTACTACCTGTGCAGCATCCTGGACGGCTACAGCCGGTACATCGTGAACTGGGATATTCGGGAGTCGATGACCGAGGCGAACATCGAGATCATCTTGCAGGGGGCGAAGGAGAAGTACCCGGAAGCGCGGCCCCGGATCATCTCGGACAACGGCCCGCAGTTCATTGCCAAGGACTTTAAAGAGTTCATTCGCATCTCGGGTATGACGCACGTCCGCACCTCGCCGTTTTACCCACAATCGAACGGTAAGATCGAGCGCTGGCACAAATCGCTCAAAGGGGAGTGCATCCGGCCGGGAACGCCCCTGTCGCTCGATGAAGCGCGACGTCTGGTGGACGATTACGTGGACCACTACAACAACGTCCGCCTGAACAGCGCCACGGGCTACATCGCGCCGAGGGATATGCTCGCCGGACGGCAGCAGGAGATCCACGCGGAACGCGACCGGAAGTTGGAGGCGGCCCAGAAGCAACGGCAGATTCGTCGCCAGCAAGCTGCTTGACGTACAGATGGCGTCCTGCTGCTGATGATTCAGTCCGTGGAATCTCCTCGGAGGCTCAACTTCCGGATTGCCGAGGATACTCCTGGAAGCGCGGAGCGCCACCTCCGCTCATAGGCAGTTATACCTCCCCCTTAACTTGCCAAGGGTCAATTTCGTGATCTGCAGTGACGCAACCGGCGAGTTCAACCGGCATTCGTATGGCGATCCTTATTCGTCACGAAGCGCGACCAAGGGGTCGAGTCTGGCTGCCCGGCGCGCGGGAATCACGATCGCCACCAGTGCGGCAGCAAAGAGAACGGTCGGAACGGTTAGGAACGTGATGAGATCCGTTCCGCTGATGCCGTAAAGCAGACTGGCGGACAAACGGCCGACCGCCACAGCAATGACCAGGCCGATGGTCAGGCCGACGCTGGTTAGAGCGAGGCCCTGGCGTAGGATCGCCGCCAGCACGCTGCCGGGCCGGGCGCCCAAAGCCATGCGGATGCCGATCTCGTGCGTGCGGCGGCGCACCGAATAACTCATCACTCCGTACAGACCGATGACTCCGAGTATGAGCCCGACGGCGCCGAAGCTCCCCAGCAGCCAAGCCGAGATGCGAGGTAGAAGCAGCGATTCACTTATGTGTTCCTGCATCGTCTCTGTGTTGAAGACCGCCATGTTCGGATCAAGCGCTGCGATCTGCTCGCGCACCGGGCGGTCCAGTCGTCGCGGGTCGACGGATGTCTTTACGAGGGTGGAAATCCCAAAGAAGTTGCCGCCGTTCGCCGGGGTCACATCCAGAAACAGATAGGCGCAATTCACCGGTCCTTCGCCCACGGCGCGCGATTTGGAGTTTCGCACCACGCCAATCACGGTGTAGGAGGCCTTGTCCGCGCGAACCAAGCGGCCAATCGGGTCTTGGTTGGGGAACAGGCGGCCGGCCATCGTCTGGTTGATGATGGCTAAGTTCTGGTTATTGGCCTGGACGTCGAAGTCGCGGCCGCTCAGGAAGGGAATGCCCATTGTTTGGAAGTATCCGCTGGAGATCCCGTAGACGTCCGCGTTGACGCTTTGCGCGGGTCGGTCCTTGGTGACGTCCACGTCGAAGTTGCGGCCGGTGCCGGCGAGGCTGAGTGGCACGAGATCAACAAAACTCACCGATCGAACTCCCGGCAGCGCTGACACGCGCTCGCGAAGCTGTGAAAGAAACTGCAGAGTCCTTTCGGACGAGTAGCTGTGGACCCTAGGGTCTACCCTAGTCACCAAGATATTGTCGGGCTTGAAGCCGACGTCGATTGAGACAGCGTTGCCGAGGCTGCGGAGAAACAGGCCCGCGGCCGTCAGCAGGACCAGCGACAGCGCGACCTGTACGGTCACCAGCGTATTGCGCATGCCGAAACGCCCGGCTCGGCCAGAGACGGCCGACCCTTCCTTGAGAGCACCTACCAGGTCCGGACGCGTGGCCCGCAGCGCGGGAACCAGCCCAAACAGCAACGCAGTCAGCAGTGACAGGCCAACGGTGAACGTCGCAACATGCAGATCCACATTGAAGTCGAACACGATGGGAATGGGCGCCGGAAGCCGGAAGCTCGACACGGCCCGTGCCGCACCCGCCGCCATCAGGAAGCCCAGGCCTGCGCCGGCCAGCGCCAGGAGCAGGCTCTCCGTGAGCAGTTGTCGAATCAGTCGCCCGCGCCGGGCGCCTATCGCCAGGCGGATGCCGATCTCCTTCTGCCGCTCAGTCGCTCGGGCCAGCAGGAGGTTGGCGACATTGGCGCAGGCCACCAAGAGCACTAATCCGACCACAACCATCAGGACAGCCATCAGGGCGTATGCAGGGGTAACGGATCCGCCGATCAGTCCACCCGCGGTTTGGAGAGTGATCGCGTCGTGGTGCTTCTCATCCTTGCGATAGGTGTCATCCAAACGCTTCTTGACGAGGTTCACCACCACCGCGGCCTGCGCACGGCTAACTCCCGGCTTGAGCCGCGCATTGAGCAGCAGCCATGCGTTGTCCCGCTTGGTGCTGCCTCCTCCGGGCATCGTCAAGTGGGGCATGATGACTTCAACCATGGAGATTGGCACCCAAAACTGGGATACGATGCCGCGCTCGCTGCCGTGGAACCCGGCCGGCGCAACGCCCACTACGGCATAACGCTGCCCATTGAGAACCACGTCGCGTCCGAGGATGCCGGCGTCGGCGCCGAAGCGCCGCTGCCAGAGGCTGTGGCCGAGCACCGCCACATGGTCGCGGCCCATCAGCCGATCTTCTCCCGGAAGGATGGGACGGCCGAGCGCCATGTTGACGCCCAGGATGGAAAAATAGTTGCCGCTCACAACCTGACCCCAGACGCGCTCTGGCTCTCCCGCGCCCCCCAGGCTGGCGGGAACGAGAGGAAAATGCGCCGCCACGCCGCCCTCGAACACATCCGTGGTCTGCTCCTGATAGTCCAGGTAGTCGGGATAGGGAAAGGACGTGCCTTCGGAAAACATCACCATCCGCCCCGGATCCTTCACAGGCAGCACACCCCAAAGCAATCCGTTGGCGACGCTGAAGATCGTCGCGTTCGCCGCAATGCCCAAGGCAACCGATATGATGATCGCCGCCGTGAAGCCGGGCGACTTGGCCATGGTGCGCAAGGCGAAACGCAAGTCCTGGGCGAAGTCCTCCAAGAAGCGCCCCACCCGTATCGCCCGCACCTCCTCTTTGACTTGCTCCACGCCGCCGAGCTCCATCAGCGCCTCCCGGCGCGCCGCCGATGGCGAAAGCCCCGCCTGGATCTTCTCCTCGGTCAGAAGTTCTACCGAAGACTGCAGCTCATCGGCTAGAGCCTGTTCGACCGTGTCTTTGCGCAAGAGGTTCCGAAACAAGCTAGCGATTCGACTTGGCATGATACCTCCATTCCCAAGTCAGGCGGATTCCACCGCCGCCGTCATGATCTTGACCACCTGGTTCCAATCCCGCTCCTCCACCTTGAGCTGTGCCCGTCCAGATGAAGTCAGTCGGTAGTACTTCGCCCGACGATTGTTCTCCGAGGCTCGCCACCCGGCCTCCACCCATCCCTTCTCTTCCATGCGGTGCAGCGAGGGAAAGAGCGAGCCAAAGCTTATTTGAAAGGCACCTTGGGTGATTTGCGTGACGCGTCGGGACACCCCTACTCCATGCAAGGGTTCCAGTGACAGTGCTTTCAGAATCAGTAGATCCAGCGTTCCACGCAGAAGATCGGTTCTCTTTTCACCCATTGGCGTCCTCATATCGGATTACGATAGCAGCCACCCCAAAGTTCGCACGAATTTCGAAAAACTTTCTTTGAGCCTCCCGGGGGGCCAAACCGGCGGTTTCACTTGGCCGTGTAGCCGGCCACTCGTTGGATCCGGAGCTTAAGGTCGCGGCGGGCCTGATACCCCGCCCCGCCCGCTCGTTGAGGTGTTTGGCCGCAAGGAGATACCCTTTTCCTAGCCAGTTGGTCTTCCCGATGAGGCGGAGCCTTTAATAAACCGCGCGGTACGCACTCCACGGTTCGTGCCCAGCGCCCTCTGCCACCCAACATGATCTCCTTTTGAAACCAGTTGTGCTTTCAGCGCACCCCTTCTGCTAGCCGTTGGGTTGTGCAGACCGGCCGCCAAAAATGGCGTTATACTCCCTAACGGGGCGCGCCGACTCTCCATTTCACGTTGAACCAGCACACTTCTCGAGTTACAGGGCGTGCATCCGGGCAGCCCTTACACCGTTCTGGTGGAGCAGTGGCGGAGCCTCATGGATGCCCTGGAACGCGCCGATGAAGTGGTCGTAGCCGGGTATGCCCTCCCAGACGAGGACGCCTACGGCCGTTTTCTGATTCAGGAGGCGATTGCCGGAAGGCGGGGTCGTCCAATTCAGCGACTGTACTTCTATGAGCTGGCGGACAAGCAGTCCAACACGGCTAAGAAGCTCTCGGACGTGTTCAGGCCACTTGCTCCGCCGATATGGCTGGGGCCGGTCAGACCACACGCTTGAACCAAGGCGTCGGATCGGCCGCCGGAAGCGCTACGAGCGCAGTTCGTCCAGCACCGTGCCGTCGTGCGCGACCAACTGGATGTGGAGGACCGCTTGACCGGTGGCGTGGGTCGAGCAGCTTAGGCAGGGGTCGTAAGCCCGCACCACCGCCGAGACCCGGTTCAGCATGCCTTCCTTGAGGTGCTTGCCGTCGACAAAGTGCTTGCTCACCTCCTCGATGGAGCGGTTGATGGCCAGGTTGTTGTGGCCGGTGGCGATGATCAGGTTGGCCCAGCGAATCGCGCCCTGCTCGTCCACCTTATAGTGGTGAATCAGGATGCCGCGGGGCGCCTCGGCCATGCCGATGCCCTCCAGCGAGTTCACGCCGGCGTGGGCGCGCACCCGGGTGTCCAGGTGGATCTGCGCTGTACTCCAGCACCTCCGCCGACAGGTACTTGCTGGGGTGGCGCTCCTGGACCTTCTCGATTCCGCAACCAAACGTTCGACGAAGTCCTGCTCCTGGAGGGTGAGCTGAGGCTGAGATTTCATGCGCAATTCCTTTCCTGGGGTGAACTTGCGGGAATTCAGGTGCGCCCCAGCGCCTGGCGACGCCGGAGTTTCAACCTCTATTATCCGAAAGCAGCTCTAAACATCAGCATGCAACACCGGCGGGGGCCGCGTGGATCGGGCAAAGACCCCGTGCGCGGGGTGGGCATTTGTACTACGATACGAAGTCAAGGGGTTGGAGAGGCCCGCGTCCGAGAATTGGGAAGAAGATACGGATGAGATCTATCGCCACAGCCGTGTGCGCGGCGCTGCTGGGCGCGGGGCTGGGTTTGGCCGCGACGGGCGCCAGCCAGCCGCAGGCGGAGATCCCGGCGCTCGAAGCGCGCATCACGGACCTGAATCGGAAACTGCTGGGGGTCGCCGGGCCGCCGCCGGCCGCCGCCGGAATCATTGCGGAGCGTGCGGCAGCCTTGCGGGCGCTGATCCAGCGCGATCCGGCGCGAGCGCTTCGACTGGCGCTGCCGGAGTCCGCGGTGGGTGCTCTGAGACGAGCCTACCCCGGCCTGGCTTCGAGTCTGGAAGAACGCGGGGAATGGAGTGGGCCGATCACCGAGTTGATCGCGGACGACTTCGAGAACCATGTCAGCCGCCGCCTGATCTGGATGCGGGTTGCGGAGGGAGAACTGGATCTCCGCTTCGCTTCCGCCGAGCCGGTTCATCTGAAGACGGGCGACCGGGCGCGCGTCCAGGGCACGCGGCTGGGGATGATGGTTGCCGCGGTGGGGGCCAGCGTGACGGCGCCCGCTGCCGCCGCAGGCACGTGCAACACTACCGGCGAGCAGAAGATCGCGGCGCTGATGGTTAGTTTCCCCGGCGAGAAACCGGATATGACGCAGGACGGGCTGCGAGGGATGCTGTTCGGGACTTCTGGTCAGTCGCTGGACGGCTACTGGAGAGAGGCTTCCTACGGCAAGACTTGGGCCACCGGCGACGTCTTCGGCTGGCTGGAACTGGATCGGGCCTACAGTTGCGACACCTTAAACCAACTGGCGGCTGCCGCGATGGCTGCCGCGGCGAGGCAGGCGGACTTGAGCCAGTACAACCGCCTTCTCATCTACTTCCCCGGCCCGTGCGCGTCCTACTTGGGGATGGGCACCGTGGGGTGCTCCGGGGGGACCTCCACGGCATGGTTCCCCATGACTGGGTTTGACCCGTATGTGCAGCTCCCGGTAACAGCCCACGAGGGCGGGCACAACTTCGGCTTGAACGAGGTCACCGGGAGGCGGTACGAGCAGGAGGCGCTGGGCGCTCCGAACGACGCCGGCGTACGCACGACCTACTACGACCCGTTCACGACCATGGGGAATTTCTTGGGGATTGTGGGCCACTACAACGCGCGCCAGAAGTGGCAGCTTGGCTGGCTCGGCGCGGATGAGGTGACTACGGTCGAGCAGCCCGGAGCGTACCGGATCGCCCCGCTGGGAGGTTCCACGGGAGGTCCCAAGGCGCTGCGGATCCGGCGCGGGGATCTGGATGCCTGGCTGTGGGCCGAGTACCGCCGGCCGGCCGGCCTGTATGAGTCGACACTGCCAGTGCAGGTTTTTACCGGTGCTCTGATTCATTACGAGGATAGCCTCAACGGCGATTCCACCGGCGTGGCCGGCAGCACGGATCTGCTGGACTTCACGCCGGGTTCCCAGTCGTACGACCGCGACGACTTCAGAGATCCCGCCCTGGCCGCCGGCCAAAGCTGGAGCGACCCGTGGACGCCGGAATCGATCGCGGTGACCGCTGCCGACGCTGGCGGGCTTTCGATCCAGGTCAGCCAGGATTCCTGCGTAAGCCTGTCGGCGTCATCCGCCCTGCACCGTGGCGGGGAGGAGACGGGAAGCGTGCAGGTGACGGCGCCTTCCGGTTGCCAGTGGCAGGTGCTGGTTTCCCCCGCTCAGTCGTGGATCACGCTGACCTCGCCGGAGGCCGGAACCGGCAACGGCGCGGTGACCTACCGCGTAGCGGCAATGGCGGAGGCGCAGGTGCGGCAAGGCCTGCTTTCCATCGGGCGCAGAGCGTTCCAGATCACACAGGATGGGCGGAACGCTCCTCCCAGCGGTGTAGCTGTCTTTCCCAGCTCGGGCGCGGGTTATGTCCAGACGTTCACCTTCATCTATTCCGACCCGAATGGCGTCCAGGACATCGTGCAACCATGGGCCGAGTTCCGTGGCCTCGGCACCTGTTCCGTGTTCGTGGATGTCTCCAGCGGCAGTGTTGGCCTCCAGGACGAGTCCGGAAGCTTCAGTACCCAGCGAGGCACCCTGGGCTCCGCTACCGTGCTCGAGAACCGGCACTGCGCCGTAGCTCTGTCCGGGGTCTCCCTGGCGCAGGCGGGTGGCCAACTGTTCGTGCGAGCGCCGATGACCTTCAAGCCCGAGTTTGCCGGGCTGAAGACTGTGCGGTTATGGGCTTACGACCGTGCCGGGGCTTTCGACTTGCCGACCGCGCTGGGCCAGTGGACGGTGGGCGAACTGCCAGGGCCCGCCCCGGTGATCTGGGACAATGGCATCGTGGATGCCGCCAGCTACCAGGGAGGGGCGGTGGCGCCCGGAGAGATCGTGGCCATATTCGGAACAGGTCTCGGGCCTCCCCAGATCGCTTACGCGCGCTACGATGCGGCCGGTCTTCTGGGCAATTCCGCCGGGAGCTCCACGGTGTTCTTCGACGGTGTTCAGGCACCGGTGATCTACGCGTTGGACGGGCAGGTGAGCGCCATCGTGCCTTACTCGGCCGCCTCCAGCACCAAGGTGCGAGTGGAGTACCAGGGGCGCAGCTCCAACGAGGTGACGGTGCCAGTAGCCGCGGCTGTGCCCGGGATCTTCCGCTACCCGTCCTCGACACAGGGAGTGGCCGTGCAGGAGGCCGGCTTCAACTCGGATCAACTGCCCGTCGAGAGAGGGAAGATCGTCTGGTTCTATGTGACCGGGGAAGGGCAGACTGTCCCCGCCGGCGTGGAAGGCAGGCTGCCGGTTGCCCCGAACTGGCCCGTGCCGGCCGGTGACCTGACGGCCACCTTCGGAGACAAGCCCGGCAGGGTGGAGTTCAAGGGCCTCGTCTACGCGGGAGTACTTCAATTGAACGTGCGGGTTCCGGACGACGCCCCAGTGGGCGCCAACGTGCCGCTCACGGTGACCGTGGGCGGCATATCCAGCCCGCCCGGCACCACCATCGCAGTGAAATGAAGAAGCAGAAGCCCATCAAGATTTCGCGCGCGGCGGTCCGCAAGAGCATCCGTAAACCCATGCCGCCGCCGAGCAAGGTCTACAAGGACCGCAAGAAGGCTCTCCGCGACCGGGAGATCGAGCGGGAACAGCTCGGAAACGGGTGAGTTTGCAGCCACGCCGGTAGCGACCGAGCGCGGCGTGCTGCCTGGGGCCGGGCTACTGAAGCTCGAAGCGCACTTTCACCCGGGCTTCCACGCCGATCTGGCCGAGGGCGAGCGCCCCCTGAGCAGCTCCTCCGCCGGGCGCTTGCGTGAAGGAATTGGTGAACGACGCCGACTGGCCCCAGCAGGCTCGCGCGGCGTCAGCGTCCTCCTCCTCGATCGAGTAAACCTTCCCGATCTTCCGTCCCAACCGGCCGGCCATAGCCGCGGCCTTCTCCTGCGCGGCGGCGAGGGCCTGCGCCCGCGCCTGGTCCTTGTACTTCCGCAGTTGGGTCGTCTTGAACTGAACGCTGGAAACCACGTTGACGCCCGACTGAATCAGCTCCGAGAGCAGAGCATCGAACTGCGCGGGGGGCGTGAGCGTGATCGTCAGGTCGCGATGCACGTAATAGTAGTCGCGCCACCCGAATCCCCCGGATCTCTCCTCGCGAAACGGGTCGATGCGGAGGTAAGCCGTCTGGATATTCTTCTCTTCGACGCCGTGTTTGAGTGCCAGGGCGATCGCCCGCTTGATCTGGAGCCGCTGTTGTTCCACCATGGCGCCCACATCTTCGCTCCGGGCTTGCACGCCCACCCGAAGCTCGACTTGGTCGGGCGCCACCCTCACTTCCGAGGCGCCGGAGACGGTGATGAACGGCCGCTCCTGCTTTTCGTCCTGCGCGGGGCAGACTCCGGCGGCCAATGCGAGAACTGCGATGAGTAACGTCGTTTCTCGGACCATAGGCCCGATTGTACTCCCGTGGCGTGTATTCGAGACTATCCGGTACTGCGCGGGGATCAGGGTTCCGCCTGAGGCTCCCCGCCGAACAGGTCGAGCTGGTTTTCGTCAGGTCCCTCGGTGGGCACACCCGCTTCGGAGGGCGCCAGGGCGCCGTCGAGCAGGTCGCGCATGTCGCGGTGAGCGACCGGAGGGCGGACCGAGGTTCCTTCCTCTCCCGGAACCAGCAGCAGCACGTCGCCCAGCGCGATCCGCTCGTCTTCGACCAGATCGGCCGAGTGGGTGGTGAGGATGAGTTGGCGGCCGGAGCGGCGCTGGATCCCGGCGAGCATGGGCAGGATGCCGCGGACCACCTCCGGATGCAGCGATAGCTCGGGTTCCTCGATCAGCAGCGGCCCGTGGCCGTCCAGAACGGCCCAGAGCAGGGCCATCAGGCGGAGCGTGCCGTCGGACCACTGGTCCTCGGTCTGCCAGGCGCCCTGCGGACGCCAATGGCCGTAGCGAGCCCGCAGGCGGGGGGCGCCGCGCGGATCCTTCCACAACTCCAGGTCCCGGAGCTGGGGCACGGCCGTGCGCAGCGCTTCGAGGATGCGGCGCAGCCGGGAGTTGCGGGTGTTCTCGGGGGCGGAGGCGATCTGCTCGAGCAAGTCGCCGCCGAACGGGCCGCCGGGCCGGCTGGGCGTCCGCTCCCGCAGCAACTGCGGAACGGCATGGAAGTAGCGGAGGGAGGCGAAGAAGCCGGCAACCTCGCGAAACTCCCGGTTCACGCTGGCCTGCTCGAGGCAGGTCTGGGAGAGGCGCTCGGGATCGGCGAGGTCCGCTTCGTCGGGGCGGTTCAGCAGCTCGTCGCCCCGATGCGTCACGCGCTCGCGGCGGATGGCCGGTTTACGGAGGTCCTCCTGCGAAAACTCGAGTGCGTACTCCCAGTCGGGCAGCGCCGGGTCTGGGCCGATGCGCACGGCGATGGCGATTTCGGAGTGCTGGCGCGCGGCCAGGCACCGCAGGCGCGAGACGCCGCCGCGCCGCCGGACGGCTTCTTGAAAACCGCCGCCGGGCGAGGCCAGGTCGTGCAGAAAGCGGAGGGCATCGAGCAGGTTGGACTTGCCGGCGGCGTTGGGGCCCACCAGCAGCACCCGGCGCGCGAGGCCCGCCTCCACCCGGGCGAAGTTGCGCCAGTTCTCCAGGTACAGGTGAGTGAATCGCAGCGCCGGCTGTTTCATGGCCGTCAGACGTCTGGGTACGCCTGCAAGCTCAAAGCGTACCACAGCGCGGCCAACATGAGGCCGGTCATTCGCCGAGTAAGTGCAGCACTACCGAACGGGTATGGGAGCGAGAGCGGTGCTCAAACAAGTAGATGCCCTGCCAGGCGCCCAAGGCGAGACGGCCGTCGAGCACCGGGACGGAGAGCTGGGTGAGGGTCAGCGCGGCGCGGATGTGGGCGGGCATGTCGTCGGATCCCTCGACGGTGTGGCGGTAGACGGGGTCGTCCTCCGGGGCGAGGCGGGCGAAGAAGTCAAGCAAGTCGCGCACCACGTCGGGGTCGGCATTCTCCTGAACCACCAGCGAGGCGGAGGTGTGCTGGACGAAGACCGTCAACAAACCGGTCCGCATATGCTGGCCGGCCGCCCAGGCCTCGATGGGAGCGGTGATTTCGTAAAGGCCCTGGCCCCGGGTCGGGACGCGCAACTGGTGGCTGGCCTGTCGCACGGCTACTCCACCGTGACACTCTTGGCCAGATTGCGGGGCTGGTCGACATCACAACCGCGGCGAACGGCGATGTGGTAAGCCAGCAACTGGAGCGGGACCACCTCGAGAAGGGGCAGCAGCAGATCGAGCGAGGCGGGAATCTCGATCACGTGGTCGGCGAGCTTGCGCACCTGTTGGTCGCCCTCGACGACGAGAGCCAGCACGAGTCCCTCCCGCGCTTTCACCTCCTGGATGTTGGAGAGCGTTTTCTCGTAAAGGACGCGGCTCTGCTCGCTGGAGGGGTCGTAAGTGGCCAGCACCACCACCGGCAGGTCCTCGCCGATGAGCGCGTTGGGCCCGTGCTTCATCTCGCCGGCCGGGTAGCCCTCGGCGTGGATGTAGGAGATCTCCTTGAGCTTGAGCGCGCCCTCCAGGGCGATGGGGAAGTGAACGCCGCGGCCGAGGAACAGGAAATCGCTCGAGCGGAACAGCTTCCGCGCCAGCTCCTCGTAGAACGGGTCGTGGGAGAGCACGGTTTCCAGCTTGCCGGGAATGCGGATCAACTCCTGGGCCAGGGAGCGCGAGGCATCCTCGTCCAGCACGCCGCGGGTCTGGCCCAGGTGCATGCCCAGGATGAACAGGGCGGCGAGCTGGGCGGCGAAGGTCTTGGTGGAGGCGACGCCGATCTCCGGCCCGGCATGGGTCAGCATGGCGCCGGTGGCTTCGCGAGTGACCGTGGAACCGATCGCGTTCGAGATGGCGATGGTCTTCGAGCCCTTCTGCCGCGCTTCGCGCTGCGCCGCGAGGGTGTCGGCGGTTTCCCCGGATTGCGAGACCACGATGGTGAGGACATCGGGACCCAGGATGGGGTCGCGGTAGCGGAACTCGCTCGAGTAATCCACCTCGACGGGCATCCGCGCCAGGCGCTCGATCATGAACTTGCCGATCAGCGCGGCGTGCCAGCTTGTGCCGCAGGCCACGATCCTGGCCTGCCGGAACTCGCGGAACTCCTTGGCCTGGAGGTCCATCTCATTCAGGAAGATCCGGCCGGACTCCTGGCTCACACGCCCCACCACGGTGTCGCGGACGGCCCGGGGCTGCTCATAGATCTCCTTGAGCATGAAGTGCTTGTAGCCGCCCTTTTCGGCCATGATGGGGTCCCAGAGGATGTGCGACACGGGGCGCTTCACCGGGTGGCCGTCGAAATCGCTGAGGCGGACGCCATCGGGCGTCAAAACGGCGATGTCTCCGTCGGCCAGGAACAGGACATCGCGGGTGTGGCTCAGAATGGCGGGAACATCCGAGGCCATGAAGTACTCGCCATCGCCGAGGCCGATGACGGCAGGGGGACCCGAGCGCACCACCACGATCTTGTTCGGGTCCAGGCGCGAAATGATTGCCAGCGCGAACAGCCCCGAGAGATTGCGGACGGCCTTGCGGACCGCTTCCTCCAGGTTGCCGTCGAAATATTTCTCGATGAGATGGGCGATAACCTCGGTGTCGGTCTCGGTGTGGAAAACGTGCCCTTCGGCCAGCAACTGTTGCTTGAGCGCGATGTAATTCTCGATGATGCCGTTGTGAACCACCACGATATCGCCCTTGCAGTCGCGGTGCGGGTGGGCGTTTTCCTCAGTCGGGCGGCCGTGGGTGGCCCAGCGGGTGTGCCCGATGCCGTAGGAACCATCGACCGGGTTCATGCGGATGGCTTCTTCCAGGTTGCGCAGTCTCCCCGAGGCGCGGCGCACCGCCAGGCTGCCGTCGGCGCACAACACGGCCAGCCCCGCGGAGTCGTAGCCGCGATACTCCAGCCGGTGCAAGCCATCCAGGATGATGGGCACCGCCCTGCGGTTACCGATGTAGCCAACAATTCCGCACATAATGTTCATTCTATCCCGAGCGGTTTTGGGGCAGGAGGGGCTGGCTTACCCCCCGCAGGCGCGCGGATGAGTCCCCCAGTACCGCCTGGGCGTCCATCCTAGTAGTACTAGAGCCGTGCTCGCAGGATTGACTGATTTCTGAGTTTTCAGGGGACAAGCGGGTCGGATTGTGCTATATTCGACCCAATAAGCTATACACAACATAGCATCCCGGCGACGGGGCCCAGCCCGTCGCCAGCCCCTCTGAGTGAAGCCCCAGGTACCCAGCCTGGGGCTTCTTATTTTGGGCTTCGTCACGGGGCAACCGGGTGACGCAGGATGGTGCGCAGGCGCTCGGGGGGGACGCGGCGTGGGTCCGAGAGATAGAGCTCGTGGTGCAGCCCGCGGAATGCCAAGCCGTTTTCCTTGGCAAAGGCCTCCAGGCGGGCGATGGTCTCGCATTCCTTGTCGTATGGCCCGACGTGGAGCACCTGGATGCACTTGCCTTCCTTGAGGGTTTCCAGGCGCAGATTGTCGGCTTCCGCCTCCTTGCCCTTCTTCTTCAGCGCGGCGATGGCGGCCTTCAGGTCGCTGGCGGTGACGAAGCCGGGCACGCGGATCAGCAGCTTCCACTCCATGGTCCGCTTGCCGGATTCGAAATCCCAGAACTGGCCTTCCAGCGCGCAGACCTTGAAATCGCCCTTGCCGGCGAACTTCCGGGTCATCTTGATGGTGTAGGCGGCGCCGTAGAGCGCGCCGATTTGCGCCTGAAACAGCGGGTTGCCGGGTTCGCCCTTTCCTTCGATGGCGAGATACTTGGCGGGCCCGATCTCGACCAGCGCGGGCTGTTTGGGAGTCACGTATTCGGATTTGTGCGTCTTATAGAAATCGACTTTCTCGGGTGCGGTTGGCATGGATTTCACTCCTTGTCTATTAGTGGCAGGTGAATCGTCGTTAAGAGGTCCTCGGGCGCGGTTGAGAAGGGCGAATTGTGGTAGATCTCGAGGGAGGGTTCCGTCAGCAGCTCGCGGCCGCTCGCGGGCAGCCATTCCCCGGCCAGGCGTGCGTAGGTGTCGCCCGACTTCGCGTACGGGCCGCGATGCGTGGCGACGGCGTACTCGCGCGGCTCGAGGGTCTGAATCCCAAGCTCGCCCGAGGGCTGGACGCTCTCGTCCACCGGCAGCGCGGCATCGTAGCGCAGCGTCTCGGGCGGCGTGATCTCCCAGTCGTCGTGGACCACGCCCAGCAGCTTCATGCCCGGGCCGAGCAGGCCGCGCCGGCCCGCCCACGACATCAGCTTCCCCCAGGCGATCCCGACCTCGTCGTACGGCCCGATGTGACGGATGAAGGCCAGACGCAACGGCCCGATTCTCTCGAGACGCACCTCGAGCGGCGGCCCTGGCGTTCGCTCCCGCTCCGGCGCCGTCAGATCGCGGGAACTGGCCCGGAAGCCCGACGGCGATTCGCCGAACATGGCGTCAAACGCGCGGGTGAACGACTCGGGTGTCTGGTAGCCGCAATCGAGCGCGATCATGGTGATGGGCTCGGCGGAGAACCGAAGCCGGCGCGCGGCCCGCTCGAGCCGCAGCCGCCGGACGTGCTCCTTGACCGATTCGCCGACCATGCCGCGGAAGATGCGGTGAAAGTGGTACGGAGAGAAGTGCGCGACGCCGGCCAGTTCCTCGAGCGGGAGCGGCCCGTCCAGGTGGTTTTCGATGTGCACCAGGACCCGCTGCACGCGCTCCTGGTAGGATTCCACCGTGCCGTTTCGCATGCCCATCATTGAGAATTGTACGTGCCGGCGGATCGCTCCGCTTGACATTTCTTGCGGACTTCATCGGCAGGCTATAATCGGCAGGTCAACGGAGGCCCGCATGAAAACCAGACTCGTTCTCAGCCTGCTCGCGGCAAGCCTGCTCGCTGCGGCGCAGCAGCCGAAGCTCCAGGCGCTCATCGTCACCGGCCAGAACGGCCACGACTGGCGCAGCGTGGAAGGGCCGCTGCGCAAGGCGCTCGAAGACACCGGGCGCTTCGAGGTGCGCGTCGTGGAGGAGTTCCGCGGGGCGGGGCCGGAGACCCTGGCGCCCTACGACGTGGTCATCCTCAACTACTACGAGAAGAAGAAGCCCGAGCTGCGCTGGGGCGAGCGCGCGGACAAGGCCCTGCTGGATTACGTGCGGGCGGGCAAAGGCCTGGTGATTTACCACTTCTCGGTGGCGGCCTTCGAGGGCTGGACGGAGTACGAGAAGCTATGCGGGGGCAACTGGCGCCCCAACAATGGGCATCATTCGGCGGCCCACGATTTCACGGTGGACATCAAGGACGCCGATCACCCCATCACCAAAGGTCTCAAAAAGTCCTTTCCGCAAGCCAAGGATGAACTCTACGCCAACCTGAAATGGCAGCCCGAGGGCGCCTACCACGTGCTGGCGACGGCCTATGACGACCACGCGCTCTACCAGGGCAAGGCGCGCCAGCCGATTCCAGGGCCGGGCCTGAACCAGCCCATGCTCTGGACAACCGGGTACGGGCAAGGGCGGGTCTTCGTCACTGTGCTCGGCCACGACGCCGCAGCCGTGAGCACCCCGGCCTTTGTCGCCACCTTCACCCGTGGCGCCGAGTGGGCAGCCACCGGCGCGGTGACGCTGCCGATCCCGCCGGAGATGGCACAGTAGGGGCACTAGCCCGGGGCGTTGCGTGGCGTGAGCCCGCGGGGATGCCGGCGGAGGCCGGCGGTTGGTTGGGGGATGGGATGTTATCGATAGTAGTTAGGACATTCGGCGTCAAGCGGCCCCAGGAGGACAGCTTCCCAAACCGGCATTCACATCCGCAATAATAAGAAAACAAACAGGCTGCAGAATCCCTGACTCCATTGAGTCTCCATCGGAAGGGTCCGGCAAGACCAAACAATTCTGACCCTTTCTGATTCGGACTGCCGGCCAAGCTGAACGTCACAGGGCGCAGCAATCCCGGTTGGCCACTGACGTGCTGGAGGTGATCCCCCTGGGCGCGTCGCGCCCGGCGGGATCATTGCCCATGGCACCGTCCGCCGTCAGGGGAGAAAATCAACTTCCCCATAGCTCGCAACTGCCTCCGTCCAAACGCGGTATTCTTGATGGAACAATGGCCAATCCAGAACATGTCGCCATCATTAAGATGGGTACTGAGGTGTGGAATCGATGGAGGTCGGCGACCCGATGGAAGTCTAACGATCCCCACGTCCCCGATCTGAGCGGAGCGAATCTCAGCGGCCTGGACATCTCCGGTGCAGACTTGGAAGAAGTTAACCTCCGGGAAGCGGACCTTAGCAACACGAATCTGAGTAAAGCGTTCCTTGGAGCAGGGCTACGGGTAAGGCGTGCGTCGCCCGGAGAAGTGACTCTTCAAGGGAGACCAGGAGGAGAAGTCGTCTTCGAGGCTGGCTTCACGCTTGAGGTTTCGCCGGAATCCGGCGGTGCCGACTTGGGAGGAGCGAACCTCCGACACGCCGATCTCTCTGGAGCGGAGCTGTGCGCAGCGAATCTATACGGAGCGGATCTCACCGGAGCCAAACTATCGGATGCAGCGTTTTCCGCGTCCACTGTGTGGCCAGACGGGTACGAACCCATCGCGCATGGGGCTATCCCCCTCTTGAAAAGCTTCAATATCGCGTTCGATGAAGCACTGTCGCCCGAACAGGCTCGGGCGACATTGGTTGCTTTGGCAGATTATTACCGTGCGTGTGGAGGGCTTGGTTTTCGCGTTCACTTTGAGCTTGACGATGTACTTGTGAGGGAGCCAGTCCATGCCTGATGGTCCCAGCCTCCTTACGCGGATTGTCGCATCCATTCGTGCTCTTCTCCCGAGTGATTGGTTCGGTCGAGCTGGCCAACGTTTCCGCGACGCCACCCAGGCTGTCTCTGATTTCGCCGAAGAACACCATCTGCGCCCAAAGGACATTGCAGAAGAAGGAATCGAGCTCGGACGGCGCAAGCTGGAGGGACTCGCTAACCAAGAATATGCGACTGCACTGAAGGACTTTGCCGATGCCGAACAGAAGACAATAGAGACGGAGTTTCAAAGGCGATCACTCGAAAGCAAAGTTCGCAGGGAGGAGGCCCAGGCTCAGAAGGAAGAGGTTGAAGTCCGGCTCGCCGAACTCAAGGTCATTGAGGCCGAAGTTCAACTCCGTCAGAAACTAACGGAGGCCGGTGTCATCCTATACCGGGACAGTGCTGGAAATCTCACCGCTCTGTCGTTGCCGCCTAGCTGTGACCTAGTGCGCCCAGCTGAGCGACGGCTCATTGAGGCTCGGCAAGACGCAGGTGCGTTGGATGATCCGCATCAGCCCAGCTCTTCGGCTGAGGATTAGCGAGAGCACCTGTCCCGCGAGGCTCCGAGATTAGGAGGCAACCCGTCGGCCTAAGCCAAACAGGAGGGTATGGGGAAGAAGCTATCGTACCGACGACCAAAGTCCTTCGAATATGACGTATGCCTCTCCTTCGCCGGGGAGAACAGGGACTTCGTTGAGGATGTTGCCAAGGCCCTCGCCGCTCGCGGAGTTCGCGTTTTCTATGACGAATACGAGCAGGTTCAGCTTTGGGGCAAGGACCTTTTCCAGCACCTGAGCTATGTCTACGAACACGCCGCACGTTTTTGTGTTGTGTTTGTATCTCGACAATATGCCGCCAAGGTCTGGCCAACCCATGAGCTCCGAAGCGCCCAGGCAAGGGCATTCACTGCCCATGCCGAGTACATCCTCCCGGCTCGGTTCGATGACACGGATCTTCCGGGTCTTCATCGGACCATCGGCAGTGTCGACCTGCGACACACGAACCCTGGCCGGTTGGCCCAGATGATCGTCGCCAAGGTCGGTGCAGGCCCCCGCGAGCCGTACTTCCCCCCAGTTCCCGATCTGCTCTACGAGGCGCTCGGCGCCAAGGCGGAGCGACGCAAAGATCATGTTCGTGAGGCCGCGTATTGGTTCTTCAACTCCCTAACCCGCATGACGAAACAGGAGCGGCGGGTCCTGTTCCTCCTTTTTACAGTTGGCTGTAAGGCAGAACTGCCAGAGAACGTTCACGTCAGCGTCGACTTGTTGCGCCGGCTCACCGGTTATCCTGTGACACGCCTCAAGGCGATCCTCGGTGCCCTCAGCTCGTTGGGATACTCATGCCGTGTCGCGCAAGCCGAACACGAACCTGACGAACTGGGTAGCTCCGACTACTTCTACATCGAGTGGGCTCCTCTGAAGGTCGGCCTGGAGGGCAACCATACCAAGGTGGCAGATGCGGTGATCAAGCTCGCAACCGCCGGGTACTGCGAAGAGCATGCCATGGAGAGCCTCGAACGGCTCGACTTCTCTGCCCTATCCTCGGTCTCAATTACTCGACTCACCAGCGCGGCTCAGTGCCAACACGTCGCGAAGACGCCTGCCAAGCGGCGCCTACACCCGGCGCACCAACGTCCACGTCCGGCTGATGCGCCGAGACATCACGGCAAGGGGAATGACTAGTAACGCGGACCGATTAAGCAAAGGCCGTGCAGTCGTCGCGCGCACCTACTACGTCATTTGGAATGACTGGTTTGGTGCGATGGGGATTTCCCGAGCGAGTCTTTGTCTCACTCACGAGTGCACGGCTTCGGGCTATCGCCCCGGACAAGATGAGCTGCACCTCAACCTTCCCGAGGGCAATGTAGAAGAAGCTTCAGATGATGCTGGGACGAACCACGACATTCCGCCGCCTCCTGGTATTGGCTGGCCGGCGTGGAAGCGCGAACTGGTTCATGAGCTCCTGCACGAATACCAACACAAGGTCGTGGCTGGGAGGGCTTCGCCCGGGGGCGCGGCCCTACAGGCCAAGCACCGAGGCTGCTTTGACGACACCGGTCACGGCGCGGATTTCTTCACCGCCATTCAGGAGAAGGCTTCATACTTTGGCGTCAGCCCAGAGGCTCTTATTGCCAACCTGTGAGGGGAGGGTCTCGACTGGGGCAGTTGCTGCAGAACCCCTTCGCACCGGCGGCCCACGTCAGGCGGTGGGGACCGAACCGTGCTGGCGACGGCCACGTCCGGTACCAGGGCAAAGCGCGCCAGCCGATTCCGGGGCCGGGCCTGAACCAGCCCATGCTCTGGACGACCGGCTACGGCCAAGGCCGGATCTTCGTTACAGTGCTCGGCCACGACGCCGCAGCCGTGAGTACGCCGGCTTTTGTCGCCACTTGCACCCGCGGCGCCGAGTGGGCGGCCACGGGCAACGTGACGCTGCCGATCCCGCCCGAGATGGCACAGCAGCGCCAAGAGCGCCGGAAGGGCCGCGTGCACCTTTGAGGCGCGGGCTAGCTTGGGCTCAACCGTGGCGGCCGGGCTCGACTCAACCTGTAGGGCGCCGCGCGAATCCGCCGGCTCGCTCGTGGCGGTAGAATGGGGCTAATGACGCGCAAGGTCAGTGTCGTGATCGAGCAGGACGAGCACGGATGTTACGCTTGGTGCCCGGAATTGAAGGGATGCCAATCGCAGGGAAAGACGGTCGAGGAGGCCCTTGCCAATATCCGTGAGGCGATTGAGCTGTTCCTGGAGACCCTGACCGATGACGAGCGCTCGGCAGCGCTAAGCCACCAGATTCTTACCACAGCCGTCGAAGTTCATGCCTAAAGTGCCGCGCCTGACCGCCGGGCAGGCCGAAGCGATGCTGCTGCAAGCGGGCTTCGCTTGGTTGCGGTCCAAGGGTAGTCATCGGATCTACGAAAAGCGAGGCCGGAGGGTCGTGGTTCCGTTCCATAGCGGGGCCACGCTGCACCCGAAGGTCGTCAAGCAGCTCCTCGAAGCCATCGAGGAAACCTCGATCGAGCCGGCGCGTCCTGAGTAGCGCCGCAGCGCTCGGCAGACCGTCTGGCGTTGGCCTCGCGCTCCTACTGGCGCGATGGGGCGGCGAAGATGCCGGCCTGGTCCCACTTGGCGATGGTGTCCTGGACCAGGGCGGTCATCTTGTCGACCACGGCTTTGAAGTAGGCGTCAGCTTTGGCTTGATCGAATTTCACGTAGCCCTGGCCGGGCTGGTAGAGAATGATCGGCGACGGGAATGGGTAGGCAGACCAGCTACCGGGAGCGGGGCGCGGGGTGGCCAGAGAATCCTTGTACAACTCCGGGTGGACCAGCTTGGGGTCGATGGCCTGGATGAAGGCGGTCTCGTTCCAGCCGGCGTGGCCGCCGTCCTCGCCGAACACCTTCAGGGTGACATCGGAGCAGTACGTCCACCAGTTCACAACCAGGGTGCGAACTCGGTGCGCGCGGCCGGCGGATTCGGCGAGGTCGTTGAGGATGGCGGTCTGCGGGCCGCCGTGGCCGTTCAGGATGATGATGTTGCGGAAGCCGTTGCGGGCCAGGCCCGCGATCACGTCGGCCATATAGGCGCGATAGGCGCTCTCGCTGATGGTGAACCCGCCGGCGTAGGCGTCGAGAGTGCCGGTGACGCCGTAGGGCACTACCGGCGCAACCAGCGCGTTCACGCGCGGAGCCATCTGCCGTGCGATGGCCAGCGGAGCGACGGAGTCGGCGCCGTTGTTGATCGCGCCGTGGGCTTCCATGGTTCCGGTGGGCAGCAGCACCGTGCTGATCCTGGCGGGCACCAGGTCGCGGAACTCCATCCAGTTGAGGTCACCGAGCTCGCGCGAGGTCTGCGCGCCGACGAGCGAAGCGAACAGCAAGGCAAGTGCAAGTCGCATGGAAGATAGGTTACTCCCGTTGCGGGCCGGGCGCAGTGGGTGAGGCGCGCCGTTCGGCCACGATGATCAGCCGCAGGTCGGGGGCCAAGCGGACGATCTGGTGCACCGGGTTGGTGCTAAAGAGGCGCTGCCAGGGCGTATACCGGGGACGGGCAATGTAGATCTGAGTCACCTTGCTCATGCGGGCAAAATCAACCAGGCTCTCCGCCTCGCGGTCGCCCTCGATCACCCGGGTCTCGATATGGAGATCGCGCGCGAAGCGCAGGTGCTTCTCGATGGCCTCACTCGCTTCCGGACCGAGCCGCGAGGAAGTCGAGCGCACATGCACGGCCAGACAGCCCGCCTGGAGGAACTCGGCGATGCGCCACGCCCGCCGGATCAGGTTGGCGGTTTCGGGATGGGAGGTGATGTGAACCAGAATCCGTTCCGCGGGCTCGCCTTCCGTCGCGCCGGTGCGAGCGGAGCGCCAGAATTGATCGGGATCGACTTCACGGATCTCCACCTCGTGCGCGGTCTGCCGGAGCGCCATCTCCCGCAACGCGACCAGGTTCGATTCCCGGAAGAAGTTCTCGAGCGCCCGGGACGCCTTGTCGGGGGCGTAGACAACCCCGCGCTCCATCCGGTTCAGCAGCGCCCGCGGCGTAAGGTCGATCATGACCACCTGGTCCGCCTGCTTGACGACCCAATCGGGCACCGTTTCCCTCACATGAACCCCGGTCATCTGGAAGACCTGGTCGTTCAGGCTTTCCAGATGCTGAACGTTCATGGTGGTCACCACGTCGATGCCCGCATCGAGCAGTCTGAGGACGTCTTCCCAGCGCTTGGCGTGTTCGGACCCGGGCACGTTGGTGTGAGCGAATTCATCCACCAGGCAGACCCGCGGATGCCGGCGGAGGACCGCCTCGGTGTCCATCTCCTCGAACACGGCCCCGCGGTACTCGATCTGGCGGCGCGGAACGGCTTGCAAGCCCTCGGCCTTGGCAATCGTCTGTTGCCGGCCGTGCGATTCGAAGTAGCCGATGACCACATCGACGCCGGCGGCTTTGAGCTGCTGCCCCTCCTCGAGCATCTGGTAGGTCTTGCCGACGCCGGCTGCGTAACCGAGGAGAACCTTCAGCTTCCCTTTCGCGGCGGAGCCGTCATCGCCCATGGCATGCCTCACAGGCTGCTGAAAAAGCGTTCGAAGGGACCGCTCCCTCGCGGTCGCGGCTCGGAACTGAGCCGCGCGCGTGAGCAAGCGGTTGCCGGACCTTCCCGGGCGCCACGTCAATGCGGGAAGATGCAGACATCGATGCCCTCGGCGTTTCGTATGAGATGGTCCACCGGGTTGCCGAACAGGCGGCTCCACCAGCTCTTCCGCAGGCTGTGGCCGATGAAGATGTGGGTGATCTTCTTCTCGCGCGCAAACCGGAGGATGGCCTCCATCGGGTCGTCGGAGGCCAGGACCTCGACGATCGCGCCGGCCTCGCGGGCACGCTCGAGCCGCGCATCGAGCGCCGCTTTGTCGCCCGGACTCAACGAAGTCTGCTGGACATAGATGGCGTACAACTCACCGGAGAACCGGCGCGCGATCCGAGCGCCCATGTCGATCATGGTCTCGAAGTTGGCGCGGGCCGTGAGGCAGACCAGCACGCGCTCCTGGGTGGAAAGCGGTTGTTCGATACCGTGGTCTTTCAGGTAGGCCGAAAGCTCGTGGTCCACGACCTCGGCCGCCACCAGCAAAGCCAGTTCGCGGAGCTGCGACAGGCGCCGGCGCTCGGCGGCCGCCGATTGTGGGTCGGGCTGGCGGCCGACCCGTTCCAGCAACTGCTCGGCCGGCACGTCGACAATCTCAATCTCGTCGGCCAAAAGGATGAAGCTTCTGGGAACGGTCTCGGACACCCGCTTGCCCGTGATGCGTTCCACGCCGGCACGCAATTCCTCGATGTATTGCAGGTTGATCGAGGTGACTACGCTGATCCCGGCCGCGAGCAGTTGCTGAACATCCTGGTAGCGTTTGCGGTTGACGGCCTGCGGTGGGTTGTCCTGAGCCAGGCCATCGACGAGGCAGATCTGCGGACGGCGCCTGAGTATCGCGGCGAGGTCGATCGCGTCTCTGCCGTTCTCGGAGATCAGCGGAGGAATGACCTCGAACAGCTCGACCAGGTGGTCCAGGGCAGGATCGCGCTTCCGCTGCAAGGCGCCGATGACCACATCCTCCCCCCTCTCCTTGCGGCGCCGTCCCTCGTCGAGCATGCGGAACGATTTTCCGACACCGGATGCATAGCCGAGGAAGACTTTGAGCCGGGCCCGATACTGCCGCGCTTCCTCGGCCTCGACCTGCTTCAGGAGTTGATCGGGATCAGGACGTTTTCCCGCGCTAGTGGCCACGGCCGATTGAGAGCCTTTCACTCGCAGTCTAGCAACAACGTTACTTGTGGGTCCGCTCCCTCTCGGTCGCGGCTCGGAACCGCGCCGCGCTTACTTAGGCTTGATGAGGGCCACCATTCCGACCAGGAGGGTGGGCTGGGTCTTCCAACTTCCCAGTTGGTTGCCGCGATTGAAGAACGGCTGATTGGACCAGTCGTTGCGGAATTCCAGCCACCCCGAAAGCCGGTCGATAAACGCGTATGTGCCGGTGAGCGTGAATTCCTTCAGCCGCTGGGGGGCGCCGGTGACTCGGCCGCTCTCATCATTCATCCACTCCAGCCGCGGGCTGAGCGCAAGCTTCTTGGTGAGCTGGAACTTGGCGGCGCCGGCGAGGCCGTAGATCCGATAGCCCGGGGTGAGCGTGGGGCTGTTGTGCAGGTAGTCGAAGTTGAGGTACAGGCTGGTCTTAGGATTCGGGTTGAGCACGAGGACCGAGTCCCAGAGATTGCGCATGCCGCGGTCGGCCTTGTTCTCGTCGGGCCCGCCGTAGTAGGTGTTGGTCCAGGTGGCCTTTGAGATCGTCCAGGCGCCGGTCAAACCCACCGTCCGATAGGTGGCGCCCGTGACGATGTTGTTCCATCCGGCGACCCACTGCGCGCCAGCGTTGAAGTGCGCGCCGATCGGCGCTTTCACCTGCATGCCGAAGTGGTAGCTCGGAGTGCACCAAAAGAACAGCAGCGAGCGCGAGTAGTTCCAGTTGTTCGGCGTCTCGATCAACTCCGCGCTGGCGAAGGTGACGAACCTGCCGAAATCCACTTCAACGCCTTTCCACGCAGCCGGTTTCACGCTGATGTAAGCCTGCTTGAAGAAGCGCATCCAGGTCGCGTCCTTCTCAACCACGTTCATCATGTCGAAGGCCCGGCCCACGCCGGCGTCCAGGTGGAAACCAACGGGCTTCGGTCCGTAGTCCAGCGTTATGGAGGCCATATTGAGCTCCACCTGGTTGGCCTTGTCGTCGAAGGCGCGAAGGAGACTGACGTGCCCGGCCGGGTGGTTGAAGCCCAGACCGTAATAGGCGTCCACCATGCCGCTGACATCCACGGGACCGACCTTCCAAGCCGTCGGGGGCGGGGCGGGAGGAGGCGCCGTCTGCGCAAACGCGGGAATGGCCAGGCGAACCACCAGCGCCGCCGCGCCGATGTGCTTGTGCGCCGTCATTTCACCTGTTCGGGAAGCCTCGGTCCAGCGCGAGATTGACTGCCAGGACGTTCACCCGAGGTGCTCCAAGGAATCCGAGGTCGCGCTTCTCAGTGTACCGCTCGATCAGGTCCAGAACTCCTTTGACGGGGATGCCGCGCGCCTTGGCAATGCGGGCGGCCTGGGCTTCGGCCGAAGCGGGGCTGATGTGCGGGTCGAGGCCGCTCGCGGAACTCGTGACGAGGTCGGCTGGGATCGGACCACTATAGTCGGGGTTGGCCTTGCGGAAATCGGCGACCGAAGCCTTCACCCGATCGGCCAGTTTCTGGTTGGTGGGGCCGTAGTTCGCGGCGCCGGAAGCGGTCGGGTCGTACCCGTCATTGCCGGCTGCGGACGGCCGGGGCTGAAAGTACTCGGGCTTCTTGAAATTCTGTCCGATCAGGCTGGAGCCGACAACCCGGCCGTTGGCGACGACCAGGCTACCGTTGGCCTGGTCGTGAAAGAAGACCTGGCAAAGCCCCGTGACGACTCCCGGGTAGAGCAAGCCAGTCAGAACCGTCAACACGAGCATCATTCGAAACGCTGGAGCGATCTGCTGCCACATATCTTCCTCCT
>Ga0187882_1000855_pt1 | contig 32372 bp, 32 predicted proteins | sample June2016WEW_19_1_3_FD_132991 | JGI IMG/M metagenome (GOLD analysis project Ga0187882, IMG submission 132991) | Peatland microbial communities from SPRUCE experiment site at the Marcell Experimental Forest, Minnesota, USA - June2016WEW_19_150 | ecosystem: Environmental > Terrestrial > Soil >... | reverse complement strand
GGAAGATGATGGCATCGCAGGATCGCGCAATCCGTGCTTCGTAGATTTTGCAGCGCAGAAGGTCGAAAAGGGCGCCTATCAGCTTGTGCGGGAGAAGCGCGTTCTCCTTGATCGAGTTGAGCGTCTCGCGCACGGAATTGCTCTGGAGCCCAAAAAGGATGGGAACACAGAATCGCCTTTTGACCTCAATGGCAGCGCGAAGATGGGCCTCACCGAAAATGAGCACAAAATCGGGTTTTTCCTCCAGCCTGCCCGTGTCCAGCCATGCCTTTGTTGACCGTTTGAAGACCATTGAGGCGGGGGGGATACTCTTGCGCTTGTACGGCGCGGCGAGCCGCACCTCCGAGAAGCAGTGGGCTTTGTATTGGAGAGCGGAATTCAGCAGCACGGTCACCTTATTGCCGCGCTGCGCCAGTCCTTCCATGAGCTCGAGGCAACGGATATGGCCGCCCGTGCGCAGCTCATTGTTGAGAAAGATACCGAGTATTTTCATTACTTAATCAGACTACATTCCACTTGACGCCTGGGGCGATTCGATCTTTCTTCCGGAAAACGCAAGGAACCGCCTTTGGAATGAAGGCAACACGCGCATGACGTACCATTGCCAGTAGGCCAGCAGGAGAATCTGTCGAAAAAGCTTGTGCCTCGTGCTTGTGCGCAGGAGAAGGCGTTCGAATGCTGAAAATTTTCTGACGTTGGGAAGCAGGAATCGCTTCTCGATATAATCCAGATCCTGAGAGAACCGCCCTCCCATTGTCGAGAATCCCTTGAATGAGAGCGAGCCGCTATGCCTCAGCCAGTAAAGTCCCGATGCACCAGCGAACCGGATCGGGAGATCTCTTGCCAGGAAGGCGTAGAAGAGTGGAAGATCCTCGAAAGAGCGGCAGTTGGCGTCGAATGCGTCGAAGTCCTTCACGTCTCTGATCCGGACCACCGTACCCGGCCCCGCGTAGAGGAAATTGCCCAGTATGGCGAGACACGCGAACTGCTTCCGCGGCGCAAGGCGGAAAAAGAGTCTTTTGTAGCGATACATATCAAGAACCTTGCCGCTATCCGCGTAAAGTGATTTGACCCGGGTTTTGGCGATGCGCGTCTCCGGATGCCGTTTCAAGTAATTCGCAACGCGCACGAAGAACAGTGAATCGTAGCAGTGGTCATCTCCTCCGAAATAGAGGCCGTAGTCGCTCGTTGCCGCCCCAAAAGCCGCTTTGTGGTTGCCGGATATGCCGAGGTTCGTCTTGTTCTCGAGGAGTGTCGCGCGGCGGAACCTTGTCCCGTGAGCACGCATCCACCGCTTGCATATCGAGACGGTCCCATCGGTGGATGCATCGTCAGAAATGACGAGCTCCGCGTCTTCTATTGACTTGAGCATAAGGATGCTTTCGAGGGTCCGCTCGATCGTGGCTGAATTGTTATAGACCGGCACAACAATGGAGATGGTCGGGTTCATGGCTTCATCGTCTGCATGCCGATCCTTTCGAACCCTTTCAGGTCCGAGAATGCATCCTCAAAAAAGTCCGCAAGAGCTGCCTTCCATGGACGGGCTGCGATTCCGTAGTCCCGCGCGATCTTGTCCGTTGACAGAACCGAATAAGCCGGCCGTCGCGCCAGCGTGGGGTACTCGGAAGTAGTGAGCGGCCGAAGCCTGCATTCCCGCTCCAGTATGCCCTTCTCCCGGCCCAGCCTGTGTATTGCAAGCGCGAACTCATACCAGTTCGTCTCTCCGAAGCCCGAAAAGTGGTAAGCGCCGAAGCGTGAAGGCGCTCCAAGCGCAATCACGATTGCACGGGCGAGGTCTGCCGCCCACGTTGGACTGCCGCGCTGGTCGGCGACAATCCCCAGGTCCTCTTTCTCCCTCATAAGGCGAAGCATCGTGTAAACGAAATTGGACCCGTGCTTGCCGTAGAGCCAGGCGGTTCTCAAAATCAGCGAACGATCGCACGCCTGACGTAGCGCGGCCTCCCCTTCTGCCTTCGTGCGTCCATAGACTCCCGTCGGTCCTACAGGATCGTCCTCACGGTACGGTCGCGTCCCCTCACCGGAGAAGACGTAATCAGTGGAAATGTGAACAATTCCCGCCCCGACTTCTCGAGCAAGTATGCCAAGGTTTCGTGGACCCGCCACATTGAGCCGCTCCGCCAGCTCAGGCTCCGACTCTGCCCTGTCAACCGCCGTGTATGCGGCACAATTGACGATCCATTGGATATCTTTGCCTCGCGCGAAGGACCAAATTGCGTTGGTCGAGGTGATATCGACATCCCGGTCGCTTCCCGCGTACTCGCACCCCTCAATGTCCATTCGCGCGGCAACCTCCGCGCCGAGCATGCCCCTGATGCCAACGAGCCAGATCACGCAAGATCCTTGAAGAATGGCAAGGCGGCATCCCGCTCAGAGATGGTGATGTCTTGCAAGGGCCATTCGATTCCAAGGTCCGGGTCGTTCCAGCGGATACCGCCCTCGCTTGCTTTATCAAATTCGGCCGTGCACTTGTAAAGCAGATGAGCTTCTTCACTCAGCGTAACGAAGCCATGGGCGAACCCCGGCGGTATGTAGAGCATGAGGCGATTCTCTTCGCTGAGCGTGACCCCATGCCATTGACCGTAGGTGCGTGAATCTGGTCTTATATCGACGGCGCAATCCCATACAACACCGGTTGCAACCTGCACGAGCTTGCCCTGGCTGTGAGGAGGCCGCTGAAAATGCAAGCCTCGTAGAACGCCGCGCCGCGAACACGAATGATTGTCCTGGACAAAGTTGTCAGCAATTCCGTTGGCCGTGTATGAGGAGGCCTTATAAGTCTCCATAAAATAGCCGCGGTCGTCTTCGAAGACCACCGGCCAAATCAGCAGGAGGCCCTCAAGGGGCAAATGTTTGAACTCAAGCGACATTCTTGACGCTTCCTCCCTGAACAGTTCCGGCCTACTTTGGGGTGCTTAAATGCATTCCATCTCTTTTGAATTCTTTGACCAGACCCGATAATCGCTGGAGTGTCTGTTCTACCATCGGTATATATCTTTTATTATTAAAGCCCCAGATACTTGAATCAACGTCTTCTTTGTGACCAACGAGAAATGGCAGGGTAGTAACGACCCTCAGTTTTTTCCAATTGCCAAGAAAACGGTCAATAGTATTTGTATAAAAGTGATAATTCTGTTCATCCCATTTTGAAAGTTGACTAAATACCGACTTATGATAAATATTGAAAACGGTACTCGTGAGTCTATTTATATGGACAAAATCAATGCCGCCATACGAGACAACATCACTGACTTCAACATTGTCACTGAGATTTGCAATGAATCCGGAAAAGACATGCCAGGGATTCCTGGTCCAGGACAAGTATGAAAGAACAACTTTCAAATCCTTCTCATATCTTTCCGTGAACACGACGTCGTCTTCAACAACAATCAAGTAGTCAAGCCCCTGCGCCATAGCCCTCTGGCAAAGATACTTGTAACTCATCCCGCACCCGACCCAAGAATACCTGTGCCGCAATCCGTCGAAAATTGTAAAGTTCCCGTGCTGGTGAACGAAAGCGCACCGCCTCTCAGTTGTTTCAGGAAGGCTCAGGCACATTCCCCTTCCATCCAGCAAGAGGGGTTTCGAAATGCCTTCGTAGAACGTTGAAAATGTCAAATAGTCCATTGCCAGCAAGAAACGCAGTAAGAAAAATTCCAAATCTCCTTCCAAAGGTAAATAGAATATCTTTTTGTAGCTGATGCCTTTCGCAAGAAGGTATTCAATATTAGTAATTGAATATTCCAGTACTGCAACTGCCTGAAAAAGTATCCTGAAATAATCATCTTCAATTGGATCTCCGATGGCGAGGTCTCTTGTCTGCAGGATAAAGTATTTCTTTGGGATCCGGACTATTCCAGAGCTAAAGATGACAATCGGGATGCACGCAAATTGCACCCTGTATGAATCATGTGCCGCTATGTGAGAGACAAATCCAAGACGCTTCAGAGCCTGCCGCAGAAGCAGGGCACTCCTACTTGCTTCCGAATCAGCCAGAATATCCATGCGTTGACGATTCAATTTTCTTCGTATGGCATGGTTCACGCGTTCAGCGAAAGATGTTACGTATCGAGCGTAATACCTGCGAAGGCGGAGCAGATTCGCTATCATGCGTTTCGCTTTGATCCCAACAGGCGGAAAGTACTTTCCAGCAAATCTATGTACGTTAGTACTTTTAGGAGAACTTTCCAAAGGCCACTTCGTACCCGGAGCGATAGCATGTTTTCCAATGACATTTGTTTTTTCAATCTCAGATGACTTACGTTCAATTCAATCACGTCTCGCACCCGCCAACTTGGCATCAATCGCCTGTTTGCTGAAAGCATTCTCATGATGTCTTTGCCATATTCGCTTCTTCGCGCGGCTCGTCTGGATTGTCGGGACATATTGCTTGAATGGACCCTATACTGCACAAAGTCGATATCCAGGTAACGTATTCGAATTCCCGACTCCGAATACGACAGCCAAAGCGGCCAATCTTCGAGCATGGTGTATGACGAGATTGCAGGCAATTTATTGAGGAGCGTTTTCCGCTCCATTATAGCGCACGGCGAAAAGACGCGATTTATTTTAAGTTGGGCGCGGAATTGTTCCTTGGCAGAGAACTCATTGAATTTTGTAAAATTACGAACCATGGCAGCGTACGCCCTTTTCTCAAAAGAGTCATCTTCCATCAAATATGTTGGCCGTCCAAAGGCGACTATCAGGTTCTCCCGCTCCATCCAATTGATCATACGCGATAGTGAACCCGGCACGATCTTATCGTCTCCGCCGATAAGTTTTACGTATTTGCCCTTGGCGGCCATGCATCCTGAAGCAAAGTTTCCGCAAATACCCAGGTTCTTTTCATGGAAAATTATTTTAATAGGGCCATTCCAGCTTCGGGACGATTGGCACCATTCATCAATTATCAATCTGGTGCAGTCTGTGCTGCTATCATCGCAAATCAGTATCTCTACATCGTCAATTCCAGCAGTTTTCAAAGAATCAAGGGTTTCTAGTATCGTTTTTTCTTGATTAAAGGCGATGACTATTATGCTCGCGAGCTGCAAAAACGCCCCTCCTTATAAAGCCGTGAACTCACAGAAAGGAAGCGATGCAAAGTGCAGGCCTATTGACCTTAGCATAATCAATGCAATATAGTATGAGCACCCTGGGAGGGGCTGTTCACCATGAGACCGAAGGGTTCCGCGGCTGTATTGCTGGCGCGGCGGCGAAGAGCAATCCAAATGCTCGTCGAAGATATCTCCCTCAACGAGATCGCTCGGCGCATCGGATGCAACGCCAGTTCGGTGATGCGCTGGCGTGACCGATGGAATGACCTCGGGGAGGCAGGGTTGAAGGTTCGCTCCTCCACGGGCCGACCTGCAAGAATGAGCGGTCAACAGAAGACTGAACTGTTGGAGTTACTGCTCCAGGGCCCCATGGCCTTTGGGTGGCGTACCGACATATGGACCACTCACCGAGTGGCCACCTTGATCCACAGAAAGTTCTCCATTGATTACCACTTCACGCATGTCGCGCGGATCCTTCATGCTTTGAACTGGAGTCCTCAGAAGCCTGAGAGACGCGCCTTAGAACGCAACGAGGCCGCCATCCAGAAGTGGAAAGCCACCGACTGGAAGAGGATAAAAAAAACTCCACGCGGCTGGGCGCCCACCTGATATTTATCGATGAATCGGGCTTCATGCTCACTCCTACTGTCAGGAGGACATGGGCGCCTGTCGGTTGCACTCCGTTGATCCGACACCACTTTACCAACGAACGAATCTCGGTGATCTCGGGTGTCTCCGTGAGCCCAACGCGCAAGCGGCTTGGACTCTTTGGCATATTCTTCTGGGACAACATTGGACAGGATGAGGTGGTGGCCTTCTTGCGCCAAGTGCTACGCCATCTTCGTGGACAGCTCATCGCACTCCTGGACAATAGTAACACACATCGGGGCGCGCCCCTTCGGGAACTGTCTCGAAGGATTCCGCGTCTGCACCTTGAATACTTTCCCTCCTATGCCCCGGATCTCAATCCCGATGAGGCGGTATGGGCCCTGCTGAAGGGCAAGCTTGCAAATGGACGGCCCGATGATCTAGGCGATCTTGAGGAGCAACTCCAAGGGGAGTTCAGGAGCCTGGCAGGATCCCAGTCAAAGCTACGAGGCTGCATCCAACAATCTGAACTGCCTTTTTCATTGCCGTAACATTGCATTCATTATGCTAAGATCAATAATCCTTTCTTTTGAAAACAGAAATATCCTCAAGGGTAATTATTTCGCTATATCCTTGCTTGCTCACATATGCATTAAAGGCATTTGCCTCTTTTATCAAGACGCCATTGACATTGAAGTTCTTTTGATAAATCAGATAATCAGGATTAAAATCTCCTATTTTGCTAATATCTTCTTGCCACCATTCGAAGACCTTCAGTTCTTTCTCCGGTGGTATGGCTACTGTATGACTCACGGCCACCTTCGAGCCATTTGGAATACTATTCTTGACATATTCATAGACTCTATAGAAATTGCTGTCTTTGTAGTGCAGCCTTATCAGGCTATAGCGGATGACCTGCTGACCTCCAAGCATAAAACTTAAGGCAAGAATACAGGAGACTGCGACGAGAGCGACATTGCGAAGCCATTGCTTGTTGAGCGTCGATAGCTCCCTGATCAAGAAAATGTCCGCTACTATGAAGAAGACAATCACAGGAGATAGATAGTGCACAAGGATGAAGTAGCGAGCATTGGTAATCAGTATGCTCAGAATCACAATTGAGGAAACGGATAGCGTAAGGAAGAATCCGTCTTGCTTCTCCTTCTTGTTCCGTCGTCGGATGAGCAAAAGAATGTTGAGAAAAGTTATTAACACCGAAGCTAATAAAAAAAGGTTCTTCCAAATTATATGTATATATGCTTTCCACGCTTGAATAACAGATAACGTCATGGCGCCGGAGCCAAATACGCTCACGAGGCTCAATTGATTCTTTAGAAATGCCTTTGGCTGCAAGAAAGCATAGGGATGAATGATGTAAAACATAAGAGCGCACAATAGAATCGTCTTGAAAAATAGAAGCAGGCATTGCTTCGATAAGACGTAATTGCGCAGTTGAAGCCCTTTTATATGTGCGTATTGTTTCACATATAGCAAATAGATTGGGACACTGACGAAGAAAAATGGCTGCTTTGCGTAACATGAGAGCGCCATGAACACCACTCCAGTGAAGAATAGCCTTTCAGACTTGTCTGTGTTCGTACTATCCTTGAATACCTCGAGCATCCAAAGACTCAAGATAACGAACAGAAAGCCGGTTGGCTCTGGATGTACGAAATAGAAGAAATTCTCCATTGATCCTGTTACAGTCCATGGTACATCTGCCTGAAGCAAGTAAACCGGCACGAAAAAGAAGAAACATCCTAAAGCAGCATAATAGACATTCTTGAACAGTCTTTTCATGAACAAGTAGAGCGCAACGACGGATGCCATGCAGATAGAGAAATTAACAAACCGAATAAGACAAAGCAGCAGGGAATCACTGTACAAATGCAATGCTCGCAAGAGCAATACGGTGGGTTTGAGGATCCAGAACACAATGAAAAAGAAGGACCAGCCGTAGTAGCGTGAGAAGTAGCCATTACCCATGTTATAGCTCGAGAGATGACGCATGACGCTGTCCAACATTCCACCAGGGTCAACCTCGAACGCCATCGCAAAGTTAATGCTGTCATTTATGATAAAGACATGAGGAAGCCACAGCGCACAGAAGGCGGCACAAACAACCACAAGAATCCAATTCTCGCGAACCTTCACAATTAAGGGATGTTTGATCAAAGCCTGCGGCTGCATTATGGTCATGGACCTTCCGTTTTCCTTATCCAATTCTCTTGGTGCAACTACTTTCTCGAAAAGACAGTAATATTTTCCAGATTTGCGACTTCTCGATAGCCTTCCCTGGTCACAAAACCATCAAACGCTTTTGCCTCCTTAGTAGGTACTCCGTTGATGCTGAAGCCCTTTTGGTAGATAAGGAAATCAGGATTAAAATCAGCGACTTTATCCGGATCCTCTTGCCACCATTGAAATACAGCAAGTTCTTTCTCGGGCGGTATCGCGACGGTGTGGCTTACTGCCACACGCGCGCCGTTTGGAATGTTGTTTTTGACGTATTCGTACACTCTGTAGAAATTTGTTTCCTTGTATTTCAGTCGATCTATGCCATAGCGAATGACCGCCTGACCGCCAAGAGCAAATACGAATGCGAGAATACAGCACAAGGTCGCCAAAGAGATCGTCCGAATCCGCTTTTGACTGATTTGCAATACTTCCCTGATGAGCAAAATGTCGCCAATGATTAGATATACGATGACCGGAGCCAGATAATTGATCGATATGAAAAAGCGTGAGTTCGTCATGAAAATGCCTAGTATTGGAAACGATGAAATGAGAAGCACTAGAAAATAGCGATCTCGCTTCTGCCTATGCCTGTTTCGAAGCAGGAGAATAGTGATATCAATCAAAGATATTAATATTGAAGCGCAGAGAAATAAACTTCTTCCAATCACGTGAAGGTATTGTTTCCACGCCTCGACAATCGACAAGGTCATGGGGCCGGACCCAAAGGCGCGAACGAGTCGTAATTGATTTTTGACAAACATCTTTGGTTCCAGGAAAGAATAAGGGTTCATTATGTAGAAAAGGAGCACGCAAAAAATGATCGTCTTGAGGAACAAAACGAGAAACGCTCTTGAGCTGACAAACGTACCTAAAGACAAATTTTGCATCTTGGAGTATTGTTTTACATACAGCACATAGACGGGCACTGCGACGAAGACAAATGGCTGCTTAGCAAAGCATGCAAGCGCCAGAAACAACACGCCTGCAAAGTATAGTTTTCCCGTCTTGTCTGCTCGAATGTTCTCTCGGAAAACCTCGAGCATCCAAAGGCCCAAGAACAAGAAAAGAAAGCCTGTTGGTTCGGGATGAATGAAGTAAAAGTAGTTCTGCATGCCTCCGCCAAGAGAAAAGGACACTCCGCCTTGAGCCAGGTAGGCCGGCACGATATAGAACAGACATCCTATTGCAGCATAGTAGATGTTTTTGAATAGTCTTTTGAGAAATAAATATAATGCAACAACTGAGGTCAGACAGATAGAGAAATTGAGAAGCCGAATCAAACAGAATAAAAGAGAATCACTATAAAGGTGGAAAGCCTTTAATACTAACGCAGTTGGCTTGAGAACCCAAAACGCTATGAAGAAGAATGACCAGCCGTAGTATTTCGAGTAATACCCGCCGTTCATGTTGTAGGTTGAAAGATGGCGCAAAATACCATCAACCATGCCGCCGGGGTCGGCTTCGAAGGCGGTAATGAAGTTTAAGGAATTATTGATGATAAACACATGCGGTAGCCATAACACACAGAAGGCCGCGGTAATGACGAAGAAAGGCCAATTCTCATGGATCTTTCTGATAAAGCCGCGCCCTATCAATTCTGGCGTCTGCGAATTTGTCACGATCTTCTCCTCTACGAAACAATGTTAAATAATACAACGCCGGTCCTACGCCAATCCACGATTGACGTGCGTCGCCTTGCGACTCACGAAGATTAAGATTCTGGGACCTTCAAACTATTTCAATCATATATCCGCGTATGCAGCTCACGACGTACTCAGCTTCATCCAGGCTCACGTGAGGTCCTATTGGCAGGCTCAGTTCGGATGAAGCTATTGCTTCGGAAATTGGAAAGGAACCACTCCGCAGCCCAAGTTGTGCGTAGGCATTTGAAAGGTGAGGCGGAACTGGATAGTGGATAAGGCAACCCACCCCTTTACTTTTCAGAAATTGCTGCAAACCATCTCGACGTGGAGTTCTTATGGCAAAAACATGCCACACTGGGGTAGCCCAATCGGGAACGTAGGGCAGGATCAGCCCGGGAAGACCAATCAGATGGTCAAGGTAAGAGCGGGCGATTTTCGTCCGTCTCAGGTTCCATTCATCCAGGTGAGCCAGCTTTACGCGAAGAAATGCCGCCTGCATTTCATCAAGCCGCGAATTGAACCCTTTGCATTCATGGTGATATTTTACTTTTGACCCGTAGTTGCGCAGCATGCGAGCTTGTTCCGCTAACTTGTCATCATTCGTTACGATGGCGCCTGCGTCCCCTAACGCTCCAAGGTTTTTCCCTGGATAAAAGCTGAACGCGGCGGCCTGGCCAAGACAGCCGCTTCGACGACCATTGTAGCAAACACCGTGCGCCTGCGCCGCGTCTTCGATCACCTTCAGTCCTTTTTTCTCAGCAATCTTCAGTATTGGCTCCATGTCGGAGGGCTGGCCATAAAGATGAACCGGCAAAATGGCTTTTGTCTTCGGAGTAATTGCGGCTTCCAACACTTTTGGATCAAGGTTGTACGTATGTGGGTCAGGTTCCACAGGCACCGGCTTCGCACCCGCATAAGACACCGCCAGCCAGGTGGCGATGTACGTGTTGGCCGGAACAATCACCTCATCGCCTTCACCTATTTCATAAGCGCGCAGAATCAGGTGCAGTGCCTCGAGCCCATTTCCCACTCCAATACAGTGCGCCACCCCACAATAAGCCGCAAACTCATGTTCGAACGCCTCAACTTCCGCGCCCATAATGAACCAGCCAGATTCCATTACCCGACGATAGGCAGAATCCAGTTCGTCCCTTAATTCCTGGTAAACCCCGTTAAGATCCAGAAATGGGACGTTCATCTGGGTTGTTCCCCTATTGCGTGCAGAAACTTATCATAATCTCTGAAATAGTCGCTTTCGTCATAAAAGGCCGAGACAATGGACAAACACACTGCCCCCGACGAGAAATTGTCAATCACTCGCCATGTCAATGGGTAGATATAGAGGCCGCAATAGGAACGATTGAGATGATGGAGCTCTCTTTTTTTTCCATCATCAAGCAAAACATCGAAGCTGCCCGCAATGGCAACAAGGACCTGCTGAAGCTTCTTGTGGGCATGACCCGCTCGGGTTGCACCGCCAGGGACATCGTAGAGGTAGTAGACGCGTTTGATTTCGAATGGCACATGTATTCCACTTTCGATAAATGTCAAGTTTCCCCGTGGATCGTGAATCTTCGGCAATTCAATCTCGCGGCAATCTTCTAGTGACATGGCGCAATTACCGATTTCGATGAATTACTAGAAAGCTGCCTGTTTCGATTTACCATGGCTTCTTGCAGGGTTTCCATACCACACTTCTCCATCTGGAACATCTTTTGTAACGACACTTCCCGCACCGATCAGTGCATTTTCCCCGATTGTTACGCCACAAAGGATTGTTGAATTTGCTCCAATTGATGCCCCTTTCTTGATTCTAGTTCGAACAAACTCATCAGGATAAACCTTTGATCGTGGATATTTGTCATTGGTGAATGTGGCATTAGGACCTATGAATACATTGTCTTCGATTGTGATGCCATCCCACAATTGTACCCCACATTTTACTGTCACATTGTTTCCTATGACGACGTCGTTTTCTATGAAACACTGCGCATTGATATTGCAATCGGATCCTATTTTGGCTCCACCCAGAACAATCGAATACTGCCAAATCCGTGTGCCGGCACCAACTTGTCTTGTTTGTACGTCGGCCTTCGCATGAATGAACTGCTTATTATGGCTAGACATTGCAATATCTCCGCAAATAGCCTAGTGGAAAGTATTGATCATTTTTTACATCTCTTTCTTACGCAACCTATCATGAACTTCAGTCAAATAATCTGGCCTTGAGTTTTCTTAGGCTAATTCCTAAGCCTTTCAATATTATTTTGAGCGCAGGTATCGAAAATAAAGAAGGCAGATTCAACATTCCAGCTTTTAGCAGATGCGAAATCGCTTGCCGGTATCTACCTTCTTCCAGATATCTATTTGTGGCAAATAAATGCGCATTAGCTTTGTTCAAGTTTTCAAATAGCCGGACTTCATGTGACAGTTGCTTTGAACGGTAATATGCAGACAATCCACGAATTACCTCCTCTACCTCCTCAACAGTCAGCTGATATTCTAATACAAGAGGAGCCCGGAATGGAGTTGTTTTCAAATCAGATATCTTTTGTTTGCTTTGTCGCAATTCAAGTTCGAGCTTTGAGATAAGCTTGAGTTGATCTACATTTCTGTCAAATTCTTTCAATTGAAGGGAATAGACAAAATCGACCAATTCATTTTGTTTCTCGAACGAGCCTGAACACTTTTCGAATACTTCGGTAGGCGAGTTTCTAGTCCATGATCGCGGAGTTCTGCTTTTAAAAAGGCATTTCCAATTCCGCGGGTAGCTCCACTTTCCTTGGAAAATGTAATCTTTCTCATTCGAAATATATGCAATACCAGAATCATTCTTAAGCACTTGATCGAACATATTGAGATAAAAATCTACATGATATTGGTTCATTTCTTGCATACTTTGGATATTTATACAACAGTCAAAAGTCCCTGCGCATTTAAAAATATCGAAATGCCATGATGGCATTATATAGCAGTCAAATAGATCCATGTCATAAGGATCTTTGTGGTAATAGAAACCTATTCGCAAGTCGGGGAGATATTTTTTGAGATATAGAAATGAGTACATTAAGCATGCAGGCACAGCGTCAAGAAGCACGTATTTAATGCGCGCTTTTGACTTTAAATTAAAAAAAACTTCAGCCAATCGACCATATCCGCCACCTACTTCTAAAATATTGTATCTCTCTAATCTTGGATCAAGAAACGATTTGATTAGATTTATATCAATAATACTCCCAAGATCCGTAACTATCAAACCCTGGGCCTCGTCTTTCATTTCACCATTTGCTTTGAAGTAGTAAGATAATATGTCAAGATAATCAATTCTTCGTAGATAATCATAATATTTCTTAACCACTTCATTATCGATGCTTTGCAGCCCAATGCATCCCACCATTGGATCCAGCATTTGCTTTAATGATGAGTATTTTGCATAATAGACATCATCAGAATATACCTCTAGGGCAATATTCTCCTTCTCACTTCTTTGAGAGAGAAAATATTGCTGTCCATTGTGCCCTCCAATCTCAAGATCCCAATTCTTCTCAGGTCGAAGCTTCTGAGCATGTCCCTTCTGATCGGCAACGATCTGGTCGAAAATGTCTTTCTCTCCTTTAATGTCAAAAGCATCAGGAAAGCTATTCAAAGTCGTATTTCTTATCATTTGACTCATATTTCCTCCAAGCATTCGACTATCAGCTCAACGTAACAAGGCTAGTCACAATCCCAGCCTTTTCTGCACTACAATAAACAACGGATCCGCAGTCGTAATAAACTTGTAGCCAATCCGGATATCCGCCGCAAAACCGTTGGTACGTCATCGTTTGGTTCTCCATTAATTAGGTTGCGGTAAATTCAATGGTACAGGAATCCCAGGTGCCGTTTCTCTAGTTCATTTGTCTCACTTCAGTTTTGAACTCGCGAGAGTTTACGCGTCTCATTTCGACTTTTCAAAATTTACTATGCGCCAGGCTCTTTATCTCCTCAAGCAAGATGTTGGGATCAATAGCATAGTCATCATGGACGGAATACTTATCTGTTCTCGCGAATTGTCTTTCGCCTAGAATGATACTTACATCAAGCTTGGCAATATCACCCAAGTGTGACCAAAAATAGTAATTTGTGGATTCATGATCAGACATGAATATGATGACTTTTGTCCCCGGTTGGCAAAAAAGCATGTTTGTAAGCGCCGCCCCCGTAGGTGCAATCAAAACCGATACTTGTGAAAAAAAATCAATCTGAGATTCTAAAGTAGCACAGTCCATTGCAATGATTTCGATCTTTTCTTTCCGCAGCACCAGTTCAATCTCGTCCTGGTTGCTCAGCGATCGAAGGCTCTTTTTTCTCTCCAAGTAGACTTTCCGCCAGGGTTTCCGTTTCTTTCGCGTATTGTTCTTTAAGACATTTGCGACTTTTGAAATCCACCGGGCAGAAAACACTATGTCACTATCAAAAACGGCATGTCCTAGATATCTATCAACAACTCGCGAGAGCGCTGATGGAAATACCAAACGATCGACATGATATGCAACACCATCCTCGAGATGGACTATCGGGTGACAAGTAACATTGACGCGCCGGAGGGCAGCCTTCAGATTCTCGTGCAATCCGCAATGTATTAATAGAGGCACATCGTTGTATTGCTTCAGGTCATCAATAAGCAGCAGTTTTGGCAAACACTCTATAAGCCAGTGAAAGTAGTTGTTATCATGGTCACACGAGAGTAGAATTCCTTCTTTTATGTGAGTGTTCAACTTCTTTCTATATGTAAGTATTGCTTTGTTGTTGTTTCGAAAACTCACATATGGTGACTTGACACCAAAATCCTTAGATGAAAAATCTACCATTTCATCACTGAGGAGATCCCCTGACTGAGATATCACTAAGCTCGAGCCCGCTGTAATAGTGGCATGAGTGAGAATGGAAACATACACCCTCGGACAAAAGGTTTCTCCTTCACCAAGGAGCCCCGTGAAATGACCTGTAACTTTTGGTCTACGCAGATAGACTTTTTCCGCAGGGTCTTCATGGACGATGCAATTTCTTTCTTTGCTGTAATCATACATCCTTTTCAGGGAAAACACGCCCTCCAAGACTCGCGGAGGAGCGAGTTCTTTCTTAACTTTCTGCAACGATCTTCGAACTTTTACCAATATCTTGCCAGTCAAGTTGAAGACTCTAGCAATTATCATGGGCCCAGCGGGAGTACTTTTGAAACCATGAGCCAACATGATGGCCCTTTTATTATCACCCATGTCCAGAAAGTATTGGATTCGTTGCTCAACTTCAACAGGGGTCAAATTTGGCCTTTCGGAAATGGCGATCAGCAAGATGCGCTTGAGAAAATTGCGCACGTACGGCAATCCGCTTTTTCGAAGGCCAATGGAATTTGCACTATTTATGTTGCCGGACCTCGCAAGGGCAAAGAGTTTTGCCGTGTCAAAGTCTCTTTCAGCCTTTAATTTTTCATAGATCTCATGATCTTCAAGCTGGACAATAAGCCGCTCTATGCCAATACCTCTAATTGCAGGAGTTACGTGATCCAGAAAAAGAAATGATTTGTCAATATCCATGTCCGCATCTTGATCTTGTCCTGCCAAGCCGATTTTCTCATCAAACGCCTTAGAAAGGAAGTCAAAGCGCGTATCATCAAAAAAGCTTCTATAAACTCTCAAGGTCTCTATATTTTCCCGGAACTTGTCCAGTTCCTCCGATGAATTTACGCCAGACAAGCACCGGTATTGTACTAATTGCTCGTTGTGCAACATAATCATAAGGTCTTTCTTGCAAGCCCTTATCCAATAATCGAAATCTTGGAGTTGTGCCAACCCTCGCTTGAACTTGCCCACTTTTTCAATCGCCGTTCGGCGGGAAAAGAATGAGGAGGCGCACAAGAAATTGCCAAAATAGAATAACTGGCGAAATAGCTCAGCAGTGCTTTTAAAATCTCTATGAAAAAAACCGTGGCACATACTGTCACCCAGGATTTTTGAGTTTGGCCCGATTATTTGTGGAAGACAGAACACAATATCCGCCTTCTGCAGCTCAATTTGTCCCTTTTGCGTCATCAGCCGATTTGGGAGAGATACATCGCCGCCACTCAGGAAGGCGACATATTGTCCCTGACTCTTGTCGATTCCGGTATTGAGGGCAATACTTGGACCAGAATTCTCTTGCTCCACAACTATTATCCGCGGATCAGGAAATTCCCGGATTGCCTTCAGGGTATTATCGCTTGAGCCATCATCGACGATGACGAGTTCAAAATCCTGCTCTGTTTGCGATAGGATACTTCGTATCGCTTCACCGACGAATCTTTCGTGATTGTGGCAAGTCATGACGACGCTAATCTTTGGAGGAGTAGCCATATCGCTTCCCTTTAGAAATGTTCTAATGACAAACTAGTTTTTGATATGTCTGTTATGGAGTCTCGTTTCGCCTGTCTACATGCCAATAAGATCTGTGTAGCGCTTCATGACATTATCCATATTCTCATCCATGCATGCCAGATGTCCGCGCTCAAGAAGCACTCCCACGTTACACAACTGCTTGACTGCAGCCAAAGCGTGACTCACGAAAAGCACCGTTCTGCCCTGCTGCTCGCTCACGTCCCGCATTTTGCCGAGGCACTTGGCCTGGAACTTCGCATCGCCCACTGCCAGGACCTCGTCAGCCACAAGAATTTCTGCGTCGAGGTGAGCGGCCACTGCAAAGGCGAGACGGACGTACATGCCGCTTGAATACCTTTTCACGGGTGTGTCGATGAAATCTTCGATCTCGGAAAATGAAACTATCTCGTCAAATTTTCGAGAAATTTCGGCCTTTTTCATGCCCAGAATCGCCCCATTGAGGAATACATTTTCACGCCCGGTAAGCTCAGGGTGGAATCCTGTTCCTACCTCGAGAAGGCTCGCGAGCCGGCCCCGCATCCTTATTATTCCACTTGTCGGCGCCGTGATTCGGGACAGAATCTTAAGGAGAGTCGACTTCCCCGCTCCGTTACGTCCGATAACCCCTACGCGTTGGCCCTGCTTCACTTCGAAGCTCACATCGGTGAGGGCAAAGAAATTGCCCTTCACGCCGAGCCGGCTTTCCTCACCAATCTTCGACCAGGGATCCACCTTGCCCCGTACGCGCGCCCAGCCGCTCTGGATATCGCGATAGAGCCGGCCGTTGTTTATCACCCCGAGTCGGTATTCTTTGGAAACATGTTCGATGCTGACGACAATACTCATTATGTTCACTACACCACGTCGATGAAGGTGCGCTCGGAGTGATTGAAGACGACCACTCCGAAAACGAAGAACAGAACAGTGACAACAAGGCTTACCGACCATGCCCCGATGTCGAGGGTGCCCTTGCCCAGAAGGGCATAGCGAAATGTTTCAATGACGGGAGACACCGGGTTGATGGCAAATACCCAGCGCCATTTTTCAGGCACCTTCGAAAGAGGGTAAACGATCGGGGTCGCGTACATCCAGAGTGTCATTCCAAATCCAAGAAGCTGTTTGAGATCCCGATACTTTGTCGTGAGCGAGGAAACAGTGATGCCAATTCCCGTGCCGAGCATGCCGAGCTGGATTATCAGCAGCGGAATGACGAAAAGCCAGAGGCTTGGTTGAAAAACATAGCCGGTGGCAAGATAATAGACATACAATACCAGAAGGGCACCGAATTGAACCGCCATGCTGAGCGCGTTTGTAAGGGTGTATGCAATGGGGACGGTGAAGCGAGGGAAGTAAATCTTCCCAAATAGTCCTGCATTGGCCACGAAGGTGTCTGCGCTCTTTGTGAGGCTTTGTGAAAAATAAGACCAGAGCGCAGTCCCGCAAAAATAGAAAATGGGCTGCGGGATGTCGTCCGTGCCGATTTTTGCAATGCCGCCAAACACGAACATGTACATAAATGTCGTGAACAAGGGCTGGATGATGAACCAGGCCCATCCTAGAATTGTCTGTTTGTACACGCTGGCAAGATCTCTCCGGACCAGCAGGCCCACAAGATCGCGGTAGTTAAAAAGCTCCTTGAGATTGAGGTCAAAGATCTTCTTCTTGGCCTCGATGACGAGGTCCCAGCTCTCCTCGCTTGTCTTCATATCAGCCATGCGCGATTCCCCGCCTTCCGTAGTGCTCCATGATGCGCTCATCATGGTCGATGTGGTCAACCTTGCCCCAGAACGCGCCGGCGACAGCCCAGGCGATGTTCGGCCGGTCGGCCATCATTCGTCGCGATCTCTTCATGTTCCGCATGCGCGCCTGAGAGCGGCTCAGCCAGCTCGAACTATCGCGTCCGCCTCTTCGATGAGGCATTCGAGCGAAGTATATCGGGGTTCATAGCCAAGGATTTGTTCGGCCGAGTGGTTCGTTGACACGTATTTGAGCTTATCCCGGGTAGGCGAAGCAGCCGTCGGGGTCTCGGATTTGCGCACGCGCAAGTGAAACCGGTCTTTAAAACACTTTATGATTTCACTTTTTCGGACCGCCTCCAGGGAATAGAGATCCAGCGCGCAATTGCGCTCTTCCACACTCATGCACAACATGACAAACCGCGCAAGATCCCGAGGATGGATATAGTCACGAATGATGTCGCGATTGTCAGTTTCAAATACTTTGTTCTCTTTGATAGCCCGCAACATCTCTGTTACGAGGTAGCTGGAATTCAGATCGATATATCGCGTGAAGAAGCTGAAAAGTCTCAGATCGAAGATGTAATAGTCTTTCATGGCCCTGTGTTTTGCTTCCGAGTTCAGTTTCGCGATGCGGTAGGCATCCGACTCGGAGAGACTGTCCAGATCAACGCGAAACTCGTTTTTCTTGCTGTCCTCAGCGTTCCTGACAAACTCATAGAGAACCCCGCTACTAAAATTAACGTATCGTGTCTTAGGCTTCTTCCCTAAGTGGCCCAAGACCATCTCATCAAGTTTCTCAGTAAGTTGGAATATCTCTGCGCCGCCGCTCCTTACTTTCTCAGGAGTCCCGAATCCTACGCAATTAATTACTGCGTCCAGGTCTTCTCGGTATTCATTGAAATACTCGAGAGCATATGCGGAAGCAGAGGCCCGACCAATGTCGCCTTCCAGCAGGAAGGCCGCAATTCTCTCGGGCTTCCTTGCAAAAAGCACAAGCTCCAATTCTTCCGGCAGATAGGCGATGAGATTTTTAGCAACGTGGCTTGTCGCGCCGAGAATTGCCACTCTCATTTGAGTTCGGTTCCCTCCACTCTCAACCGAGTTCCTTGGATTTCGCATGAAGACCTACAATAATGTTCTGAGTAAGTTCTTCCCGCGTAGGCACCGGGGATAGATCCTCCAACGGAGGCGATGCGAATGCGACGATTTGGACCCGATCTCCTCAAGTTCCCTCGATGTCAATTGGTATTGCGAAAGGTTCCATTTCGGTGATTGGTTTCCCAAAGGCAATCTTCGGATACGCGTTAGTCTTCGGATCGATCTCGACTTCGATAAGGGAAGGCCTTATGTGATCCCCGCTCCAACTCCGTACGAGTTCAAGATCTTTCATACTCGCTACTCTTAGGGCTCTGATTCCATAGGCCTGAGCGAGCCTAACAAAGTCCGGGGCCGAATACCCCAAGACGGTTGATTGATGGCGACCTTCGAAGTATGAGTCTTGAAATTGCCGAATCATGCCAAGACTGTGGTTGTTGAACACAACTATCTGAATCGGAAGCTCGTTGTGGACAATAGTTTGAAGCTCTTGAATGTTTAGCTGCAGACCACCGTCCCCACAAAAGGCCACGACCGACCTCTTGCCAACCGCGAGACAAGCGCCGATACTCGCGGGCAATGCATAGCCCATCGCGCCCATGCCGCCTGAGGTAATGAAGAATTGGCCCTTGTGGATCTCTATCGATTGAGCGACCCACATCTGGTGGCTGCCCACATCCGATACGAATCCCTCTGAGTTTCGAAACAAATGACAAATGCTATGAACAATCTTGTTGGGGTTTAGCCCCGGGGCCGAGAACTGTTCGCTCGTATCCGGGTATTTTTCCTTGATATTCTGGATTTCGGCATACCACGCTTCGTTCCTTCCAAAGGCCCGTCGCGCAGTTTCTTGCAAGAAGTCCTCGAAAAAGACATTAGCGTCCGCGCAAATTCCGATCGTATTCTTCAACCGCAAATTGAACTCGTTGTGATTCACGTCAACCTGGTAGATCTTTTTGCTTTTGAAAAACTCTGTATCTGCACCTGTTTGACGGATATCTAGGCGACAGCCTACTGCCAGCACAAGATCAGCATTTCCCAAGGCGAGGTTTGCCCAGCGATTTCCATAAGAGCCAATAAATCCCACTCGATGTTGAGAATCGAAATCTATTGAGTCCATCCCCAGGAGGGAAGTAACGACTGGAAAATGTGTCTTTTCAATAAACCGATTCAAACTATCCTGCGCACTGGCCACTCTGACCCCGCGGCCAACCAGCAGAATGGGCCGTCTTGAATTTCCAATATCTTCTACAAGTCCCAAGAGTTGCGTCGAATCAGGCTTCCCAGGGCCTGATCCAGCTTCATAAGGCGCCTCGCTTTCGCTTGTTGGCATTTCTGTCCGCTGAATATTCATTGGAATATCAATAAGCACCGGACCAGGGCGCCCTGATACTGCCGCGCGGTAAGCCTCAGCAAATGATGGGACGATCTGATCGACGCTTTTTATGCAAATGGCATATTTAGTGATCGGTTTGGCCATTGCCACGATGTCCGTTTCTTGGAATCCCAACTGACGGACCCCATTTCCCGGATTGATCTCATTCGTGTTGACTTGGCCCGTGATGAAGATAGCAGGCACAGAATCAAAATAACAGCTCCCAATTCCAGTTAGCAGGTTGGTGGCGCCCGGACCGCTGGTAGCCATTCCAACGATAGGCCTGTTAGCGACTCTTGAAAAACCGTCTACCGCGAACGCCGCGGCCTGTTCGTGATGCACTGAAATGAGAGTGAACTCGCCGTGACGATGCATTGAATCTATGAGGTGCGTGATCATGCCACCCGCCATTTCAAACACCACGTTGGCCTGTTTTTCATAGAGAAATTTGGCAATGTAATCCGACGCTTTCATGCGTAACCTACCCTGCAATCTCTTGGGTCATCGCTGATTCATAGCTATGAATCTGGGTTCGTGTAAGATCGCCCGGATCTTCTGCCTTATAGAATGTTTTGTACCAGTCGACAGTCCTTACAATCGCTTCTTCGATTTTCCACCGGGGTTTCCATTGCAAAAGCTGTCGCGCCCTTGAAGAATCCAATCGAAGGTAACCGGCTTCATGAAGTTGTTCGCTACCATCTGCGAGGTATCCTTTTGTTCTCTGCCATAGTTGCAGAAAACTGCTGACGACATGTTCGACTGAAATGCAATCAGACTCATCCGGACCGAAATTCCAGGCATCGCCGAACCCAGTTCCGTCACGCAACAAAATCTCCGCAAGCCTTAAGTAACCTGATAACGGCTCCAATACATGTTGCCATGGTCTGATTGCCTTCGGATTCCGTATTCTTACCGGCTCGTCCGCCATAATCGAACGAACTGCGTCCGGCAGGAGCCGATCCTTTGCCCAATCGCCTCCGCCGATCACGTTTCCTGCACGTGCAGTCGCAATTGCTACTCGGTGGGAGTGGCCATAGCTCCGAGGGTTGAAAAATGAATTTCGATACGCGCGCGTCATCAGCTCAGCACAGGCCTTGCTTGAACTGTACGGATCATAACCCCCCAGTAGATCATCCTCACGATAGCCCCAAAGCCATTCCTGGTTTTCGTAGCACTTATCAGTCGTGACGCTCACAACTGCTCGGACACTTTCGCAGGATCTGACGGCTTCGTATACTGAGAGTGTCCCAATTACGTTAGTTTCGTACGTCAGGCGGGGCTCCTCATATGAAACACGAACGAGCGGTTGCGCGGCCAGGTGGAAGACAACCTCCGGTTTGAACTCGTTCATTGCCTTCCTAATTCTTTCGCCGTCTCTGATATCAGCTATAACGGAATCGATGTCTCGCTCAAGCCGGAGCACCGCGAACAGGCTTGGCTCAGATGGCGCAAGAAGTGAATAGCCCCTAATTTGAGCACCGAGCTCCAATAGCCATTGTGTGAGCCAGCTTCCTTTGAATCCCGTGTGGCCGGTGACAAAGACACGTCGGTCTCGGTAGAAGTTGTGGAATGGGTCACTCATTCCAGACTCTCCACGGGGCTCTCCCGCTAGACCACAGGTCCTCCAGGTCAAGCTTGTCCCGGAGGGTATCCATGGGACGCCAATAGCCCCGATGCTTGAACGCAGCGAGCATCCCCTCGCGGGCAAGTTCCTCCAGCGGGCCTCTCTCCCAGACTGAGGCGTCACCGTCTCGCACATAATCGAACACCTTCGGCTCCAGAACGAAGAAACCGGCGTTGATCCATGCGCCGTCGCCCCTCGGCTTCTCTTCAAATGACGTCACGACGTCGCGCGCACCAAGCGCAAGAGCTCCGAATTTCCCTGACGGCTGCACGGCGGTGAGTGTAGCGAGTTTTCCGCTCATTCTGTGAAATTCCAGCAATTTCGGGATCTCGATATCTGCCACGCCGTCCCCATACGTCAGCATGAAAGTATCGTTGCCGACATACTCCTCCACTCGCTTCAGCCTCCCGCCGGTCATGGTACGAAGACCTGTATCGACGAGGGTGACCCGCCAGGGCTCGGACTTCGAGTTGTGATACTCGATCGTGTTATTGCCCATGTCAACGGTCATGTCTGCCTCATGCATGTAGTAATGGTGAAAGTAGTCCTTGATGAAGTACCCCTTGTATCCGCAGCAGATGATGAAATCGCTGAAACCGAAGTGCGAATAAATTTTCATGATGTGCCAGAGAATTGGCCTTCCACCGATTTCGACCATAGGCTTGGGCCGCAATTCTGTTTCTTCGGTGAGCCGGGTACCCAACCCACCTGCCAGGATGACGACCTTCATCAGCCTTTTTCCCCTTTCGAGTCCAGAAAGGTCTGCACTGTTTCGAGAGTATATCGAATCTGCTCCTCCGATAGACCAGGGTAGGTTCCAAGGAAAAACGTGTCGTTCATGACACGATCGGTGGAGACAAGGCCACCAGGGGCGACACGATGGACTATGCCCTGATAGGCCGGCTGCCTCAGCAAGTTGCCGCCAAAGAGATTGCGCGTCTCGACATACTGGCTATTCAAATAATCGGTAAGTTCGGTGCGGGAGAATCCAGCGCTCTTCTTGACCGTAACGGGGAAGGCGAACCAGGAGGGCTCGGAATCCTCCGTGGCCTGGGGAAGAATGAACAGCTCTTTCCACCTCTGAAATCCCTCGATCCATCTCCGAAAATTCATTTTCCGCGAATTGATGAAGCCGGGGAGCTTCTTCATTTGCTCGACACCGATGGCTGCTTGGATATCAGTGACCTTAAGATTGTAGCCGATGTGCGAGTAGGTATATTTGTGGTCGTAGCCTGCAGGCAGCGTACCGTACTGACCGCTAAACCTCTTTCCACAGGTGTTGCTCTCACCGCCACTGCAATAGCAGTCCCTCCCCCAATCCCGAAGAGAGCGCGCAGCCTTCGCCAGCATATCGTCATTCGTGAAAACGCAGCCTCCTTCCCCCATGGTGATGTGGTGGGCGGGGTAGAATGAGCACGTAGCGATATGCCCGAACGAGCCAACGGGCTTGCCACGGTAGGTCGAACCGAGGGCGTCGGAACAATCCTCTATGAGCCAGAGGCTGTGTTCACGGACTATGTCGCAGATCGCGTCCAGGTCATAGGGGTTTCCGAGCGTGTGCGCGAGAAATATCGCTTTCGTCTTTGGACCCACCGCCTGCCTGAGCTGATCCACATTCACATTGTATGTGCCGACATCGATATCGACGAATACGGGCACCATACCGTTCTGGACAATGGGATTCAACGTGGTCGGGAACCCCGCGGCAACAGTTATGACCTCGTCACCAGCCTTTAGGCGCCGCTTCTCCAACAGCGGGCTAGTGAGTGACGAAAGCGCGATGAGGTTCGCGGATGACCCGGAATTGACGAGAAGGGCATACTCTGAAGAGACGAAATCGGAGAAGGTGGATTCGAACTCCTCTGTGAACCGTCCCGTAGTAAGCCAGAAATCGAGCACTGCCTCGACTCCGCACTTCATCTCAGCCGCGTCGAAGACCCGCCCGGCGTAGTGCACGGGACTAGTTCCCGCGATGAATTCTTTCCTCGCGTACTTCGTCTCGTAAAATTCTTCTACGAGGATCGCGATCTCTTCCCTGATCTCATGCTCGGATCTGGACATGCTTCACTCCCATTCGTCGATTTGAACGCGTTCCGCGGGTACGCCGCCGCGTATCAGGGAATCCCGGAAACTCATTATCATCTGGGGCGGTCCCGAGAGGAAAAACAAAGGATCGCCCAGCGCCACGCACTCGGATGCGATTCGCGCGATATCTAGACGCCCCGCCTCTGCGCGCCCGAGTGGTGACTCGCGTGTCGCGTCCTCCGCGTCCTCGATCCACAGACGAAGATCGATGATCGAAGAATGGGCGCACTGCGCAAGAATATCGGGAAAGAGAATCAGGGACCGCTCCCTCGTGCCATAATAGAGGCGGACCATCCGAGTTGCAGCGCCCGCAATCGCGATCCCTTGAAGGTAGGGGACAAATGGGGTGAGCCCAGTCCCTCCCGCAATCAAAACAATACTCTGCCCGGGTAAGGCCTTGGACTCGATAACAAAATCCCCATAGGGCATTTTCAGCCACACTCCACTCCCCGCGGCCAGAGTAGCGGCCATGCGGGCAGTATATGCGCCCTTCACGCTATAGACAATCGTAATGTCCCCGGGGGGGTCGTACGAGGCGATTGAGAACACCCGAGATTCTGGCCAGAATCCTCCATTCGGGTCATATGCGTCGATGGCCAGATGCAGAAATTGCCCCGGCTTGAACCGGGGCACTCGCCCTTCCGATCTCATCTTGACTGCGTAGATCCCGCTTCCGAAGTCTTCGACCGAAAGTACCCGGCTGCGGATCTTTATCGGATTCCCCATTGACGCCCCCTGCTACCGTGCCGGCGCGGTAACAGTTCCTCTGAAAACGAGGAACTTGTTGAGCGTGAACGACAAAACAGCGAGCGGAAACGCCAATATAGCCTGCACTGCCAAAACCGGATCGATCCAGATTTTCAACAAGCGGATCATGCCCACATTGATGGCGTAAATCGCCGCATAGACAAGGCCGAACCTGAAGAAAAGCCTGTTGTCCTTTGTGTGGAAGACAAACCTCCCCGTGGAGAAGAAATTGAAGACGACACCAATACACGTGCTCGCAAGAACAGTGATGGCATAGTGTAGACCCGTCAAAGAAACGAGGAAAAATACCGCGTAACCGAATACCGTATTGATACCCCCTACCACCAGGAAGGCAACAAATCTGCTACGCAGGATGCCGCGGAGGTTTGCGCGGTCAGTCAAAATTCACGCGCTCCTTTTCCACGACATGGGGCCTTTTTTTTACCTGGGTATAAATTGCACCCACGTACTCCCCGATCATTCCAATAAAGAACATTTGTACCGCGCCGAAGAAGAAGAGGCCGATCACGAGCGGCGCGATACCGGGATTAAAACTGTTCCACTTGATAAGCTTATAGACGAGATACGACACCGCGACGAGCAGGCTGAAGACGGCGCCGGCGAAGCCAGTGAAGCTCGCCAGGCGCAAAGGTACCATAGATGAATTGACAAAGCCGAGCATCGCTATGTCCCAGAGTGTGTAGAAGTTGTTCTTCGTCTTCCCCCTCATTCTGCGCGGTTGTACATAGGGGATCTCGGCCCGCTCGAATCCGATCTCTGTAATGAGTCCGCGGAAATAGGGGTACGGGTCATTCATCATTCTCATGATATCGACGACGACCCTGTCGTAGAGTCCGAAGCCTGTGAAGTTCGTTATCTGTTCGGTCTCGGATATTCGCTTGACGATGCTGTAATACAGCCTGCGAATAGCGTACATGAGGCGATTCTCTCTGCTCTGCTTCTTCACCCCGATGACAACTTTACATCCTCGCTCCCAACGCTCCACAAAATCTGAGATTAGCTCGGGGGGGTCCTGCAGATCCGCCACGAGCAAAACGACAGCATCGCCATGCGCTTGCAGAATTCCATGGAAGGGCGATCGAATATGCCCGAAATTCCTGGAATTGACGATGATTTTTACGTGAGGGTCATCCTTGGCGATAGTCTTCAGGACACGTACCGTCGAATCTTTCGAACAGTTGTCGATGAAGATATGCTCATATGAATAGCCCTGAATGCCTGTCATGACCCTCTTCACGCGCTCTATAAGAAAAGCGACATTTGCCTCTTCGTTGTAGCAAGGCGTCACGATGCTGATCATTTTCACTATGAAGCCTCCATGGGAGTGTGAATTTCGACTTTCAGATCCTACTCAAATCTGGATGGATGTGGGCATCCAATGCGGGATGAAGTCGCAATCTTTACCGCCCCACCCCGAAGTACGTGAATCCTTTTGCTTCCACATCCTGCTGCTTGTAGATGTTTCGCAAGTCGAAGAAAAATGGAGACTTCATCAGACCCTTCACCCTGTCCAGGTCGAGGTTGCGGAACTGGTTCCACTCCGTCACGATAGCCAGCGCATCTGCGCCTTCGAGCGCGTCATATTCATCCCGGGCAAAAAGAAGCTTCCCACGAATGTGCTCGAGCCGCCAGGCAGCCTCCTGCATCCCGGCAGGATCCCAGATGCGCAGGAAGGCCCCTTGCGCGGCGAGCCCCTCGCAAATGGTCAGCGCGGGAGCTTCCCGTACATCATCCGTATTCGGCTTGAACGAAAGGCCAAGGACGGCAATGGTCTTGCCCTTCACGCCGCCCAGGCCATCCTCGATCTTGCGTATCATGCGCTCTTTTTGTCGATCATTGGCGCTGATAGTCGTCTCCACGATGCTGAGGGGCGCACCGAAGTCACGCCCCGTGCGCGCTATGGCCCGGGTGTCCTTCGGAAAGCAGGAGCCGCCATAGCCGGGCCCCGCGTGCAGGTACTTGGAGCCGATTCGCCCGTCCTTGCCCATGGCACGCGCGACGTCCTGCACATTTGCGCCGACGGCCTCGCAGAGGTTCGCCACTTCATTGATGAATGTAATCTTCACGGCAAGGAACGCGTTCGACGCGTACTTGATCATTTCCGCTGTTTCCAAGCCCGTTTCGATATAGGGTGTCTCGTTCAGAAAGAGAGCGCGGTAGACTTCCTTCATTGCCGTGCGTGCGCGAGGCCGGTCCGACCCGATCACCACCCGATCAGGATGGGTGAAATCCTGTACGGCGGAGCCCTCCCGCAGGAACTCGGGATTGGACACGACATCGAACTCGAAGGAGGCGCCCCGCGCGGCAAGCTCCTCCGTGATCCATGCCGACACTTTGCGCCCCGTGCCGACCGGCACAGTGCTCTTGTCCACAATCACCTTGTACCCATTGAGCGCGCGCGCGATTGCACGGGCAGCCTCTTCGACGTGCCTGAGGTCCGCGCTTCCGTCGTCAGCGGGCGGGGTCCCCACCGCAATGAAGACCACCTCGTTGGCCCGCACGGCAGCGGCGTGATCCGTGGTGAACATCAACCGGCCTGCCGCCGCGTTCCGCGCAACAACCTCATCCAGGCCCGGCTCGAAGATGGGGATCTCCCCCGCCTTGAGGCGCTCGATTTTGCCCTGATCACTGTCGACGCAGATGACGTGGTTGCCGAAGTCCGCCAGGCATGCCCCGCTCACGAGGCCCACGTAGCCAGTCCCGATTATCGCAATCGAGCTCACAGGATCACCTTTGTTCCCTCAAAATCGAACCGAAATCGCAGCTCGAACAGCCCCGCGTTCGCCATTGCGCGCCGCAGCCGTGAGGGATCTTCAGTATAGAACATGAGAAATCCGCCGCCGCCTGCGCCCACGAGCTTTCCGCCCAGCGCGCCGTTTTTCCTGCCCAGCTCGTACCATTCGTCGATCTGGGGGTTGCTCATCCCTTCAGATCGTTTCTTCTTGTTCAGCCAGTGCTCGTGCATGAGCTCGCCCACCACGCGGGGCTTTCCCTCCTCCAGGGCCTGCTTGCTGCGCATTCCCAGGTCCTTGACGTAGTGCAGGTTTGCAATCATCTGGTCGTCCGCGAGCTTTGTCCGTTGATCCTGGTCCTGCAGCACGCTTCCCGCGCTGCGGGAAATGCCGGTGAAGAAAAGAAGGAGGTTGTCCTCCAGATCGAACAGGGTCTCACTGTCCAGGCGGAGGGGAACCGCCTCGACGCTATTGTCTTGATTGAAGGTAAAGCAGGTTATTCCCCCATAGGCGGCTATGTACTGGTCCTGTTTTCCGATCGGCTCTTTCAAGCGTTCGATCTCGATTTCGCAGGCAAGCCTGGCCAGGTGGCTGGGAAGCATCGGCTGCATCTTGTGGGCGCTGAGAGCACGGAGCAGGGCCGTGGTGAAGCTCCCGGAGGAACCCAGGCCCGTTCCCGCGGGAATATCTGCAAACGTGCTGATTTCGATCTGGGGATTCTCGAATCCCAGCGCTTTCATCGACTCCCGGATTATGGGGTGCTGGATCTCATCAATCCGCTCCACCTGCTCCAGCTTTGAATACTTGATGACAATTCCGGGGTAAAACGGGCGATTGACGGTGACAAAAACGTACTTGTCGATTGCACCCGCAACCAGGAGTCCTCCGTGCTCGCGATAGTACGAGGGAAGGTCGGTTCCTCCTCCGCCGAGCGTGATGCGGAGGGGACTTCTCGTCATGACCATGCGGGAGTCTCCCTTGCGGCAAACACCCGGTCGTTTTCCTTGAGAAATCGAAGACATCTCACAGCGTGAAACCCGACTTGCGTCCATCCTCGTGGAACATGCGTACCGTCTCGAGCGAATACTCCGTCAGGTCTTTGCCCACGAGGTCCAGCTTTTTCAGGATGTCATGCGTGACAGTGATGATGTGGCATCCGATCTTTTCGGCATGGAAGACGTTCAGAAGCTCACGCGGGCTTGCCCAGATGAGCTCGAGATTCCGATAGGGCTTGAGAAGCTGCACCGCTTCTCGCATGAGCTCGTACGGATCCACTCCCGTGTCTGCGATCCGCCCGGCGAAGATCGAGATGTAGCTGGAAGGGCTGCCCGAGAAGGAGGAAACGATGTGCCGCACCTGGTCCAGCGTGGTGAGTGCCGTAATGTTGAGTCTGAGGCCTTTCGCGGAAAGCTTCTGGATGAGCTCTTTCGTGGAATCCCCGCGCGTGTTTGTGATGGGAATCTTCACGTAGACATTGGATCCCCATTGAGCGATCGTGAGCGCCTGTCTCTCCATCTCGGGCATTTCATCCGCGAACACCTCGAAAGAGAACGGCCTGTCGGGAATTTCCTTCAGAATATCGAGGGCGAACTGCGCGTAGTTCGAGATGCCTGCCTTGCGCATCAGCGTCGGATTGGTGGTGAAGCCCTTGATGTAGGGCTTCTTGTAAAGGGCCAGAATGCCCTCCTTGTCCGCCCCATCAGCAAAGATCTTCGTTTTCATTTTCCCGATTGCTTCCCCCGTCATTTTTCTCTCCTCTCAAGAATCCAGGAGACTGCGTCTTCAAAGCAAGACACTGTCGCGTCTGGTGTGTCCCGAAGATGCTCATCGTAGTGCCGGTTCAGGAACACTGTCCTGCACCCCGCCCTTGCCCCGGCCTGCACGTCCCTCCACCTGTCTCCCACCATGAAGCTGCCGCCAAGGTCGATGCCCCAGTCTCTGGCCGCATCGAGAAGCAGCCCCGGTTTCGGCTTGCGGCAAGGGCATTGGTCAGCGTCGTCATGGTAGCAGACTCGGAAATCATCCAGCCCCACGCGCGCGCGGATATGATCGTTTATCCCTTCGACTGCTTCTTTTTTGGTGGTTCCCCGCGCGACATCCGGCTGATTCGTCACGCCAATGAGCAGGAAGCCCGCCTTCTTGAGGAGGCGGCACCCCTCGACTGCCCCCTCGACGAGCCTCACCTCCGCGAGATTGCCGGGCGGATAAGGCTTCCCGTCACGGACAATCGCTTCATTGAGCACGCCGTCCCGGTCGAAGAAGACCGCCCGCGTGTCCCCTATCGTACCGATTCCCACTTCGTGCTGTTCGCCTGCAAGGCGGGGTGCGAAACAATGAGGTGCCAGATGACCGCCTGGAAGGCCTCAGAGTGCGGTGTCACGGTCTTGGGGTTCACCGTCGGCACGATTACCGCGCAATCAGCCACCTGGGCGGTATAGCCGCCGTCTCTGCCTACCACGCCGACCACCATCGCGCCGACTTCTTTCCCGAACTGGATGGCGCGCACGAGGTTGGGGCTGACGGAAGGCTCCAGGCTGCCGCCCCCCACCGAGAGCACGAAAAGCATGTCATTCTTCGTGAGCCGGCTCACCTTGAGCCATCCGGCAAGGGCGGTTTCCCAGCCCTCGTCGTTCGTTCGGGCGGTGAGCTCCGAAACGTTGTCCGTCGGGGAATACGATTCGATGCCGGCGAGCTTGCGGAAATCATTGACGGCGTGGGATGCGTTTGCCGCGCTTCCCCCTACGCCGAGAAAAAAAAGCCTTCCCCCACGGGAGCGCAGATCGGCGATCATGCGCACAATCGTCTCTATCTTTGCAGTGTCGATGAGGGGGATGATCCGGGAAGCCTCTTTCAAGTGAGTCGTCGTGTAGGTGTCCATTTTCCCGCCTTTCATTTTCATAAACAGCTCCCTGGTTTCGGTCAGGCCTTCAATTGTGCCGATCTCATAGAACCTCTGGAAAGCCTCGAAGCCGGCAAGCTGGCTTTCCTTCACCAGCCCTCCGTACAACAACGCGAGATCGTAGGGTTGATCCGGCGGAACCCTGTCCAGTGCCTCTGTCTTCAGCATGCCGAGCCCGTAATCTATGTGCCGCATTGCGGCCACGGGATTCTTCTTGTCGTAGAGAAGAATCCGTCCCTCTTCATAGACGACGTTGCTCGTATCCCACTTTCCGTCGTTGCGGTATACGGTCATCAAGCCGAGCGTTCCCGCCGCGTCGAAAGAATCGGCGACGGCCGCGTAGTCTATTTGCAGATAAGAATCTCCATACAACACAAAGAATGCCCCGTCAAGAAGACGGCCGGCGGATTTCAGCGCGCCGCCTGTTCCCAGGAGGCGCGGCCCGTCGGATACGTATTGAATCAGTATGCCGAAGCGCTCGCCCTCCCCTATTTTTTCCCGGATCATTTCCCCGCCGTGGCCGACGCAGAGAATCACCCGGCGCGCCCCCTGCCCATGCAGGTCAGCGAGCTGGTGCTCTATGAAGGGCCTTCCGGCCACTTCGATGAGGGACTTGGGGATGTTCGTTGTGAGCGGACGCAGGCGGGTTGCGAGCCCGCCGCAGAGTATGACTACTGGATACATCTTTCTCCGTGTGCAGATGCATTCTGAGCGCGCGGGGTCCCCCGCGTCATTGCCGCGGGAGCCGGTGCGTGCTGAAACCTGAGGGGTCCTGAACGCCGCCGAAACGAGCTGTTCAGAGACCGATCAGTATGTCGTGAAGGTACACTCCATCCGGCCGCGCTGGCTCGCCGCTTTCCGGGGGAGAGTCCTCAATGTCTTCCGCGTATGCCAGCAGCGCCCCTTCGGCGCAGGCACTCGTCTCGGACTGCGTAAACTCCAGCTTGTGCTTCTGACAGAGGAACGCGAGAACGAAATCGAAATCGCTCTTTCCCACAAGCACAATCGCACGGAAATTCTTTGTCTTGGCGCTCAGGAGGAATCTCTCGAGCGCATCCTTGTAGTAGACGACGTTTCGGATCGTTTTTTTGAAGAACTTGTAGCTTCGCCTGCCAATCTCATCTATCCCTGCCGGCGTGACGGCGTACTGTATGTTTCTACTGTTGATCCTGCGGACGATCACCCACCCCTTCTGGGCGAGCTTGCGGAGGATGACATTGGTCATTCCGAGGGATATGCCGACGATTCTTGCGAGATCCCGCTGCCTGACGGGCCTTGTTTCTTTGTGGCGATAGATGCTCTCCAGGAGAGCATATTCGTGATCTGCCGTATCCAGGGTGTTCAATCTATGAACATTATACACCGAGGCAATAAATAATCAATACCGCGGTCACGGTATTCCGTGACATTTTGGCGATTAGATGGTCTTTGAGTACATTCGACCGGGGTGCTATATTGATGTATACACGATGAAAGCTTCAAAACTGATATATCTGCTATTCGTACTCCTTGTCCTGAGCGTCACCCCGAGCTTCGGGCAAATCGTTGCGGATCCGAACGACCGTCTCTATGTCGATCTCGAGCTGTGGCAGAATCGGGGCCTGATTGGCAGTCTCCCCCCTCTGCGGCCTTACCCTCTTCAACTGGTAAAGAAAGCCCTCACCGACGTTGTCGAACGGGGAAATGAGGCAGACCAGGAGCTGGCGCGCATGTACCTCGGGCAGATGGGAGAAGGCAACCACCTCCATGCGGTGATCAGCAGCCTTGGAAGGACGGACACCAACCGCGGCTATGCGCAGGTAGGTGTCGAGGGTTCGATGCAGGGAAGCGTGATTCCTTCCATTTCATACTCGACGATAACGGGGATAGTGGCGGTGCAGGGATCAGGCACTGCCGTGCTGCCGGAATTCGGGCGCACCAATCTGGACTTCGTAAATGACGGCTCGGTGCATCCCATCGGACCAACCGGCCTGACGCCCCGGATGAGCTTGATAGCCGGCGCGGCACTGGGCAACGAGTCGGATTACTTTCAGGCCGGCGTTCTGCGCGGCTCGTTCGGCCCTTTCTGGGGCGACAACGCAATCCTGAGCCCTTCTTCCCCGCAATCGGGGCATTTTTCACT
>Ga0187882_1000848_pt1 | contig 32449 bp, 29 predicted proteins | sample June2016WEW_19_1_3_FD_132991 | JGI IMG/M metagenome (GOLD analysis project Ga0187882, IMG submission 132991) | Peatland microbial communities from SPRUCE experiment site at the Marcell Experimental Forest, Minnesota, USA - June2016WEW_19_150 | ecosystem: Environmental > Terrestrial > Soil >... | reverse complement strand
GTAAAACCCGGCCAGTGGACGGGCCGCCTGCTCCCATGAATACCGGGCCAGCACCCAGTCGCGGGCCCGGGCGCCTCGCTGCTCCAGCCGGTCGGTCGATTCCGCGATCGCCTGCCGCAACGCCGCGCCGTAATTTTTCCACGGCACGCACCAGCCGGCGTTTTGCGCGGAGATCTCCGCCCACGGCGTGGTGTCGGTGACCAGCACGGGTACGCCCCACGCCATCGCTTCGGCGACCACCAACCCGAAATTTTCGGTATGGGAGGGCAGCAGGAACAACGACGCCACGCCATAGGGCGGCGGGCGGTCGCTGCCGTCAAACACCACAATCCGGTCCTGCGCGGAGTGACGAAGCACGTAGTTGGTCAGGCTTTCCACGGTGTACTCCTGCGGAATGCCGGCGACGAGGAGGAGCCACTCCTTGGGCGCGATGTCGATCCAGAGGTCAATGAGTTCGAGCAGCCGCTTCTTGCGATGAAACCGCGAATAGAACAGGGCCACGGGCCGCGCCGCGACGGCGGGGCAGAGTTGCGACCAGACCTCGTGCGCGCGGGTCAATTCCTCGGCAACGGGAACCTCGACGCCGTTGGGCGCCACGCAGATGGGCTGCGAAAAGCCACGCCGGCGGATGTCGTCGGCTTCGGCGGCGCTCGTGGCATGCCAGCCGTTCGTTTGCGCAAATGCGCCGGGGTGCACCAGCCTGGCGGCGAGCCATTTTTTCCAGCGCCGGTGCCGCCACGACCAGTCGCTCAACATGCCGCGTGGCGAGATCACCCAACGCGCGCCGGTCGCGCGTCCAGCCTGGCAAGTATAGTGGAGCGTGCGCAGCCACAACGCATGATGATGGAGATAGTCGTAGGTGTGGGTGCGGAGGTGTTCCCGCAGATCCGATGAGGCGCAAAGAAATTCGGGGCGGTCCCGGCGGAACTGCCGCACCCGCAGTCGGCCATCCTCCATTATGGCAGCTTCATTTCCCGGTCGGGTGGCCAGCAGGTCGACCTCGTGACCAAGCCGGCTCAGTGCCGCTGCCAGCCGTAGCACGGACTTGCTCGGTCCGCCGTGCTGCTCCTCGAGGCTGGGGACGATCTGGGCAATTCTCATGCGTTTAGGCAAATCACCACGACACGACGGTTCACCGGGCGAGGCGCAGGTCAGTCTGATTTCGGCAGAAAATCCGGAGGCAGCTTCGTGGAGCCGGCGGGCTTACTGCGGAGGGGGACGCTCCTTGATCGGCCGGCAGGGATGACCCGCGCACACCATGCGTGGAGGCAGGTCCTTGAGCACGACCGAGCGCGCCCCCACGACGCACAATTCGCCCACGGTCACTCCCGACCCCACGAATACATCGGCGCCGAGCCAGGCGTTGTCGCCGATGGTAATCGGCTGGGTCACCAGCGGCATGTCCCAGCGCGTGTAGTCGTGGGTGCCGGCGCAGAGATGACAGTACTGGCTGAGGTTCGCGCCATAACCCAGGGTGATGCGAGCGAGGTTGTAGAGGTTCACATGGCGGCCGACCATGGCGCGCGGTGCCAGCGTGAGCTTCCACGGGAAATAAACGCGCGCCGACGGAAACACCACCACGCGGCCGGGCGCGGGAATATCGGCGCCAAACAGCTTAAGCAGCCACGCGCGCCACCAATGCCACGGACGGGGACTCCAGCGAAAAAGCGTGGCCTGCACCAGCGCCCACATCCAACCCAGCAGCACCTCTCGCCGGGGATAGGGCGTCACGCAATTGCGGCCAAGATAGGTTGGTTCGGCTTCGGGCAAGGCAAGAAGAGGATATCGGCAGAGGGTTTAGCGGGTCAATTGCGCAAAGTCCTCGAGCAGGGCGCGGGCGACCACTGCGTAATCAAACCGGCGCGCCTCGGCCTGAGCTTGGGCCGAGGCGGCACGCCGCAGGCTGGCATCCCCGATTAGATGCGCGAGCACGGCAGCGAGGCCGGCGTCGGCCGCCGATGCGGTATGATCGAAGGTGAATCCATTGGCGCCCTCGCGCAGTATGTCGCGGTAGCAATCGAGCCGGGAGAGCACCGGCACCGCCCCAGCGGCCATCGCCTCGAGCGGCGCCACGCTCAAGCCTTCGCCTTGGGCCGCGAGACTCGGGTAACAGAAGATGTCTAGTGTGCCGTAACAACGTGCGAGGATCGCCTCATCAAAGAGCGGCGGCTCCCACGTCAGGCGTTCGCCCAGTTTGGGGCCGAACTCGCTTTGCAGCCGTTGCACGTAGGTCTCGCCGCCGCCGCCACGCCGGACGTCGCTGGGGCCGCGCAACACCACGCGCCAACGCGGCAGCCCGGGTTCGGCCGCCAGCCGCACGGCCGCGCGCAGCAGGAGCTCGAGGCCCTTTTCCGGATGCAGCCGTCCAACGAAGCCGATCGTCACCGGTTCGCCTCGCTGCACGGTGGAACGCGCGTGCAGCTCCCAATCGATGGGATTGGGAAAAACGCGGGTGCGCGGCGCCAGGGCCGGGCACTCGCGAGCCACGCGGGCGGCCACAGCGTCGCTGGTGGCCACCAGACGCGCGACGCGGCGGTAGAAACGAATTTGCCCCTTGGGCATGCGGCCGAGCACGACCACGACGCGCCCGGCCCGCGGCCGCAACCACGGCAGGTAAATGGGCAGCGAAACGTTGTTGCAGACGCTGAGGTCGGCCGCCGGCAGCTGGCAGAGCAGGCGTAGCCCCCAGAGACCATCGAGCAGAAGGTTGAAAGCCAAGCGGCGCGTATGGTTGAAACCAGGTGCGCGGATCATCGCGACGCGGTCGATCGTCTCCCGCTCCGGAAAGCCTGGCCAGCAACGCGACAGCAGCGTGACCGTGTGGCCGGCCGCGGCGAACTCCCGCGCCAACCGGAACCAGATCTTCTCCGTGGCGCCGCCAGCGACTGGCGGCACCGGCAGGAAGAACCCCATGACGATATTGATTCTCAAGGAGACGTGATCAGTTGTGTCGCGCGACCGCGGAGGGCGGCGAGGGCGCGCCGCAGTCCCTCTGTCGTCTGCGCATAAGTGTAGCCAGCGATGCGCGCGGCGGCGCGGTTCCGGAAGTCAGCGGCCTCACGGCTGAGCGCCTCCAGCGCCTCGTTGAGCTTCAGATTTAAATGTGCCGGGTCACCGGCGCGGAAGACCCAGCCCGTGTCGCCGTCGGTCACGAGGTCGCGCTGGCAGCCGACGACATCGCTGACGAGACATGGAACGCCCATGTGCATGGCCTCATTGACGGCCAGTCCCCAGGTTTCAGAGCTGCCGCGGGAGGGCAGTGCGAAAAGATCAGCCAGCAGATAGCACGCGGGCATCTCGCTTTGGTTGGCAAAAGGGAGGAAGCGGACGTCGGCGGCCGGTGCTTGGGAGGCGCGCGCCTGCAGGGCGGATTTCTCCTCGCCATCGCCCACAAACAGCAGCGTGGCGTCGGGGCGCGGGACAGAAAGGAACGCCTCCAGCAGCGCGCGAGGCTGCTTGCGTGGCAGAAACTTGCCGGCAAAGAGCAGAACGCGCCGTTCGGGGGCGAGACCGAGGGCGACGCGCAGCCGGCTGGCGGCCTCCTGATGGACGGGCAGGCGCGGATCGAAATGCTCGTGATCGACCGCATGTGGCGCGAAATGCAGCCGCTCGGCTGGCACCCCGAAGGTTTCGAAATAGGCGCGATTGGCGGCGCCGACATAGGTGACGGCGGCGAACTGGCGATAGAGGGTGCGCAACGACAGACGTTTGAGCAGCGACGGCCGCGGCTGGCCCAGCAGGTGCGAATCACCGCGGAAAACAAGCGGGACCCCCCGCCGGCGGCACCACGCGATGGCCCGCAGATGCGCGGCATAGCGATAACCGAAAAGGAGCACGGCATCAGGCCTCCATGTCGCGAGGCGGACTGGAAGCGCAGGATTGCGCAATCCCCAGAAGTGCTCGGTGCCCGGCCGGGCGGCGCGGTTGGGAACGAACTCGGAATCATAGCCTGCCAGCAGGTCGACATCCCACGCAAACTTCAGTCCAAATTCGGGGTCCTGGCGGACGGCCACGCCGAAGTCCCAAAGATAGAACACCCGGAAATCGAGCGTGGTGTGGGCGCGCAGCCAGCGGAACCACGGACTGTAGTATTGCGTGGGGTGCGTCAACACCACGGCGAGCCGGCCCGCCACCGCGTCACCCGGAGACTTCTTGGAATCGGCGAAAGACAAGGACGAAGGCAAAAATCGAGACGGAGCCCTGAAAGAGCGAGGCGAGCCATCCGCTCATGGTCAGCTCGGTCTGAAAACTCCAGGCGGTGAGGAGAACCAGCATCAGACCGGCATAGGAGAAGATCGGGCTCTTCACCGACCACAGGGTGATCTTCCGAAAGCAGAAGCCGAACACCACGCCGAGCCCCAGCGCGCCCCAGTAGCCGAAATTGGCGTAGGCTTCCGGCAGGAAGCCGAAGGCGATGGTGGTCTCGTAGGTCGCGTCTTCGTTTTGCAGACCGTAGTAGATGCTGAGCGTGTAGGTGCTGATATGACCGCGCGGCTTTTCCGGCCAGATGATGCGTGGCACGAACTGGCCGGGGATCTGCTTGTAGGTCTCGCCGTAGAGAAATGGCTGGAAGTCTGGGGTGCGGTTAATGACGAGACAGAGGATTTGGAGCAACGAGTTGCGCTCGAGCAGGAGCTTGCTCGCCTTGGTGTCGGTCTGGACCTTGGGCCGCAGGCCCGCCTCGCACCACTCCGTGTAGAACGCCGGAAGCTCGCTCAGCCCCGGCTGGTATTCGGCGTCCGGCGTCCAGTAATTTTTGCGAAGGTCGTACTTGCCGATGTTGAGCACCGCCAGAACCGGCAGCGTGATGGCGAGGGCAACGTAGGGAATCCGCCGCGAACCGAAGAAGTAACCCACGCATCCGAGGAGAACAATGGCTGTCCCCGCCCGCAGAATGAGCGACGAGCTCAACAGAACGAATTGCAGCGCGAGACAAACCACCACGAGCACTTTTTCGCCGCGCTGCAACCGGCCGAGCCCCCAAGCCATCGAAATGATGAACGTGCAGGTCGTGCCGATGCCGAAGAACACCGCGCGCAGAATGCCCTCGATGCCGGCGGGCGGCTCATACAGGTACGGCACGACGAGTGTGTAGAGGCTGGAGAGAATCAGGCCGCGCAGCATCCATTGCTTGTTCGGCCGCTCCAGCACCTGCCGGGTCCACAAGGGCGTGGAGCGCGGGGTCGCGCGCGTGGCGTAGTAGGCGATGATGGCGGCGACCAAAAAGGCGATCACGACCAGCGCGGCATCCTGCCGCACCTGCGTGTCGAAGAGCGTCACCGCGTCGCGTTCGTTCAGCAGTGGAATTCCGTACGACGTTAGGTTGGTTGCGATGAAGATCTCGAAGATCGGGTAGTTGTACCCCATCGTGCGCGCCCACACCAGCGCCGGCAGTGCGGCCAGCATGCAGATCGCCATGCCGAGGTAGAAAGTCGAGTCATGCCCGTTGACCGCGGTCCACCACAACGCCCCCAGCAAGGCGGCCGTGGCGATAAGCGCCTGTTGAAACAACCGCAGCCGCACCCGCTCATCGGCGGGCGGGAAGGTCAGATTCTCCATCGAGGGATTCTTCGGTGCGGGCATGGCGGAAATCGAATGCCGGAAGACTAGGTGGGGGCAAGCGCCTGCTCGAACAGTCTGCTCTGCTGACGCGTCAGCGTCTCGGCGAGATACGCCCGCTTGAAAAACTCATCATTACGCACCGGCTGCCCGTCGACCGGGAAGCCGTTCACCGCGTGATCAAAAAACGCCGTCAACCGGGTGTAGACGGCGTCCTTGGTGCCGGCGGGGGAAAACGGCACCAGCCAAGAGCAGGCGAGTTCGCGCAGCAACCCTTCCAAGTAGCTATTTTCAAACACGACGCTGAGGATGGGTTTTCCGGATAAATAGTAGGGATAAAGCTTCGAGGGGGAATAAGCCAAGTCGCTCGATCCCAGTAGAATCAAGGCGTCGGCCTGCTGCAGCAATGCCAGGCTCTCCAGATGTCCGATGCGGTGGGGAGTCTCTTCCACCCAGGACGCCAACCCATATTGCTCTGCCGCGGGCAGGACCGACGGCTTTCCCTGACCCGGTGGCACGTAACTGGTGCCAATAAAATGAAAACGAAATCGGGCGGCACCCGCCGGTCGTATGACCCGGTAATATTGAAAGCCGGAAAACAGCATGTTCAAAGCGTGCGGCATGATGGGGCCGGCCGCGCCCGTGTAGAGGAGGTGAATTTCCCCGGGCTGGCGAGGAAGCCGGACGCTGGCGGGCGGATGGTGGCGGATGAACTCAAAATCCATGGCGGAAGCGCCAAAACGGATGGTCTCCTGCGGCTTGCTGTGAAACCAGGGATAACGCTTCGCCAGGTTGGACAGATATCGCTCCGAAACGCTGATGAAACCCGCCGCGCCACGGTAGGTCCGCGCTTCGAAGAGGAAGGCCAGCAGGCGGGCGAGCAGGTATTTCCTGCCCCCTGGCGGCGGAGGAGCACCGGGACGCTCATAGTAATCAGTCCGCCAGGGATCTTGGATGTCGATCACGTAGGGAACCCCTGAGCGGCGCCGCCAAAGTGGGCCGAGGGTGAAGGTGATGAACTGAGTGGTGGAGAAAAATACGAGGTCAAACCGCTCGCTCCGCAGCAGGCGGGAACCGGCACGCCACAGCGACCACCAGGCGCGCAGGCCCAAGTTGCGCAGTCCCAGGCGGCGAGTCCACCGGAGCGGCAACGCCCGGCAGCGCACGATGCGCACATCGGCCGGATAGGTGGATTCCAGTTCGGGTTCGAGTATGCCCGCCACGTAGTCGGGGTGCACGGCCAACACGACCGGCTCCCACCCGGACTGCCGGTAATAGGGCAAACTCATGCGCGCCCGCTGAAGGTCGGGCGCGTTCACCGGCGGCCAGTGGGGGGAGACGATCAGCACCTTGCGGAGCGGCTTGGCGACGGATTCAAATGTGGAGGCGCTCACGGGCTTTCAATGCGAAGAGAGCACAAAGTACTCGGATGTCCCGAGGAAAGATCGGGTAAATCCCTGCGGCAACGCCGTGTGCGTCCAGGGTGGCACCGGATGGATTTGCGAGCGGAATTCGTTCACCGCGCTCGCCTTCAAGTCGCGCACTATTCCAATGGGCAGCCGTCGGATTGGCGCCGACGTCATGGCGAATCGCGCCAGATAGCGCGGACTCCACCAAGCCCATACCGGATATTCCAGCAGGCGCGGCGCTGGTACTGCGGTCCGGAGCGCGGCGACGGTCCAGCCGAACGCCGCTTCATGTTCGGAGCTGCCGTCGTGCCGCCAGGGAACCAGCACGTGGTCGGGCCGCAGTCGGGCCAGGAGTCCGGCCAGCGCGGACACGAGGTGCTCCTGTTCGGCGGAGGCCAAGTGATCCAGTCGGCCGTCGGGCGCGCCAAGGAAGTGGACATGCCCGGGCGCCACACCCAGCACAGCCAGGGCGGCGCGCGCCTCGGCCGCGCGCACTCCGATCAACTGGTTCGGCGTAATTTTCGGATGATCAGGCAGCGCGGCGCTCCCATCGGTCAGATAAATGACATCGACGGCCGAGCCTAAGGAACAGGCGGTGGCGATCAACCCGCCGCAGCCCAGTGTCTCATCGTCTGGATGGGGTGCGATCACGGCGTAGCGATGATTATTCGCGGGCCGAAAGGTCCGGCTGCGGAGGCGAAGCGCGCAGACCAATCCACTATGAAGCAGGCGTCGGCCAAGCAGTTTGAAAGCGGCGGAACGATGGTTCATCGGGTTTGCAGCGCTTCCGCCACGAGCGAGAGCAACCGGGGAGCTTCCTGTTCCCAGCAGTAAACTTCTTCCGCCAGGCGCCGAGCGGCTCGCTGACGCCGCATCAATTCCGCGCGATCGCCAAGCAGATGGTCGAGCGCGGCGGCGGTGACTACCGCGTCGGTAAGATTCACCAGCAAGCCGGCTTCAGGTCCCCGCGCCAGCACCTCGCGCTGGCCGGCGGTGTCGCTCGCCACCACGGCAAGACCGGCGTTCAAGTACTGAAGAATCTTGTTCGTGATCGTGAGATCGCGGCTGGGAATTTCCGCCTGTTCCAGCGCCAGGCCGATGTCGTGGCTGGCGATCACGGCCGGCAAAGCGGCCGGTGGCACCGGCGGGAGGAAGCTCACCCGCGTCCGGCGTTCGGGCGGAAGCCGGTTCCTCACCTGTTCGGCGAAGCCCGCGCTCGGTTCTCCGAGCAACACCAGCCGGCTGGAGCCCGCGGTGCGGGCCCAGGCCTCGAGGAAGATTTCGAGACCGCGCCCAGGACCGAGGGTTTGAGAGAACCAGAGGAAGGAAGGGGGATCACCCGGCGGACCGGAGCGCGGATCGCGCTGCAACGGAAAGGAATTGGTGATCACCACGGGAAGGCGGCCGCCGTATCGGGCATGCAGGGCGGCGGCGAGTGCGTGCGATGTCGTGGTGGTGTGCACCGCTTGGGAGAGCAACGTCTGCTCCACCCGGCGCAGGAGGCCGAGCGGACGCTGCGCACGCTCGGCCGGAAGGAGATCCTCCGAATGCCAGTCTTCGAAATCCGCCGCGACGCGCCGACCAGTGCCCAGCAGCCGGATGCCGACCCAATGCGGGACTTCGTTATGCACGATGGTGAGATCGGCCGGAAGCCGGCGCGCCTGCCGGAGCAGGGCCCCGGCGGGTCCGACAGCATGGATCGTCGTCAGGCCCGTCTTCGCTGCAGCCCGGCGCGCGGCCCAGAGCAGCAGCCGGCGCCGGAAAACCGTGACACGTCCGGTTGCGAAGCCCGGGAGCATGTCGACCGACTCATGCCGGAAGGGAGCGCCTTGGAGCAAAACGCGATCATACGCCTCGGAAGCAGCATGGTTGCGCACGGCCAGCGCGGTCACGTCGTAGCCGGCTCGCCCCAACGTCTCTGCCTCCTTCAGCGGGCGCGGATTACGGCACAAGTGGCCGTTGGTGATGATCAGAATTCGCCCGGGGGGCATGGGGAAGGGAAGGCCTTACGGGAGAGGAGCCGCTTGGGCCGCCTGTCGGGCGGTGTGCTGGTCGAGGTAAGTCCAAAATTCAGCGAAGTGGCGTCGGCTACTGAGACCTGCCGCCAGGTCGCGGGGATGGCGAACGGCCCAGGCGAAAAACCACGCCCAATCGGCGAGTCGCAGGAATCGCAGCCACCCGAGAACCGTGACCGAGAGCAGGGTGCCGAGCGGATCGTCGTTGTGCAACACGCACAACCAGTAGGCGAAGGTCTGCGCCTGCAGGCTCGCCAACGCTGGGGTAGGAGGTGCGCCCGGCGATAGGTGGGGGAAATAATGCGGACCGCTGCCATGGTCAGACGCGCCGCAGACGCAGCCATGCATCACGCAGCCGTTTGGCAAAGCGCCAACCGGTCCAGCGCGCCATCCGATGAAACGCGGGTCCGGCCGGCATAGGGAACGGGCTGCCGCCCAAGTCGGCCGCGTGACGTTCGGCGGCCGCAGCCAAGTCGGGTGCCGTGGGATAAGACTCGAAAGCCAGCCGCTGCCAGCCGTTGGAGGCGGCCGTACGGGCGCGTGGCGAATCTTGGGCCGCCGCCAGCATGCGCCCGCAGTTCAGCTCGGTGGAGAGCCAGAGCGAGCGCAGGGCCGCCACGTCTTTGCGCCGGCTCAGGCTACCGCGGAGACCCGATCGATAGTAACTGCGCGCCGCGCCGCAGAACAGAATGCCAGCCGCGGCCAGCATGACCCGGCCGAAATACTCACCGTCGTCGTTCAGCGTCAGGCGTTCGTCCCACGGTCTCGCTTCATCCAGCAGCGGCCGCGGACAGAGCCAGGCGGCCGGGAGCATCATCCAGCCGGCCTCGTAGTGCAGCAGCAGGAACTCGAGGCCGGTAAGATCACACCAGTTGGGTTCGGGGACGAACGCCGCTTCGCGAGGATCGCGCCGGAATCGCGCCCACGCGCCGGAGGTCATGTGTCGCGGCGGGTTCGCCATGAGGCGTTCCATCTGGACGGTAATCTTGTCCGGCGCCAGCAGATCGTCGGCGTCGAGAAACTGGATGAAATCGCCGCGGGCCTCGCGCAGACCAACGTTGCGCGCCGCGGCCGCGCCCCGGTTGGGCTGGGTGAGCACCCGCACCCCGCGCGGCTCGAAGGTGCGGGCGATCGCGAGGCTGTCGTCGGTGGAACCGTCATCGACCAGCAGGATCTCCTTCTCCGGCCACGTCTGCGCCAGCGCCGACTCGAGCGTTGCGGCGAGCCAGAGCGCCGCATTATGGCAGGGAATGATGATCGAGACGAGCGGCATCGATCAGTGGGGGAACGGGCCGGCGTTATGCTCGAGAACCATAAGCGAAGGCGTATGGAGCAGCCAGCGGTGAGTGCCTCGAGCGACCAGTTGCTCGGCGCGGGTCTTCCACACTACCGGTAGCGGGCCGGAGGTGCCGCAGCGATCGACGGGTTTGGCCGCTATGACAAGAAAACGCTGCGCCTCATCTTCCCGCCAGGATTCGGGCCAGGTCCGGATCGTGCGCTGGGGGAGATAGGCTGCCACCGAGAAAGCCTGATCGTTGATTTGCACGCGGTCGCCAGCGCGCAATCGACCGCGGAGCAAGGGCACCGCGCCTCGAACGTCGCCCGCGATTTCCCGACTCAGGCCGCGGGCGGTGGACGCGACCCCCGCCGCCAGCACCAAGACACATGTACCGGCGACCAGGCGGGGCCATCGCCCCGAGAATTGAGCGCAGGCGGCGAGCCCCAGAGGGAAAAGCGCGGGCAAAAGCATCCGGCCGTTGTAGAGTGGATCGAAGGTGCCGACGCTGCGAAGCACCGTCATGCCGGTACCGTAGAAAAACGCCACGAAGGCCAGCGCCCGAACCCAGGGGAACCGCGGCTTTGCCCATGCCCAGAGGCAGAGACCGGCGAGTGTGAGACTGGACAGACTGCCCATTAACTGTCCGATGGAGCTTTTGCCGCCGACGAGGTCCCGCAGTCCTCCGAGCATCAGGGCGGAAAATGGCGTCCAGCCCAAATCGGCCACGTGGGACGGCCAGGCGACCAGCCCGAGGTTTTCAGCGGCATCGCGCGAAGCGCCGCTCAGGTACCCGGTGGCGCGGAGATTCCACAGGAGCAGACCTGCGGCCATCAGCGTGGAGCAGACCACCGCGATCACCGCGGAGCCGAGGATGCCGCCTTCACGCAGCCGGCGGGCATGGAGAAACAGCCAGATCCACAGGGCAGCGTAGGCAATCACGCCGGCGTAACGGAAGGACAGCGCAAGCAGGGCGCAGGCAGCGGCGCTCCACCATGCGGCGCGCGACCGATCCACTGCCAGTGCGGTCGCGAGGCCCAGCAGCGCGGCGGCCAAAGGCAGTTCGGTGAGGTTGCCGAAAAGTTGCACTCCCACCACGGGCGCGGCCGCGAGGCAGCTGAGCGCAAAGGCGCCATGGGGCAGGTCCTTCGCAAACCTGTTGCCGAGCAATACCAGCACAGTCAGCGCGAGCAGTGAAACCAGGCAGAGCGCTTCATAGGCCGGCAAACCGAGCCGGCCGAGCAGCCCACCCAGCAACGGATAGCCGCAGGGCCAGTGGTTGCCGAAAGCCTGCGGCCAACTTGTCGTGTAGAGCTTGGCGAACTCGCAGTAGTAGTATCCATCGAAAGTCAGCAAGGGCCCCTGCCGGTAGAGCAGCGCAGCTAGGCCCACCGCGACCAGCCACGCGATGATGACGGCTCGATATCGCCTCGGATCAGGCAGCGGGATCATGCGCTTGGATTGTACAGATGGCGCCAGGCGTGCCGGAAGTAGCCGCGTTTGGAGAGGTGCACGTAGTGATGCATGACCGCATGAGGCTGCCGCGCCTCTTCCTCATCGGGCATGAGCACGTAGTCTTCCGGCGGAGCCACCACGCACTCGCGGCCGGCCAGTAGCATGGCGATCAAGGCCTGCTCCTGATAATAGCTGGTGCCTTCGGCTTCCTGCAGACGGCGGCACCAGGTTTCGAGCCGATCCCAGTCGAGCTCGTCGCTGCGCAGTCCGCACAGGCCGACGTTGAGGCGGCTGGGAATCGGCCGTCCGGCGATCGACTCCATGAGCGCCCGCGAATAGCCATAGGCATCCTGCACATCGGTCATGTGCAGCGAGCGAGCGGGCGCGTCGAGCCACGCGAGCAGAAGATCGGGACGACGGAAAAACAGCATGTCCGAGTCGAGCACGAGGCGCCAGCCGCGCCCCCCGGCATGGACGTCGGTGAGTTTGCGCAGATTGGGGTAAATGAGGCGGCGGGCGCGCAGGGTGGGAAAGCACACGAGCGGCAGGTGCTCGTCGAGCGACGCCTCGATTTCACGGGCGTCGTGCAGGCGCGCGCCCGGAAACAAACGGACGCACTCCGTGCGCAGCGAATCATCAAACGTACCGTCGTCGTAGAAGGCCGCCCGCAGCGGCCGGCCGGCATGCCGGCACAGCGACCAGAAGCAGAACGCCGTCTGATACCAGAACCGCCGCCCGGTGAGGAAGCACACTTCGGCCGCGTCCGGTGGCGGTGCGGGCAACGGCGGCAGCCGGCCCGCGGCTGCGATCATTTCGCGGCGCCCTCGGCGGTTGCGCCATTGGTTGACCGGGCCACCCTCGCGCCACAAGCGATGGAGCCAGCTCAAAGGCTGGTACCAGAGGCGATAAAGAATCCGTCCCGGGGTCATGTCATTGGGGGGACGATCCCGGGGTGACCAGCAAAATTCCTTCGCTCACAAAGAAGTTGCCGGGAGAAAAGTCGCGGTAGTAGTAGAGCCGTCCGCCAGTCTTGCCGGCTGTTTCCTGAAGGTATTCGCGACATTGTCCTGATATGCTTGGCTCATCGGTGTTGTCCACATACACCGCGCCTCCAGGCCGCACCTTTGGCAGCGCTGCCCGCAGGCATTGCTCGCGCGGGCCGCCGTCCACGATCACCAAGTCAAGACTCGCAGTGGGGAATTCACTAAAGTCGCACAACTCATCCGCCTTCCAACGATAGCGCAGATCCACATGGCGGTGGCCGCGTCGTCGCAACAACTCGCCGATGCGCTTGAACCACAGCTCGTCGGCTTCAAGGGAAACCAGCCGAGCACACCGGCGGGCCAGCCATAGAGTGGACATTCCACTTCCCACCTCGAGCACCATCGAGGCCGGTGTGAGCCGTCGCGCGATCGCTCGCACGGCGGAGAACGGAATCCACGGCCGCGTCGGCCGCCAGCGCATGAGGCGCGGGAGAAACATTAGCCAGACGGTGGCTGGCAGATACAGAACGGCGGAGAGCGGAAGGACATCACCCCGCGCCGTGTGAAATCGTGACCGCCGGGCCCGGCTGCCGGCCTTGAGAAATTTGACCAGCAGAGATGGGGGCGCCTCAGATTTGGTGGCCATGGGTTGAGGCGCAGGCAGTGTGGTCAGGAGCCGCTGAAACGAGGCGTCATCCATCGTGCGAACCCGCTCGTAAGGATGGCCTTGAATCAGGCGGAGCCACCGGGCGGCGGCGATGGGTCCCACCACACCCGCTAGGATTTGAAACCCTCGCCCCCCAAGCCGTGCCAGGCTGACCCGGGCGTGCAGGCGCTGCCAGATGGCGAGCTGGCGGGTGCAGAATTCAGGCGAAAATCCCCGCGGGAGTCGGCGCCACGAGAGGAATGCTTTTCCCGCTGCAAGTTCCCTAACGCGGGCCGCCTCTGCCGTGTCGGGACACGATCGTACGAAAGCCTCCTGCACGGCCAATGAACCGACGCCCAGCTTTTCCCAATTGTTAGTAAGCCTCGAGCTGGGATGTTGACCGATGATTGTATGCGGTCCGGGCACCTTCATGACACGCGCCGGGCGGGGCGCGGCATTGTGATAAAACCAGATTTCGGCGACGGGATTGTAGAGCGGCGACGGAGGGAAAAAGGCTTCCGCCACAGTCCGCCGCAGATAGTCCGTCCGGAAAACGGGGCTGTGTGGAGCCGGCTGCACGCTGATGAAGAACTCGGCGGAATCATGTGTGTCCGGGCAGGGCGTATCGAGCGTGATCGACAAGGCGTCATAGTCGCCCTGCAGCAGGCAGCGGGCGGTATCGGTGTAGCTCACATCAGCCTGAACGGCCTCCATGGCCGCGACCTGCAGGCGCAGCTTCTCGCGACTGATCAAGTCATCTGAATCGAGGAACAGCACGTGTCGTCCCGTGGCGGCGGCCAGACCGGCGAGACGCGCGAACAGCAGCCCCTGATTGGACTGGCGGAGGATTTTTTCCGGAGCGAACCCTAGCCGGGCGATTGACTCCGCCGCCGGCGGCTCGGAGCCGTCGTCCACCACGATTGTCTCTGCGGTGAGTCCCGCCGAGGCCCGCCGCACGCTTTCCAGCGTATAGCGGATGAGTTCGCCGCGGTTGTAGACCGGGATGACGATTGAGATATCCGGGAGCGATGGCGGATTCACGGAATGAGCGCGGTCTCAGCCGGTAACGGTCGCGTCAGGCGGCGGGCGACCAATTCGCGCACAGCGGCGGCGACGGACTCGGAAGAGATTTCCGCCATGCATTTCATCGCGTGCGGGCAGCCGTCGCGCAGGCCACAGGGGGCGCAGTCAACCGCGTTATAGAAATTGACGTTGCAGGCGTAGCCCACCGTTTCAGGCCGCACCCGTCCCCCGATAATGACCACGGCCGGGCAGTCAACCGCGCGGGCAAGATGGGACAGGAATCCTTCGAGGCCGACAAAGGCCTGTGAAGCCGCCAGAATGGCCGCTGCTTCGCGGAGGCTCGTGCGGCCGCGCAAATCCATGTCGATCGGTAGGAGCGGATCGTCGGTGGCGTCGATCTGGATCAGCTTGAAATCGCGCGCGAGCGCCCGGGCCGGGGCCACAAAACGCTCGAAGCCCCATTCCTTGGTGGTGAACGGAAATGCCGCGGAGCGGCATGAACTGTGAATAGCGATCTGTCGCGGAAATACGTGACCCGCGCGCTGCTCTTCAGCAGAGAGGTGAAGGTAGGGTCGGAGCGCAATTTCGCCTGTGATGCCGGCAAGGCGGCACATCTCGGTCAGAATATGGTGCGGTGGAAAGACATCGCGGAGCGATTCACTGAGGTCACGTCTGGCATAGTAGGGCTGGACCACACGGGCGCCCAGGCGACGGAGGGCCTGCGCGTAATAGTCGTCAACCGGCAGCAAGGCCGCCGGATCGTCATTGCCGCGGAAAAGTTCCGGGCGACTGGTCATTATGGCGAACGGTTGCCCGCGCCGTCGTGCTTCGTGTAGAACGGTCGTGCAGAGCAGATCGTCACCCAGGCTGTGCGCACCAAACAACAGCACGCGCGGTGGCCGGCCGTACCGCAGCAGGTGAACCGTGAGGTTGGGCAGAATCCGCAGAAGGTGGGAAATCCGCTTCATCGCCGAGCGAGATAATTGGACAGGGCGTGGACCATGTGTTCGTTGCGATTCAGACATTCGATTTTCGTCAGGTCGGCGTCGCGGAGGAGCGACAGAAGGGAATGCTCGTTTCCGGCGCTCAATAGCTCGTTGTCCGCCTCAAAGACGAGGCGTTCCAGGCGGGGATCGGCCAGGGCGCGGCCGAGGCCACGCAAGACCTCGAGTTCCGCCCCTTCAACGTCGATGACCATGGCGCGGGGGAATGGCGCGATGTTTTCCGCCAGCAGGCGTTCCGCGGTGTCGAGCGCAACGTTGAAACGATCGTCATAGCATGCCCCGGAGACGGGATGAAGAGTGGACATCCCGGGGTTGCCGGAGGCGTTGGCGAAGAACATGGCGCAGCCGGTGCGGTCGGCCAAGGCGAGGGCGAAAAGTTCGACCTGCACGGCGTTAAGATCGGCGTTTTCCAGCAGGCGTGCGCCCATGCGCGGATTCGGCTCGAAACAAACCACGCGCGCGGCGGGCTGGATCAACTTGACCGTGATCGCGTGCAGACCAAAATTGGCACCCACGAACCACACCACACTGCCAGGCTCGAGCTCAGGCCGGATGGCTTCGATCACCTCCGACTCATAAAACCCTTCCACGATCGTGTAGACATCGACGACATCCCATGGGACCAGGAAGAACTGGCTGCCGTAGCGGGTGACGAACCGGATTTCCCGACGGCCCCCCGGAGGTTTGAGCAGATCGTACAGGCGGGTGAACCCACGCCAGTTTTTCCGGCGGAAAAGGGCCAGGAGGTGGTCGCGCCAGCCCGGGGGCTGCCCGGGCCCGGGGATCAAGGCATCACGCACGGGAGTGAGATGGTTGCAGACGAAGATCGGCCTGGCCTAGAAACTGACCCACATGGCCGCGCCAGCGGATGCGGTGCGCGGGCGAGCGCCAAGCACGTGATCGCCACCAAGCGCGCGCCGAGCGCAGCGGCACAGTCCAGCGTGGAATCGCGGGCCACGGGCACTGCCCATGCAGCGCCAGCACCCGCACCCAAGTGCGCATGATGCCTTCGTTCAGGCGTGCGAGATAACCGGGTGCGAGGCGGCCACGGGGAATCAGATGGGTGAGTTGGAGCTCGGGGAAATATCCGACGTCCCAACCGCCATGCAGGATGGTAAACACGAGATCGTTATCGCCGCCGGAACAGAGCGCAGTGCCCCGGCGATCGAGATGACGCCGGCTGGGATCGCGCTGCAGGGCTCCCAAGTACAGCGAAAGAGCCGCCCGCCGAACACCCAAGCCGGCGCCGACCGGGGCAAATTTGGGCCAGCCGGCCCCGGCACCACCCTTCTGGACCAGGGAGCGTTCTCCGTGGTCATGCAGGGCGAGCAGTCCCCAGAATTCCCGCGTCCACGCCGGCGGTGGCTCTTCGAATTCCGGAGTGACTCGTCCGCCGACAACCCCAAGTTGCGGCTGAGTTTCAAATATTCGGAGGACACCTTCGAGGAAACCAGCGGGAAGCACGTTGTCATCGTCGACCAGTACGATGAGCCTGCCGGCCGCTTCGGCAAAACCGCGCAGGCGCGCGGACGTGAGACCGAGGTTCTCCTCGCGCACGACGCGCGCGGCCGGATTCCAGCCCAGCTCAAACCGGCCGGCGACTGGCGGCTCCGACGCGTTGTCGATCACGAGGAGTTCCCAGGCCGCAACCGGTAGCGTCTGCGCGCGCAATCCCTCCAGCGTCCGCATGAAGCGGCCCGCATCAGGGTTGTGTGCGGCGATGATCGCGGAGAGTTCCACGGGGCGGTTCACGACCAGTCAGGATGACAGGCCGGGGAAAGGGGAAAACGTATGACGGCCGGGGACCCGGCGGACGGACGCCTGTCGGCCGGGCCGTAGAGGCGGACGGTTCACAGGACGGCTTCCTCGACGGCGAGCGGTTCGCGCGGTCGGGCCAGGGCGTTCTCGATGGCGGCGGCCACCTCCTGGACCGTGATGGCCTCCAGACAGATCCGGTGGAACTCGCACCGATTCCGTTGCCAGCACGGGGCGCAAGCGGGCCGGTTGGCGATGTTGATGTTGCAGATGTAGCCGGTGAGTTCCGGTGGTTCGCGCCCGCCGTAGATAATAACCGCCGGACAGTCGACGGCCCGCGCCAGATGCATGAGAAAGCCGGTTAATCCAACAAACAGGCGCGCTTGATGCAGCACGGCGGCGGCTTCCCGCAGCGAGGTGCGACCGCGGAGGTCCATCACGCCCGTCAGCGGGGGGTCCCCGGCCGAGCCGATCTGAACGAACCGCAGTCCACGCCGCACGCTATCTTCGACCAAGCGCTGGAACCGTTCCAACGGCCATTGTTTGTTTGCCATCGGCAAACGCGCGGCGCCGACCGAACTCTGCACGGCGACGCAACCGGCGTGGACGCCGGCGGCCGCGATTTCCTGGGGCGCGAGGCGCAAGTGAGGCCGCAGCTGGATGCTTCCGTTCAAGCCGGCGCGGGCGCACATCTCCGCGATCAGATGACGCCCCAGCCGTGCATCGCGATCGGTGCGTTCGTCGTAATCGGAGTAGCTGAGCAGGTGAAAGGGACGTCCCAGGGCGCGGCAGAGGGCGGGATAGCGGGCATCCTCGGGGAGCAGGGCGGCGGGCCGGGTGAGGCCGTGGAAGAACTCGCGATGCCTGGTCATCACCCAGACATTGCGCGCCCCGCGCCTTTGCCACTCGATCAGCGGCGCCGTACAGAGCAATTCATCGCCCAGACTGCCGAGGAATCCGAACGCGACCTCGGGACGCCCGTGCCGCGCCCATTCGGTGGCGCCCCACAGGCGGAGGCGGGTCCATGCGATCCAGGTGGGGGCGGTGGAGCGTGTCATGCGTCTCGAATCAAGTTGGATTCGAGGTCCAGCCGGCGAAGGAGACGGTGGGTGTGTTCGACGGCGTCGTAGTCCCGCCAGCGACCTTGGGAGCGCAGCCGGACCGACTCGACCAAAGCGTCCGGGGCGCGGGTGGCCATGCGCAGGAGCACCCGCAGGCGGGCCGCGCGGCCGGAGGCCTCCGCGTAGGCGCGCCGGTAATGCTCCATCGTGTAGTAGCGGAGCAGCGCCCGCCGCGGCAGTCGGGCATCCTGCGGGTGAGTCCGGCGGTATCGTTCCAACGCCACCACCGTCATCGTGCGCATGCGCCAACGGTCGGCGGCGTCGCACCGCCACCCGGCGGAAGCTTGGCGGTCATGAATGCGCCACGTTGCCAGAAAGCGCGGCACGTGCACGACGTTGCAGGTCAGGCCCGCCACCATGCCCCACAAAAAGTCTCCGCCTGGACCGTATTCCGTCGGGAACGGGCCCGTTTGCTCGAACACGGATCGACGCAGCAGGACTTGGGTGATGGAGTGATAGATGGTGCCCATGGCGCAATGGACGACACCGTCGTACGGCGCTATGCGTCGGTGCGGGCGCAGGTAGTCGTCCCCCAGAAAGCGCGCGGCGGCCGTGAGTTTCCACCAGTCTTCCATCACTTGGCCGTCAGCGCCGATCGCATTCAGGCAGCATTGCGCGATGTCGCATTCGGGATGGCGTTCGAGGGCCGTCACCATTTCGCCCAGACAATCCGCGGTCATCGTATCGTCGCTCGTCGCGAAATAGATGAACTCGCCACGGGCCATGGCCCGGCAGTCGTTCCAGGCGCCGTACGGGCCGCGGCGGGGTGCTTGGTGCAGCCGGACGCGCGGATCGGAGCCGGCGGCGGATTGCAGGAACTCCCACGCCCCGTCATCGGAGTAGCCGTCGACCACGATCAATTCCCAGTCGGTGAAAGACTGCCCCCAGATCGTGTCCAGGCGTTCCCGCAGCCAGGGGCGGTGGTTGAGATTGGGCAGACAGATGGAAACGCGCGGCATGATCAAGCAGCCGACAACCGCGATTCCACAGCGGCCACGACCTGATCGACGGACACGGCGTCGATGCCGCGTGGGCCGGCGACGGATGTGCGTGGAGCCACCAGGGTATAATCACTCCTCCACGGACCGAACCGGGTGGGCGAATAGTGGCTTTCTGTTTCCTGGTCGGTGGACAGGCCGCTGATGAGCACAAGCGGGCGTCGCAATGCGCCGGCAATATGCATGATTCCGGTATCCACACTGACGACCAGATCGCATCGGCTGATCAGCGCGGCGGTTTCCGCCAGCGAGAGCCGGCCCGCCAGCGAAACGAGGTTGGAGAGTTGGCGCACTTTGGGGCAGGTCGATATCTCCGCATATCCCAGATCGGCCAGGAGCACAAATGTGACGCCCGGGCGGTCGGCGAAGTGCCGGACCACCTCAAGAAAACGCGACAGCGGCCAGTTTTTGATTTCTTCGGCTGAGAACGGGCAGAGCGCGACAAGGCGGTGGTGCTCCTGCGCGGGCAGAAGACGCCGGACCAGCGTTTGGGCGTCAATCGAGAGCCAGATCTCTTCATGGGTGGCTTCCACCCGCAGGTGGAGTGCCTGCAGCAAACCTAGGTTTCTCTCCACCTCATGATGACCGGGACTCCGCGAGACGGCGTCGGTGAGCAGCAGGTCCGCCCCGCGGTTGAGGCGGGCTTTGGGCTGGGTGATTTTGGCGGAATAACTAACCCGGCGGCGGGCTCCGCTGAGCGCCAGCAAGGCGTAGGCTTCATACAAATCGACGTCCCAACGCGGCAACAGCGCAAGCGTGGGTCGCAACGGGAGCAGTCGGCGCCAAGCAAGTTCGTGCCAAGCTAACCATTGGCGCCAACTGCCGCGCAAACCAGGCGACGGTGGGGGGGTGATGATCACTTCGTCGACATACGGACAGCCGGTCGCCAACATCTCCACTTTGGACGACACGACGAGGGCGATCCAAGCGAAGGGATGGTTGCGCCGCAGTTCGCGCAGGAAGGGCGTCACCATGACGAAATCGCCGATCCGATCCAATTTGACCACGACGATGCGATCGGTCCGACCGGCCGCGGCGGGGGCGGGTCGCCCAAACCAGCGGGCCATCCATCCCGTCACCTTCGCTTGGGCCCCCACACTCAGGGGAGCGAATAGGCATGATCGAAACGAGCGGCGGAGGAATTCAGTCCACCGCGGCGGCAGGAGCGCCGTGATCACGGACATGATGTTGACGGGACCCGATGCGATGGACGGCAACGCCCAGGTTCGGGCCGGACTTTCACGTGGCCACTCCGAATGTGGCGAGCGGCAGTTCGAGGGCGCTCAGCGACTCCGGGAGGGCAATCACGTCAAAATGAGGATCCCCATAGGGCCGCAGGGCCAGGAGCGCGCGATTCCATTTTTCGACTTCGGCAGGTTCACCCGCGCTGAAGTGGGAGAAATTGCCTTGGTTGGTGAACCACAGGAAGGTGCGGTACCCGGCGGCGCACAGTGTGGAAAAAGCGGTTTCGGGCGCGTGGCCCGCCTCGCGAATCAGGAAGGGGTGCCATTCAAAAATCACGGCCGGGTGGTCGCGGGCGAGCAGTTGCGCCGCGCCTGCCAATGCCTCGCCATCCGATCCATCAATATCGCTTTTCAGGACGTCGAAGCGCGACTCCGCGGCCAGCATGAGGTGGTCGAGGGTGGTGGCCGGCGCGTCACGGTCACCGGTGGCACCAGCCGTGCCGGGGTGATGATGCTGCAGCGCCCGCGTCACGCCCACGGCGCGGGCCAGCATCGCGTGGTACACGGTGACCCGCGCCAGGCGCGCAGTGTTGTGCTGGAGATAGGCAAGGAAATCGGCGTCGCCTTCGAGGCAATGCAGCCGGCCGAGTGCCTCACCGCATTCAGCGGCGAGCAGCAGCGCGGTGTTGCCGATGGAGGCACCGACGTCGATCACCACCAAGGGACGTCCGAGGTGGCGATGTACCTGCCGCACGAGTTGAACCAGGGGTTCGTTGAACCCTGGATTCTCCGCCAAGATGAACGGATAGGGATTGCCGGGATTGAGCAGAGCTGGAAAGCCGTGCAACCGGACCCGCAAGGGCCGGCGGCCGCGTCCGCAATAGTCCACCAGCGCCTGCCACACCCGGGCCAAACGCAGTTGTCTCATGCGATGGCGGGACCGCGGGAGCCAGCGCATCATCCAGGAACGAAGCCGATCCGGGAGAGGAACCGGCGGGAGGCCTGTGTCTTGCCAGTCGGTCATTGGATGGACAGGACTGGTCTTCGCCGCTGCGCCCCCATCAAGGAAGAACGCGCAGACAGCTCGTTCAACGGGGAATTCTCCATGAACGGATTTGCTCGAGCCATGGCGCCAGCAGGCGGGCGGCATGACGCCTCAGATCAACGGCATTTTGCTTTTTGAAAGATCGGAGTTCCCGCTGCCAATCGCCGGCCGTTTGCTCGGTCCAAGCTGGTTGATATTCGGAGCGCATCCCACTGAAGGCATCATAGTCCATGATGCGGGCGTGCGAGGGCACCGTGCCTATCGAAACCAGCCCGTGGCGGTAGAGCTCGATGGAAAACCCCCAGTCACAACCCAGTCCGCGATCGATTTGACCGGCGAACAGTTCGTGTACACCGCGCAAATCCTTCCCGAATTTGTCGGCGTAGTACGAGCAGATCTCGCTGGCCGAGCGGGTGTGGTAGTAATTGAGCAGCAGATGGACGGCAGGCCGGCTGAAGAGGACCATCCCTGCACCAACATTCCAGATCAAAGCATATTGGGGTGTGGCCAACAATACGCGACTCGCAAACGTCCGCGCGGTCACGGCGCCTACCTTGAGGCCGTCCGCTCTCGCCGCAGCCGTCGCCTCTCGCATGGCTTGAAGCCAGCCAGGGTCGAATTCTATGTCGTTTTCGATGAGACCACAACAATCATACCCTAACGCCAACAAGCGGCGGAGGCCGAAACAAATCGCTGCATCCGGACCGCCGCGGACGTTGAGGTGTATTTCTCGAAAACGGTTGCGTTTGAGCACGACCGACTTTGGCAGAGCCTGCCCTTCCGCTGTATTGCTGCCATCGCACCAGAGCAGGTCGAATCCGTCGTCGAAATCCACAGTCCGCAGACAGCGCCGCGACAAGTCCGTCCGGTCTTTGGTGCTGAAGGCAAAGCCGATCCTGGGGTTCCGTCTGCTCATGCAATAATCGGAATGGCGCTGAGGTTTGGCTCAACCGAAAACAGCGCAAGCCTTCACCCACTGCCGCATGCAATAGGTCATTTGATGGAAGTAACCGCGGGTTGCGTCAGTCCAGATCGTCCCGCTAAATCGTTCGATTTGGTCGTCGATCGCGTCCGCCAGGGATAGATAGGTGGTACTGTAATCTGTGCCACTAAGTCGGACGCCCGGCAACCACTCTGTGAATTCTTCCAGCGTCAGAATACAGGCCAGCTCGCCAACCAGATCCCGCATATAGTTGTGGGCGTTGCGGCGGTGGTCAGCAACCGGGGTTCCTACCCGGATGCGATGGCCGAAGTGGCGGACGCAGGCTTGCAGGAGGTAGCCGCTATAGATGTCGCCGTAACGATCTATCGGCATCCCGGTCAGCGGATAACCCATGCGGACGAAATAATAGGCGACGATCAGATCGCAGTGCAGGGAGGTGTTTTGCGTGTTGATGGGGGTCCATGTATCCTGCCCGAGCAACAATGATCCCCCCAAAAAGGCTTTGGCCCGAACCGGAGCCCCCAACCAGGTGATGGCATCCATGTCGGGCTCGTTGAGCCAAAGACCGGCATTGAGGCGGACGAGTCCGGTTTCTTCTCCTCGGGCGAGCGGCGAAGGCTGGTGGCGTTTGTGATATGGAAAACCACGCGGATAGACGGTATAGGCGGGCTCGACCTGCAAAAAATCGCAAAGATTAAACCAGCCGCTGACGCTATGGACCGCGGGCATGGTCACGGGCTCGCCGCACACGACTGCATAGGTGGAAAAAACATCTTTTCCCCCCATGCAATAGTTATCGTCGTCGATGGAGATAAGCAGGTCGCAGCCTTTTTCCAGCGCCATCAGGAAGCCGACATTGCGCCGATTGTCGGAATTGTATGGAATCAAGCGACCGATCGCGCCTACTTTCGAGAGGAAGGTTTCTTGTTCGGGCAGAGTCGGACAGACAATGTCAAAACCGCGCCTGGCTAGCGCCCGGCATGTGTCAAACAGGGTTGGCGGGCTTTTGCGGTCGGGTATCACTATAGTGTGCAATTGCTCACGCAGTCCCTCTTTTTCGGCTTGGAGGCAATATCCGTCGAGAACATCGCCGCCGTTGATGGTAGTTAGTACGATGCTGAATTTAAATTCAGGCATGAGTGTCATTCAGGGTTTTGGGCAGTTGCCAAACCGCGTTAACGTGGACCAGTCCGGGATTGATATCGTTATATTTTACATCGCCATAGCCGATGGCAGCCACATCGAAGCGCAGAGCCTCCGGCACATAATCCAGTGTCGTACCGGCCAAGGATTGATGGGCTCCCACCGTCAGCATGTAGGAACCGGGAAGAAGTGGGTTTTCCAACTGGATGGTCATCTCATATGTGCCGGGGGCCAAATCGATCGCTTCTGCCCCATTGTCCGTGTGGTGCAGCGTGGCTATCCTTGTGCCCTCGAGGGTGGCGAAGCCGAGACCAACGCGGACTTGACGGACGGGTTTTAGCGCGCGGAACGATAGGATCAGAACGGCGGGTTCGCGCAATTGCAGCTGGGAAATCCGCTGCCCCGATCGGTTTTGCAGGGTTACCCGATCGAACCACAATGTGGTTGGCTTCCCGGCGTGCATATCCGGGGTTAGTGCTCCGGATCGGTTGATTTCGGCAGATTGCGCGATATAACGGGTGAGCACGTCGGCGGTGGATCCGATCGCTACAATTCTTCCCCTATCGAGATAAACGGTACGGCTACATAGGGAACGGACTGCGGCCATGTTGTGGCTGACAAACAGAACGGTTCTTCCTTCCGTCTGGGCAACCGACTCCATCTTGCCGAGGCACTTTTTTTGGAACTGGGCGTCGCCCACGGCGAGCACTTCGTCGACAATTAGAATTTCCGGCTCGAGCTGGGCGGCCACAGCGAAGGCGAGGCGCACATACATGCCGCTGGAATAGTGCTTCACCGGCGTGTCCAGGAATTTCTCCACCTCGGCGAACGCCACGATTTCATCGAACTTCCGGCGGATCTCGGTCCGCGACATGCTGAGGATCGCGCCGTTGAGGAGGATGTTCTCGCGGCCGCTGAGTTCAGGATGGAATCCGGTGCCGACTTCGAGCAGCGAGGCGACCCGGCCTTGCAGGGTTACCCGGCCGGTCGTCGGCTCGGTGATGCGCGAAAGTATCTTGAGCAGGGTCGACTTGCCGGCGCCGTTGCGGCCGATGATGCCGACGGCTTCGCCGCGTTTCACCTCAAACGTCACGTCACGCAACGCCCAGAATTCGCTGTTGCCGGCGCTGGCGGCCCTTCCGGAACCCCGCAGGAGACGGGAAAGGTTCTTGAGACCATGACTGAGTGCGTCCCGCAAGGTGTCGTGCCGCGCAACGTAACCGAGCCGGTAGCGCTTGGAGAGACCTTCGACGGAGATGACGGTATCGCCGGGCATGGCTCAGATTACATCGGCAAACTGGCGCTCAGTGGCGCGAAAGTACCAGAGGCCGGTGCCGAGCAGCACGGCGGCAACCAACAGCGATACGACGAGGCCGGGGGCATAGAAATCCATGCCCCCGCCGAGCAGGCACCAGCGAAAGCCGTTCACCACCCCGGTCAGCGGGTTGAGTGACAGCAAGTCGCGCCAGTTGGGAAGGAAATCGGTGCGGAAGCCCACCGGGGTCACAAAGAGTCCGATTTGGAGGAGAAACGATGTGATGAAACGGAAGTCGCGGTATTTCACGGTGAGAGCCGTGATCCAAAGGCCGGCCCCCAGCGCGATCAGCAGCGCCGCCAGGATGAAAAAGGGCAGCAGTGACAGCCGCCAGGTCGGCGTCACCCCATAGGCCAGGGTGACCGGTACGGCGATGACCAGCAGAACAGCCAGGTCGACCAACGCGACCGCGAGAGCCGACAGCGGGACAATCAGCCGCGGGAAATAGATCTTGGAAATAAGGTGAGCATTGCCGATCAGGCTGTTGCTCGCTCCGCCAAAGGCGGACGAAAACAACTGCCAGGGCAGCAGGCCGGCGAGCACCAGCAGTGGATAGGGCACGCCTCCGTCTGGCATTTTGGCGAGTTTGCCAAAGACAAAAGTCAGCAGCACGGTCTGCACGGCGGGCTGGATCACCGACCAAGTGATGCCCAGCGCCGCCTGCTTGTAACGCACCTTGATGTCGCGCCATGCCAGAAACCCCAGCAGCTCCCGATACCGCCACAAATCGCGCCAATAATGCTGTTCGGCCTGGCCGGCTTGGATGACAAGGGTCTCGGGCGAAGATGAATTCATGGGCTAGGCGGCGAGCGCGCGTTGCAGCCGTTCCCGGAAAACCGGATAACTAAACTGAGCGGCGCGCTCTCTGATTTGCTTCGGATTCCATTGATGTTGCAACGCCCAAACGAGCTGCATCGCGATCTGCCGGATGTCGCCGGGATCGACCAGCATACCCGACGTGCCATCGATAATCTCCGGAACGGCTCCGGCGCGTGCGCCGAGGCAGGGTTTGCCGTGGGCCATGGCTTCCAGAAACACGATCCCGAAACCCTCGCCACTACTCGGCAGCGCGAACAAGGCACAGTCGCGATAGGCCTTTCGCAGGTGTTCATCGTCGACGGCCCCGGTAAATTCCACCGTGCCGGTCACTCCCAGCCGGGCGGTCAACTCCTTAAGGCGCGGCAGGTCGCTGCCGGTGCCGACGATGCGCAGGCGGGCTGCCGGCACGGCTTGGCGCACCGCCGGCATCGCCCCAATCAGATGATCCACGCCCTTGTAGCGTTCCCAGGCGTCCAGCCGGGCAACCGTGAGGATGACGGATTCCCCGCCGCCCGGCGTGTTGTCAGCCAGCGCGTGGTCAAACAGGGGATCCAGGGCGTTGGGTACCACGGCAAACCGCGACCCGGACAGCGCGATCCTCCGCTGCACTTCGCGTCGAGTATAGTCACTGACGCACAGGATGCGCCGCGCGCCACGCAGGGCGCGTTTCTCCATCAGCGTGTACGGCCGCCACACCTCGATGCCGTGCGCCACCAGATAATACCGCAGCCGGGGATGGAAACAGCGCGCGAGCCACGCCACGATCAATTGGCCCAAATGTCCGCAAATCAGGCGGTCGGCCCCGGACGCTCCCCGCACCGCGTGCCAGACGAAGGCCGGCTTGCTGCGGTTGCAGGCCTGCCGGAGAACCAGCTGGTCGTTGGCGTAGCGTTGCAGCAGCGTCGCCGGAAAATCCCGGTCGTTCAGCACGACGAGGCGCACTTCATCGCCGGTCCCGGCCGTTTCGCACAGCGCCTTAAGGTAGAGTCGCATGATGCGCTGAATGCCGCTCTCGCGGGCAAACAGCTCGGGGCACAGCAGCAGGGTTTTCATCCAGTGGTTTTTCGACGCCGGCTTATGCTTTTCGATACAGACGACGCTCAAATCCTTTGCGTTTTGTCCGTACCCAGCGGCGCAGGCGATTGACGAGGCTGGGATAGTGTTCGGAAACCCGGTATAGTGCAGCCTGATTCAAGGACGCAGAGGCAACGATTTCCAGACGGTCCGTGCGCACCTCGGGCAGCATGAGGGCGAGGGCTAAGCCACCCCAAAGCATGCCCTCGAAGGCGGGGTCCTGGCTTAGCGTGCCAGTGACAAAATCAAGGTCCACCAAGTGCACGTGAGGATTATCGGCCCAGCGGGCCTCCGTAATGCCGGCACGACACTCGGGGTTGGCACTGTCGTGTATCAGGATCCAGACGGGACGCGTGGGGTGATGATGGAGCAGCGCATGGAGGTCTCCTTGCACTCCCCGATAGGTGTGGTCGCCGTCGATGAGCGCAAAACCGGGGGGCTGCTGCCGCTCGGCACAGAGCTGAAGCGCTTGGGGAATCAACATTTTGGAATCTCCAGTCAGAAATTCCACGTTGGGCATCACTGGTGCGAGTTGGGTCTTCACCTCCGGAAGGATGTCGATTGAAACAGTCAGCCGGGCGTGCTGGCGTATCTGCTCCAGGCTCCCGCCGCCCGCCGTGCCCACCTCAATGGCACCGGCGGGCTGCGCTTGGCGGAGTACCTGCAGGAGAGCACTCCGCTCAGCGTGGCTCATGAGCCATACGCGTGACGCGGAGGTTTCTCCGTAAAGCATGCCGGTAAGATCGTAGCTTGATTTCATACGGTCACCTTGGACGCAAATTGGGCACGATTAATAAAGGCAATCAGCACGGCCAGGCTCCAGACGCGCGACCACTCGCGGTCATCCCTGCCGGCGAGGAAACTCCGCCAGAACGCTTGCACGGGCGCGGCGTCGAGCAGGCCGGTGCGCGCAACGGAGGTCGCCGCAAAGGTGTCGTCCAAGAAGGGCTGCAACTCGCGACGCATCCAGACAGAGAAGGGCAGGGTGAAGCCGTGTTTTTCCCGCCGGCGGATTTCCTCCGGCAGGACGCCGCGCAACGCGCCGGCAAGGGCGGATTTCGCCTGACCGCCGCCGGCCTTGAAGCGGGCGGGTTGCGCCCACAGCCACTCAATGAAAGGACCGTCGATGAACGGCACGCGCAGCTCGAGCGAGTGCGCCATGCTCATGACATCGCTGTCGCGCAGGAGAACGTCGGCCATGTAGGTGCGCAATTCCCACGCGCTGATGGTCTGGAAGGAGTCGGCGCCAGCCAGCTCGCCGCGCAGCCCGTCGAGGCGCGGATGGTGGCGAAACGCGCCTCCGATCATGGCGCGCGCGTCGGGATGCAGCAGCGATTGACCGAGAACGGACGAAAACACCCGTCGCTGCAGGGAGCACAGGGCGTGCAAATCGTGCGCCTGCGCGAGGAAATCGGCCACCTTGCGCCGGCGGACGCCGCCGCGGGCGAGCCGGCGCGTGACGGCCTCACGCGCTGCCGCCGGCAGCATCCGCCAGACCGGCAGCCCGCGCGCGATACGCGGCAGATCGCGGAACGATGGATAACCTCCAAACAGCTCGTCGCCGCCCAGGCCGGAGAGCGCCACCTTCACGCCGCCGGCGTGCGCCGCCTGGCTCACGTAGTAGGTGTTGATGCCATCGCCGGTGGGTTGATCGAAGGCGTGCAGAAGGCGGTCGAGGTCCGCGGCCACCTGCCGGCCGGTGAGAACGGTTTCGTGATGTTCGGTGCCGAGCGCGTCCGCGGCGCGGCGGGCATGGTCGGCCTCCGAGAAGGCGGTCTCCTCGAAGACAATGGAGAACGTCTTCAGCCGCGCCGCGCCCGCGCGCGCCATCAAGGCGACGATGCCCGAGGAATCGAGTCCGCCCGAGAGAAAGGCGCCCACCGGCACGTCGGCGATGCGATGTGCCTGGACGGTGTCATCGAGTCGCGCGCCCAGCTCGCGATGGAACTCCTCCGCCGTGCGGCAGACGATGACAGCCGCGCCGGCCGCCGGAAACCGCCACCACTGTTTGACTTCAAACCGGCCGCCAGCCAGGCGGGCGCATTCGCCCGGCCGCAGGCTGGCCACGCCCTCGTAGATGGTGCGCGGAGCCGGCACCGCCAGGTACGCCAGATATTCCGCCACGGCGCGCACGTCGATGCGCCGCGCCACCACACCGGAGGCGAGCAGGGCGTTGAGTTCCGAGGCGAAGGCGAAGCGCCCCTGCGCGCTGTCGTGATGATAATAAAGGGGTTTGATGCCGAACGCGTCACGGGCGAGGAAAAGGCCTTGGGCCGGCTCGTCCCAAACGGCAAACGCAAACATGCCGCGCAGCCGTCGCAGACAATCCTCGCCCCAGCGCACGAACGCGGCGAGCAGCACCTCGGTATCGCACTGCGACCGGAAGGGATAGCCGCCGGCGGCGAGTTCGGCGCGCAATTCCCGGTGATTGTAGATGCAGCCGTTAAAGATGAGGTGATAGCGACCGCAGGCGCTGGTCATCGGCTGATGTCCGCCCGCCGGGTCGATGATCGCGAGGCGGCGCATGCCAAGCGTCGCCGGCCCACGGCTGATGTCGCCGTGATCGTCGGGGCCGCGGTGCTGCATGGCGGCGCACATGCGCGCCACGGCGCCACGCCGCTGTTCGTCAGAGTCGTTCAGACTGACCAAACCCGCGATGCCACACATGCGGAAATTAATGAAAGCTTCGCCGGATCACTTCCGGTGGAAGCAACCGGCAGGGGTGCAACTTTATGGCGTTGCGAACGGGCAAAACATGGCTGGGGCGTCAGCCCCGGCCTTTTCCAAGCCCTAGGCTGGACGCAACTTTCGCACGTTACGAGCCGGTTTTGAGGTAGTGGGTCAGTTTAGGTAGGTTGGGCTTTAGGCCCGACACCGAAACCATCGAGGTCCCTCTATCAGGGATAAACCCCGACCTACAGTTACCGCACAATTCAAGCAAACTGACCCACCACCGGTTTTGATCCAGCTCAGGCACAGATTGAACGGGCGACTTCGCGGGCTTTGTCTGCCGAGACGAGCTTTTCCACCAGCAGCAGTCCGAAATCCAGCGCCGTGCCGGCGCCGCGTGAAGTGAGGATCTTGCCGTCGGCGACCACGCGCTGGTCGGCGAGGAGGTGGGGCAGCTCGCCCGCCACGGAAAAGTGGGCGGTGTAGCGACGGCCGTCCAGCAGGCCGGAGGCGTTGAGCACGGTGGGGGCCGCGCAAATCGCCGCGAGCCACTTGCCCGCGGCGGCATGCCGCTCGACCACGGCGCGCACCCGCTGGTCGGCGCGCAGGTTTTTCACCCCCGGACCGCCGGGGATGAACAACAGGTCGAAAAGGTGGTCGCCGACCTCGGAGAGGGCGGCGTCGGCGTGCGTCGTAATGCCGCTGCGGCCGGTGACATGACGATGATCCGCGAGCGAGGCGACAGTCACTTCGACGCCGGCACGGCGCAGGAGGTCGACGGGGGTGAAGGCCTCGATCTCCTCAAATCCCTCGGCCAGCAGGGTGAGAACGGTGGGCATGGAGAACAGAAACCACTAATTCACACCAATGAACACTGATTTTTTTGAATCCATTGGCGGCGATTAGTGTACATTAGTGGTTCCCACAAAAACATGGAATCCCTCCACGGCAAACGTCTGGTGATCTTAGGCTGCGGCTATGTCGGCACAGCGGTGGCCCGCGAGGCGCTTGGGGCGGGCCTGAAGGTGGAAGCGCTCACGCGCAATCCCGGACGGGCGCAGGAGCTGGCGGCCCTAGGAGTGCCGACCGTGGTGGACGATCTTGCGGCGGACACCTGGCATGGACGCCTCGCGCCGGGCGCGGATCTGGTGTTGAACTGCGTGAGTTCAGGAGACGGGGGACCAGACGGTTATCGCCGGTCGTATGTCGAGGGCATGCGCTCCATCCTCACGTGGGCGCACCGCGATCCGGTCGGCACGATCGTCTATACGAGCAGCACATCGGTTTATCCACAGGACGGAGGCGTGATGGTCGACGAAGATGCGCCGACGGAGGGCGCAGGCGAGACCGGGCGGATTCTGCTCGAGGCAGAGGAATTGTTGCGCAGGGGGAGTGGCGCGTGCGGCCGCTGGCTCATCCTGCGGCTGGCCGGCATTTACGGGCCGGGACGCCATCACCTGCTTGATCTGGTGCGTACGGGAGCCGCCGAGATCGCCGGAAGTGGCGCCCAGCATCTTAATCTCGCGCATCGTGACGATATCTGCGCGGCGGTCTTTGCGGCGTTCACCACGCCTGCGTCGCTGCCCGGCGGCATCTTCAACGTGGCCGATGACGCACCCGCACCGAAAGCCGAGGTGGTGCGATGGCTGGCGGAGCAGCTCGGCCGGCCAGTGCCGCGTTTCACCGGCGGGACGGGCAGCGCGCGCCGCGGATTCGCGTCGCCTCCGGATCGGCTCATCAGCAACGCCAAATTCAAGGCGCAGCTTGGCTGGCAGCCGCGGTATCCCTCGTTTCGCGAGGGTCATGCGGCGCTATTAAGTGCTTGAAGAACGCCCGCGCTTGGGAACCACTAAGGCGTGTCTGCAAACCGCCTGTCATCGCGAGGCACGACTAGCGTGCCGTGGCGATCCAACTGGATTGCTTCGTTGTCCCGCATGACGGAACTCCTCGCAATGACGGTTTGAAGACATGCACTCGCATCATTTCGCGCTGAACCCAGAACCCAAAACCCAAAACTCAAAACCCATTTTCCCCATGCCCGGTGTCGGCACGCTCCTCAAACAAGCCCAGAAGATGCAGCGCCAGATGGAGGCGATCCAAGCGCAGCTCGAAACGAAGGAAATCGACGTCACGGCTGGCGGCGGCGCCGTTTCCATCAAGATCAGTGTTTCCGGCAAGTTCCTTTCGCTGAAGCTGGATCCCGAGTTTCTCAAGGAGGATGCCAAACTGGTCGAGGAAACCCTGCTGCTCGCGATGCAGGACGCCGCGAAGCAGGCCAAGGAACAGTACGACGCCGAAATGCAGAAGATCACCTCCGCCTTTAAGGTGCCGGGGTTTTGAGGGCGAGGCCCTCAATTGGTTTTGGGTTCTGGGTTTTGCGTTTTGAGTTGAGTCTCCAACCCAAGACCCAAAACCCAAAACTCAAAACTGACACGCCATGACTCCCGCCTTCGAAAAACTCCAGAAGCACCTCAAACAACTTCCCGGGCTGGGCTATCGGTCCTCGGAACGCATTGCCCTCCATCTGCTCGTCGAGCGTCCGGAGCGGCTGCCGGCGCTCGTCACGGCGTTGCAGGAGGCGGCTGCGGCCGTGCGGCGCTGCGCGCGCTGCGGCAACCTCGCGGAAGGCGAGCTCTGCGAGATTTGTGCCGACAAAAAAAGGCCGGCCGGCGTGGTGTGCGTCGTCGAGCAGGTGCCCGACGTGGTGGCGATTGAGCGTTCGGGCGCCTTTCGCGGCACCTATCATGTGCTGCACGGCAAGCTGTCGCCCATGCAGGGCGTCAACCCCGAGCACCTCAACGTGGCGCGGCTGCTGGCGCGCATCGAGGCCGGGGAAATCCGCGAGCTCATCCTCGCGCTTTCCAACGACGTGGAGGGCGAGGCCACCTGCCACTATCTGGTGAGCCGCGTGCCGGCGGGCAAGGTGAAGATCACGCGCATCGGCTTCGGCCTGCCGAGCGGCGGCGGCGTGCTCTATGCGGACTCGGTCACGCTCAAGAGCGCGCTGGAGGG
>Ga0187882_1000847_pt1 | contig 32464 bp, 30 predicted proteins | sample June2016WEW_19_1_3_FD_132991 | JGI IMG/M metagenome (GOLD analysis project Ga0187882, IMG submission 132991) | Peatland microbial communities from SPRUCE experiment site at the Marcell Experimental Forest, Minnesota, USA - June2016WEW_19_150 | ecosystem: Environmental > Terrestrial > Soil >... | reverse complement strand
TGGCCCCCCGGCTCAAGGCTTCGATCCCGATGCTTCCACTGCCGGCAAACAGATCGAGGAAAAGAGCATCCCTCACCCTCAAGGCCAGCACATCAAAGAGGGCCTCCTTGATGAAGTCCGTTGCCGGGCGGAGATCCATCGTCTTTCTGGTTTTCAGCCTCCTGCCCTTCGCAACGCCGCCGATTACCCTTAATCCGCTCACAAATATCTTGCTCCCGCCTGGAAAGGCTTTTGAGAAATTATAGCACAAACAACTTGAAAAATACTTATTAGATTAGGATTTTAGATTATTTTAAGAGATTTTACCGCGACAACACAATGTCATATATTACCAACATTTTATTTGTATAAAAAAGTGCGGTTTGTACAAAATAGGTAATGGCTAAAGGGTCTTCATGAGAAAGGAACTTAATACCAGACCTGCAACGACGCAGCAAGGATTACGCTAACTTTTCTCATGAGCTCTTCCTCCAGTTTCTCCTCTCCCACGCCATTGAGTGCGTCTTGACTTCGGTGAGCGCACTCAGTGGCGACGCAAAACCAAACCATAAGCCCGCTGCTTATGGTTTTTTTATTTCCGGAGCCAGCAGCCTGGTCCCAAACCCGCGCTCCTGCAATATTCCCCCGATCTCCCTCAGCGCCTCCTGGATGCTCTCGATCGCCGCTTCCAGGCTTTTGACGCCGCTTCCGGAGACGTGCACGCCAGCCAGGCGCAGCAGGTACTGGCGCTCCTGTTCCAGGTCCTGCAGTTCATCCCTCAGCCGGTCCAGTTCCTTCATCAGATTTTCGTTTGTCGTCTGGGAATAGCGCTTGTCTTCCGGCATCAGTCTTCCGTGCTGCTCCTTCCTCCTGGTTCACGCCATAAGTTTATCATGAAATTCTCATCATCGTTAAATGACTTGCGACACAAGGGGGATATAAAGCGCAACCTCAGCTTTTAATTGTCTGGACACCCGTGTTTATGTTAAAATCAACCTAATAAAGCTCTCCTTCTTTCCCCAATCCACATCAATGCAACCGACCCTTCGTCAGCTCCTTTTCACTTGCCCTGATTCCCTTGTCGCTCTGCAGGTTTATCTTAAAAAATTAAAACCAGGGAGTGGTGGTAATGGATATATATCCCTGAGTACCGTGACGATGACCTGTGCGCTGATTGCGGCGGCAAATGCTGTCTGATCTACGGTGCATCTCAAAACCTGAGCCGGCAGAGATTGCATGAGGATGAAAAGCATCTCTTCGGTGGGGGTCACTATTTGGAGTATGGCGTTGACCCTTTACCCGAGAAGATACATCCGCATGCATGTGAATACCTGTGGTTGAATGGATGCATCATTCCCTGGGAGAGACGGCCACCGATCTGCAAAAATTACCGCTGTGGCACATGGCGCGATCTGGTCAATAGAAGATAAAACCCCGCGCATGCCGGGTGCCCTCTGGGCGCGAGCGCTGGGTCACAATCAAGAAAAAAAGTCCGGCAGTCGCCATCTGCCGGCTTCCGGTAAGTCCAGATCTTTAAACCTAAACCTGCTCCAGGATAACCTTGTGGTCGACCAGAGCCAACTCCCTGATGCGCGCCTTGATCATCTTGCGCTGGCCGAAGATATTCTCCAGCACCAGGCCATCCTCATAGGGCAGAACGCTGTCCACATTCTCCATAAAGAGCTCATCCTTGTCATCCTTGCGCACGTAGGCATGTGCTTCACACACCGGCGACACCCCCATTATTCTACCATGGCTTTATTATAGCACAGGCTGCTCCCTGTTGCATGCACTGCCCCTAAAACCATGACTCAAAGCTCTTGGTCGTAAAGCTCCTTGATCTTCTTGAAATCTTCCCACACCGGCTTCTTCTTGTTGGCATCCCTCAAGATGGCCGCAGGGTGGAAGGTCGGGATAATCTTGATGCCGCCCTTTTCATAGACATTGCCCCGAACCATGGTAATCCTGGCATCATCATGAACCAGGTATTGGGTAGACAACGCCCCCAGGCAGACGATCAGGCGCGGCTGGATCAGTTCGATCTGACGCACTAGGTAGACAAAGCACGCCTCCGCCTCCTCCCTCTTGGGGAGACGGTTGCCTGGAGGACGGCACTTACAAATGTTGGTAATGTAGACATCGCCGCGCTGCAGTCCCACCGACCCCATGATCCTCTCCAACAACTGACCCGCAGTGCCGACAAAGGGCTTTCCCAGGCGGTCCTCGTCGGCCCCCGGGGCCTCTCCGACAAACATCAACCTGGCATTCGGGTTTCCATCCCCGAACACCACGCCGCGGGCATTGCTCCTCAAACTGCAGCGGTGGCACTGCAGGCAATACTGCTGCAGGCCGGCGAGGTCGTCGTATTGGTCGAGCAGCGGCAGCCATTTCACTGTTAAAAGATCCTCCGATCAGGATTGACTATATTGTAATTCGCCAGGCTGCCGGCAAAAACCTTGTAGTCAATTTGATGGAAATGAGCCTGAGTAACAGAGTAAAGGATAAGTTATCGCATAAAAAGATTGGGCTTTGGTTAATATTAGAGATGACAGGGAGCACGTACTATTTTATCTTTCAGGGAGCGCAAATAACCATGGTCAACCTGGACCTGGCAGTGGAAGCCAGGGATCTGGTCAGAGGAACCACCGGTCAGGAAATACCCGGGGTATCCGAAGAGAAGCAGGATTTCCCGCACGGTAGCGTCACCATCATCAAGATTCTCGATGAGCGTGCGGAATCGGTGATGGGCAAGCCCAAGGGAACCTACGTCACCATTGAGGCCCCCGATCTCCGGCTCAAGGCGCCCGAAGTCCAGTCCAGCGTTGCCGACGTGCTGGCGCAGCACCTGCGCAGCCTGTTAAAGATGTCCAAAACAGCAACCGTATTAATCATCGGGCTGGGCAACTGGCAGGCCACGCCGGATGCCCTGGGGCCTACGGTGGTGAAATACTCCCTGATCACGCGCCACCTGCACCAGTTCATGCCCGAGATGGTGGAAAAATACAGTTCAGTCTGCGCCTTTGCACCGGGCGTGTTGGGCATCACCGGCATCGAGACCGCCGAGATCATTCAGGGAATCGTGGAAAAGGTCAAGCCGGAAGCGATCATTGCGGTCGATGCCCTGGCGGCGACAAATATCTCCCGGCTGGGGACCACGATCCAGATCGGCGACACCGGCATCTCGCCCGGTTCCGGCGTCAACAACAACAGGATCGGGGTCAACCAACAGACCATGGGCGTGCCTGTCATCGCCATCGGGGTTCCGACCGTTGTCAATGCCGGAGTGATCATGCAGTCCGCTCTCGAGAGCTATCAGTCCAAGCTCTCTCAAGGCAGCCGGCCGCGTCCAGTTTTCGCCAAGGAAGTGCTCGAAGATCTCCTTAAGCCTTTCGAGGGTTCGCTGATCGTCACACCGCGAGAGATCGACGACCTGATCCTGAATGCCGGCCGGACCGTTACCAGAGGGATCACCCTGGCCTTGCACCCGGAAGTGGAGAAAGAGGAGATCGAGGCGCTGATGTGTTGAAAAATATTCAAACGTAGCGAAGCGAAGTTTGAATTAGCCATGTGCCTGTTTGCGAAACAAACATATGGCACGGCTCATAAATCATTTAACTTCGCTGAATCAGAGGGGATTAAACTCCCACTGATTGAGCATCCTGAAAATGCCGCCTATAGAGGCGGGGACATCTAAGCGAAGTTAAAGCGGACCAAGGAGGGTCCGCTTTAATCGGTAATCAGTATGCGAGCCATAGCTGTTACTTCGCCGCAATGCTATTCTGGTACTGACTCCACACTTTCCGGGTCATCCCTCCACCGACGGAACCGTTGTCACGGGATGAGATGTTGCCCTTGTAAGCCTGGTTGAAATCGACCCCCACTTGACCGGCTATCTCAAACTTGAGTTGATCCATAGCCTTTCTCGCATTGGGGTTCAGAATGGTGTTACGTGCCATCAGATATGCGCCTCCTTTCATTTATAGAATACTTGCGACCACTACCCGAACCACCTGGTTTCGAAGAAGGAGATGTTACCGTGCCGCAATGCTATTCTGGTACTGCTCCCAGACCTTACGGGTCATGTTGCCACCGACATAACCGTTGTCACGGGATGGAAGGTTGCCCTTGTAAGCCTGGTTGTAATCGACTCCAACCGAATTCGCAACTTCCATCTTGAACTGATCCATGGCCTTCCTCGCATTAGGGTTCAGGATCGTGTTTCGAGCCACCGGATACGCACCTCCTTTCGTTCGACGATTGACGTCGCTTTTTTATTCTGTTCAGGTTCTATCTATAGTTTGATTAAAAGCCGCCTAAAAATACTAGTAAGATGACGCCAAAATTCATAATAATTTGCAGACATAATACTAAAAAGCTATGATTTGCGGTGACTTTACGATATTTCCAATATAAGTTTACAATCTAAACTATATACCAAAAAAGCCTCGATTCTTTATAATCGAGGCATCCTGTAGGATTATTCATTATTTATACTGTTTTCTTTATACTTGTCTGGAAAAACATTATAAGGTACGCCGCGCCCAGAGGGCACCCTGCGGTGGGTACCCTGCAAGCCAAGTCTTCTTTAAAACTTCAAGCCATAGATCAGGCTGGGAAAACGGAATCGAATCTCCTGCATTATAGTATCATTGACATGGTTCAAGTACCTGGCAGCATATGATCTGGACGTTTCCATCAAATAGGCGTCTTTAAAGATATCGACGACACGAAAATCCGACAGGCCATGCTGCCTGATACCCATCAACTCACCGGGTCCCCTGATGGCCAGGTCCTGTTCAGCGACCTTGAACCCATCCTGATGCTTTACCAGGGTCCTGACGCGGTCCCGGGCCTCATCCGTGTTCGGATTGCCAATCAGGATGCAGTAGCCCGCAGCCTTACCCCGGCCCACTCTCCCTCGCAGTTGGTGCAACTGTGACAGGCCAAACCGCTCCACCCCCTCGACGATCATCAGCGAGGCGTTGGCTACGTCAACCCCTACCTCGATCACCGTCGTGGCAACCAGGATGTTGATGTCCCCGGCCCTGAATTCCTCCATGACACGCGCCTTCTCTTCCATCTTCAGCCTGCCGTGCAAGAGCCCCACGTTGTACTCCGGAAACTCCTCCTGCAGTTCGAAGGCCCGGTTCGCTGCCGCCTCCACCTCCAGCTTCTCTGATTCTTCGATCAGGGGACAGACCACGTAGACCTGGCGTCCGGCTTCCAATTCCTGGCGCAGGAACCGGTAAGCCCTCTGTTTTTCCCGTACCGGGAGAAAATAGGTCTTGACTCCCTGCCTCCCGGGCGGCAGTTGGTCGATGACCGACAGGTCGAGGTCGCCGTAGAGGGTGAGCGTGAGGCTGCGCGGGATGGGGGTGGCGGTCATCACCAGCACGTCAGCCTGGGGAGCCTTGGATTGCAGGATATCGCGCTGCCGGACGCCGAAGCGGTGCTGCTCATCGATGACAATCAACCCCAGCCTGTCAAAAACGACCCCTTCCTCCAGGAGGGCATGGGTGCCCACCACAATGTCAATCTTCCCATTTCTTAATGCCTCCAGGCTCTCCTCCCGCTGGCGCCTGGCGCCTCCGCCCGTCAGCGCCGCCACCCGCACTCCCAGGCGTTCGGCTGGGCCCTTCAGTCCCAGGTAGTGCTGCTCTGCCAGGACCTCGGTGGGGGCCATCAACGCTCCCTGGTATCCCGCGGCCACTGCATAAAGAAGGGCATACAGGGCGATCACCGTTTTTCCGCAGCCCACATCTCCCTGCACCAGCCGGTACATGCGGCGCGGGGCGGCCAGATCGCTTCTGATCTCGCCCAGCACCCGCTGCTGGGCCGGCGTCAGGGAGAAGGGCAGACCTCCGATAAAGGCGTCCGCCAGTTCGGACTTGGGCCTGCGCCCCACCCCCAGGTGCTGGATGGTGTCCCGGACCCTCCCCAATCCCAGTTGAAATAAAAAAAGCTCTTCAAAGGCCAGCCGCTCCCGGGCTTTAGCCAGAGCTTCGAAATCGCCGGGGAAATGAACCTGCATCAAGCTCTCCGCCAGGGGCGGCAGGTGCAGCTCTACCGCCACCTGCGGTGGCAGCAGGTCTTTCGCCCAGCATGCATATTGTTTGACAAGTTTGTACATGAGCCGCCTCAGGGTGCGCTGGCTCAAATCCTCAGTGGCGCTGTAAAAGGGCACGATCCGCCCCACGTGAACCGCATTTTCTGGATTACCGATCTCATAATCGGCGACGGCGATCTCGTTGCCGAACAGGCCGCCGTCGATCCTGCCGGTCACCGTTACCGGCAGGCCGCGGCGCAGAGACCGTGTTACAAATGGCTGGTTAAACCACAGGGCAGTGAGCGGCCCGCCACCGGTCCTGATCTCGGCCCTCACTACAGACAACCCCCGGCGGGTCGCCGTGGTTTCCGTCCTGGTGATAATTCCCCAAGCAGTGGCAGTATCGCCCGGCTTCAACTCGCCTGCCTGATTGATGCGCCGGTCCTCGTAGCGCCGCGGCAGGTAATAGAGGATGTCGAACAACGTCACGATCCCCAGTTTTCCGAGCAGCTTTGCCCGGGCCTCCCCCACTTGCGGCAGGCCGCCGGCGGGGACGGCGCCCAGTTGGCTGGCGGTAAGTTGTTTTACGGTAGTGGTCTGACTGGCCATCGGCTATTCGATACCGATCAGGAAATAGTAGACCGGTTGCCCCCCGTACTGAAGCTCTACTTCGATCTGCGGGTGGCTGCTGCGAATCAAGGCGGCAACCCGGTCAGCCTGTTCCGGCAGCACATCTTTTCCTGTCAACAGCGTCACCAGTTCGTCATGCTCATCCAGCATCCGGTCGACCGTCGCCGGCAGCACCTGTTCCAGCGAGGCGCCTACCGCCACAATGTCCCCCTGCCAGAGACCGATCAGCTCGCCCTGCTTGATTTCGGTATCTCCAAATAACGCATCGTGCGCTGCGTAAGTCACTTCCGCAGCCTTTATCCGGCCTGCAGCCTGCTCCATTTTCCCGATGTTGGCAGTCATGTCCAGGGTTGGGTTGAAGGCCAGCAGGGCTGAGATCCCGGCCTGAATGCTGGTGGTGGCCAGCACCGCCACGCTGCGGGAGACCAGCTTCCCGGCCTGCTCGGCGGCCATGATCAGGTTTTTGTTGTTGGGCAGGATCAGCACCTGCTCATTCGGCATGGCCTCAATCGCCTTGACGAACTCTGCCACCGGCGGGTTCATGGTCTGCCCGCCAGCGACGATCTGCGCCGCCCCCAGGCTCCGGAAGATCTCCTCGATTCCCTCGCCGGCTGCCACTGCCAGCACACCGATCTCCCTGGAGGCGGTAGCTGTACCGTCACTGGAGAGCACAACCGGTTCCGCTGCGTCACTTGCAGTTGGGTGAGGATGCCCGACCGCACCGGTCGGTGCCATGTCGGGGTACCCATCCGGTCGGGTGCCCGCCCGAAGGGTGGGCGCGGTCGGACATGGCGCGGACACATCCGGCTTCAGGGCCGCATCGCCGTGTGTTTGCTGCCACTGGTCGCGCATGTTGCTGACCTGTATATTATGGAGCGTCCCGAACTGCAGGCAATACTCCAACACCTGGCCGGGATGATTGGAATGCACATGGATCTTGATCACATCATCGATGTTGGCAACGATCAGGCTCCCTCCATACTCCTGGAGGGCGCCGCGCAGTGGGCCCAAGCAGGCGGGATCGCCCCGCAGCAGAAATTCAACGCAGTAGGTGAACATAAAATCTTCCCCGTCGTCCTGAACTGTGCCCAGTAACTGTGATGTGAGAGGCGCCTCCAAAACGTAGTGAGAGGTGGGATTCTCGTTGGCATCGGCGGAGCTGACGTGCAGGCGTGCTTTCCTCCGCATCCGGGCTACGCCCGGACTGAAGAATGCGGAGCACGGGAGCCCGAGCGAAGCTCGGAGCCTGCCAATGCCTTCAAGTCCGCTGTGGTGAGCATCCGCAACCGTACCGGCGCTGTCGCTTCGTACACCACAGTTTGCCGGCGTGCTTTCAACTTCACCGCGCCCCACCAGGGCACCCACTTTAGCGGGTCGGGTACCCGGAACCGCCCCGGGCACCCACTCACGCTCCACACTTCTCAATTTGCCCAGCTCCAGCAAGCCGCCTTCCAGAAGGACCAGCAGGCCCTTGCCTCCGGCGTCTACCACGCCGGCCTTCTTTAAGACCGGAAGCAATTCAGGAGTCAGTTGCAGCGTCTCATTCCCCTTCTGCACTGCAAACAACAGTGCCTGTCCCAGATCAGACTCTTTCTTGGCAGCCTCGACCAGACCCTGCGAGAAACCCCTGGCGACTGTCAGCATCGTCCCCTCAACCGGCTTCATCACCGCCTGATAGGCCGTCGACACTGCCGCCTGCCAGGCCCTGGCAAACTGGGCCAGGGTGATCTCATCGCTGCCCTTGACGGCGTCGGCAAAACCGCGGATCAACTGAGATAAAATAACACCGGAATTTCCCCGGGCACCCATCAGGGAGCCCTTCGCCAGCGCTTCACTGATGTCGCTCACGCGATGAGTTTTTACCTGCTGCAACTCCCGAACCGCTGCCTGCATAGTCAGGTGCATATTGCGACCAGTATCGCCATCGGGTACCGGAAAGACATTCAGCCTGTCAATCTCTTGCTGGTGCTCGGCGAGGGAGGCCAGACCGCCCTCAAAAATCACCTTCAACTGTTCTCCAGTCACACCCTCCAGGACCAATCACCCTTTCATCATGAACCTCGACAATTACTGAAAAAACCTGACTCCTGTCACGTTGATATTGATTGCTGCAGGGCGCAGGCCCGTCATTTTTTCGATCTCGTACTGGACCGTCTCCATGATGTTGGCGGCAACTTCGGCGATCCTGACGCCATAGCACATGATCACGTACAGATCGATCTTCACCTCATCGCCCTCCAGGTTGACATCAACGCCCTGGCTCAGGGCATCCCGGCCCAGGATCTCCGACACCCCCTGGCGCCACCCCCTGGGGACCATGCCCACAATACCGTAGCAACGAACTGCAGCGGCGCCCGCAATCGTTGCCAGAGTTTCGCTGGAAATCTCGATGCTGCCATACTCGGTTCTGATCTTTTGTCCCATAATTCAGTTCCCCCTTGCACGGAGTATGACTTCACATCAATTATATGCCAAAGATTCGGTAGCAACAAGAACCCTGGCTGCCTTTGTTGTCGGACTGTGATATTGTCACCCTGGCTGCCTTCCGCAAAAGGAACGCCCGCTTTTTTATTTGCCAGCGCCAAGCCTTTTTGTTAGAATAGGTTTTGTGATCAAGGAAAGGGGAAGTTTACATGGCAGTATGCGCTTTATGCGGCAAGGGAGCCAGAATCGGTATGCAGGTAAGCCATAGCCATATCCGCACCAAAAGGTCATGGGCGCCCAACCTGCAACCTGTCAGAACCGTTGTCAACGGCAAACCGAAGCGCCTGATGGTCTGTACCCGCTGTTTGAAAGCCGGCAAAGTCAAGCGCGCATAGTGGTCGTTACCAACCACTAACCACCTAAATCAGGTTCGCCCCGGCCAAGATCTGTCTTGTTGACAAGTCGATGATCCGCACACCGCCACCAGTATCGGCGACCGCCACGGTCGCCGTTTTCCGGTCGTCCTTGGGCAAAGAGGGCGATCCCGGGTTGAGCAGGAGCACGCCGTCCGACTTGGTGACTCCGCATGCTCAATCTTCCTGGGACAGCTTGTCCTGATTCGCTGCGCCCGCTTGCAACTCCCGCAACAGGTTGGCCATCTCCAAAGCAGTTAAGGCGGCGTCGGCGCCCTTGTTGCCCGCCTTGGTACCGGCGCGCTCGATCGCCTGCTCCAGGGTATCTGCCGTGATCAGGCCGTAGACGATGGGCATTCCCTTATCCAGTCCGATCTGGGCGATCCCCTTGGTGACCTCGCTGGCAATAAACTCGAAGTGAGGTGTCGCCCCCCTGATGACGGCGCCCAGGCAGATCACCGCGTCATAACCCCGTCCCGTCATTTTCTTGGCCGCCAGCGGTATTTCAAAGGCACCGGGCACCCAGGCGATCTCAACGGCGCCCTCATCCACCCCGTGCCGCAGCAAGGCATCCATCGCCCCGCTCAGCAGCCGGCTGGTGATGAACTCATTAAATCGCGCCACGACTATCCCGAACCGCATCCCCTGACCGATCAGCTTGCCTTCAAATATCTTTGCCATAGCTTGCCTCTCCTTCTATTTTTGCTATTTTCCCAGGGCCAGCAGGTGCCCCATCTTCTCCTTCTTGGTCTTCAAGTAGCGCCTGTTCTCCTGCACCGGAGGGATCTCGATCGGTACCCGCTCCACGATCTCCAGCCCATACCCCTCCAGGCCGGCAATCTTCCGGGGGTTGTTGGTCAGCAGCCGGATCTTGCGCAGTCCCAGATCGACGAGGATCTGTGCCCCAAAGCCGTAATCCCGCAGGTCCGGAGGAAAACCCAGCATCTCGTTGGCTTCGACGGTATCGCACCCCTGGTCCTGGAGGCCGTAGGCCCGGATCTTGTTGGGCAGTCCTATTCCCCGGCCCTCCTGGCGCATGTAGAGGATGACGCCGGCACCCTCGCCGGCGATCATGCGCATCGCCTGGGCCAACTGCTGGCCGCAGTCGCAGCGCAGTGAACCGAAGACGTCGCCGGTGAGACACTCCGAGTGCACCCTGGTCAAGGTCGGGCGCCCCGGGTCGAGGTCACCCCTGATCAGGGCCAGGTGGCAGTTGTGGTCGAGGATGGTCTCATAGGCCACCGCCTGAAAATCGCCGTACCTGGTGGGCAAATGTGTCGTTGCCAACCGGCGGATCAGCTTCTCGGTGCGACGGCGGTATCCGATCAGGTCAGCGACGGTGATGATCTTCAATCCGTGTTTTCGCGAAAACTCCAGCAACTGTGGAACGCGTGCCATGGTGCCATCGTCGTTCATGATCTCGCAACAAACCCCGGCCGGATAGAGGCCGGCCAGCCGCGTCAGGTCAACCGTGGTCTCGGTGTGCCCGGCCCTCCTCAGCACTCCGCCGTTTTTGGCCCGCAGCGGAAAGATATGCCCCGGGCGGCGCAGGTCTGCAGGCCTGGCAGCAGGGTCGATGGTCGTCCTGACGGTCAGGGCGCGTTCGTAGGCGGAAATACCCGTGGTCGCCGTGGCCGCGTCCACCGACACGGCAAAGGCTGTCTCCAGGCTCTCGGTGTTATGTTCAACCATCTGCTGGATCTTCAGCTCATCCAGGCGCTCCCCGGTCATCGGCATGCAGATCAGACCTTTTGCATAGGTGGCCATGAAGTTGATGGCCTCAGGGGTGGCTTTCTCTGCGGCAATGATCAGGTCGCCCTCGTTCTCCCGATCCTCGTCATCCACCACGATGACCATCCGCCCTGCCTGGATCTCCTCTATCGCTTCCTCTACCGTATGATATTCGCCGGTTTTCATGACATTCCCCTCCTAATTGAAGTGATGAGTGATGAGTAAAATCATTGCTTCTTTCATCTGTAAATTCGGCGGAGCCTAATTTACATTATAGTGTGCGGCCATGCCAATCTTTCAAGGCATGATACGTACCCTTGTTTGCTATAGTTTGATGCGCAATGCGGAGCGACTTACATTATTGTGTGCGACGCAAACTCATGAGGGTTGTTTAGACTCATTACTCATCACTTTTGACTCATTACTGTTTTAGATAAAACCGTTTTCGAGCAGCGAGTCCATGGTGATCCCCTTCTTTGACTGAACGCCGGCTCGCTGCAACAGGCTGCTCACATACTTGCCCAGCAGGTCAGCCTCTATGTTCAACAGGTCCCCGGTCTTCTTGCCGCCCAGGGTGGTAGTCTCCCTGGTGTGGGGGATCAGGCCGACCATCAGCGCCCCCTCTTTCAAATCAGCGATGGTCAGGCTCACCCCATCCAGGGCCACCGAACCCTGCGGGATCAGGTATGGCTCCAACTCCCCGGGCACGGCCACCCACATCTCGGTGGCAATGCCCTTATCCAGCAGGCTCAGAATAACCCCGGCAGCATCCACGTGGCCGGCGACCAGGTGTCCACCCAGCCTGTCCCCCAGTGCCATCGCCCGCTCCAGGTTGACCCGGGACCCCGCCTGTAAGCGCCCGAGGTTGGTCTTCCGCAGGGTTTCATACATCACGTCAACGGTAAAACTACCGGCCGAAAAGCCGGTCACCGTCAGGCAGGCGCCATTCACGGCGATGCTGTCCCCCAGCCTGATGCCGTCCAAAACCCTGGTCGCCTCCACTGTCAAGGCAGCCGAAGACTGCCCGCTCGCCAGGCTCCGAATCAGTCCCGTCTCTTCAACAATACCGGTAAACATCCAGTCCACATCCCCTGATTTTAGGATGTGAGAGGCGAGAGGTTAGAGGCGAGACCCTTGTTGGCATTGGCGGAGCTGACGTGCAGGCGTGCCTTCTGGTTCTCACTTCTCACCTCCCGCTTCCCACCTCTCAATTGGGTATCCTACGATCACCAGATCCGTGCCCACCTTCTGGCACTCCAGCGCTGTGAGATGCGGCGCCCCGGCCAGATTTTCCGCCCCCGCCCCCCCGAAGGGGCCGGGAGCGCTGCTGCCGCCGATGATCCTGGGGGCGACAAAGAAGATAAACTTATCGATGGCTCGAGCTTTGAGAAAGCTGGCATTCAGGAGACTGCCGCCCTCCAGGAGCAGGCCGACCACCTCCCTGCTCCCCAATTCCTGCAGCAGCGCCTGGATGTCCACCAGGCCGTCCACTCCCGGCAGTTCCCAGACTTCAACCCCCCGCTCCGTCAGCATCTCTTTCTTGCCGGGCGGGCATCGCCCCTCCACCACGGCCACTGCCGCGGGATAATCCCGCGCCGTCTGCACCAACTGAGACTCCGGGGGGATCCTGAGACTGCTGTCGGCGACCACCCGCAGCGGCTTCTTTTCAGCGTCCGGCAGCCTGACCGTCAGCAGGGGGTCATCCTCCAGCACCGTCCCGATTCCCACCAGCACGGCATCGTTCTCCGCTCGAACATGCTGCACCAGGTTGCGAGATTCCGGACCGGTGATCCACTTGGAATCTCCCGACCTGGTGGCGATCTTGCCGTCCAGGCTCATGGCAGCCTTGAGGGTGACAAAGGGCTGTCTGGTCACGATGTACTTGAAAAAAGCCTCGTTGAGGCGCCGGGCCTCAGCATCCAGCACACCTGACCGCACTTCCAGGCCTGCCTGCCGCAAGGCCTGCAGTCCCTTTCCCGCTACCAGGGGGTTGGGGTCCGGGGTAGCCACGACCACCCTTTTGACGCCCGCCCTGATAATCGCCTCGGTGCAGGGCGGTGTCCGTCCAAAGTGGCAGCAGGGTTCCAGGGAAGCGTACAGGGTCGCCCCCCTGGCCTGTGACCCGGCCTGCCCGATGGCGAGGACCTCAGCATGGGGCGTGCCCGCTTTATGGTGATATCCCTCTCCCAGGACTGTTCCGTCGCTGACGATGACCGCCCCCACCATGGGATTGGGGCTGGTCTTCCCCCTCGCCAGCGCTGCCAACTCCAGTGCCCGGGTCATAAAGGCCTGATCTCGATCCACAGCGCCGCCTCCATCTCCCAAGCGAAGTGGCAAAACAAAAAACCCACACCGGAAGGCGGGGTTTGCTATCACAGCCAGCACAAAGCCAGCATGAACAAGAGCGCCCCTCTCCCCTCCAGACTCTACTGTCGGCTCCGGATTCCCACCGGATCAACCCTGCGCCCGCCTGCATCGTTTCACTGATCGCCGGCGCCGGGTTCGCGGGCTCATCCTCCTGTCCACAGATGACAACCCGCTCTAATGCCCCCGCTTCTTTGAAGCGGCGGGATAAGAGCGGCTAGTCACTGTATTAACTGGCTCTATGGTTCAGTGGGGATCAATCCCCCCTGAAGCCAAGACCCAGTTGAAGAGGCATTGCCGCCGGTGCGGGAATTGCACCCGCCCCCGAGGAACTTCACGAATTTCATTTTACACCCATTAACACAGACCGTCAATAACGCGACTAAAAGCGTTCTACTAACTTCCTGTATTCCTGCAAGGCCCCCACCACATCCCCAGATTTGAACAGGGCGGAGCCGATGACGAGGTGATTGGCGCCGGCAGTTGCAACCGCCTCCACGTTGGCCTTGTTGATGCCGCCGTCCACCTGCAGGTCCGGCTGCCAATCGCTTGCATCGAGCATACTGCGCAGAGCCCGGATCTTATCGTACATGCCGGGGATGAACTCCTGCCCCCCCCACCCCGGGTTGACCGTCATCAACAGCACCAGGTCCACCTGGTCAAGGACGTACTCCAGGGCAGACAGCGGTGTGGCCGGGTTCAAGGCCACCCCCGCCTTCAGGCCAAGGGCTTTCACGGCCTCGACGGTGCGATGGAGATGCGGGCAGGTCTCGGCATGAACGGTGATGCTGTCACACCCCGCCTCTGCAAAAGCATCCAACAGGTGATCGGGCTGTTCTACCATGAGGTGGGCGTCGAAGGGCAACCTCGTGGTCTCGCGGAGGGCTGCCGCCACCAGCGGTCCGAAGGTCAGGTTGGGAACAAATTGACCGTCCATGATATCCAGGTGCAGGGAGTCGGCGCCGCCCTGTTCGAGGAGCCGCACCTGGTCGGCAAGCCGGCTGAAATCGGCGTTCAGGATAGACGGGGCGATCTTGATCTTCATGAGTAGGTCCTCTCCTTAACCAGCACCTCTGCCAGGAATGACAGGTAGTTCCGGTAGCGGCTGTCCGTGATCAGACCCTTGTCCAGGGCCAGTTTGACGGCGCAGTCCGGCTCGTGATGATGCAGGCAGTTCAAAAACCGGCACTCCCCGGCACGGTCGTGTATTTCCGGAAAATACCTGGCGAGATCGGACCTGTCCAGCGGCGGCAGGTCCAGATTGCTGAAACCGGGGGTGTCGGCGATAAAACCGCCGGCCACCGGCAACAGTTCCACATGCCTGGTGGTGTGGCGCCCGCGCCCCAGCTTGCGGCTGATCTCCCCGGTCCCCTGGACGAAACTGGGATCCAGGGCGTTGATGATGGTTGACTTGCCGACGCCGGAGGGCCCGGCCAGGACCGTCACCTTGCCATCGACCGCCCGGCGCAGGGTGTCCAGGCCGATACCCTTCAAAGCGGAGGCAGCGAACGCCTGGTAGCCGGCCTCTCCATACACGGACAACAGCCTGTCCGCCTCCTGCCGGCTGATCAGGTCGAGCTTGTTGAAACAGATCAGCGTCTCCAGGCTTTCTGACTGGCAGCAGACGAGCATCCGGTCCGTCAAGTTCAGGTCCGGATCCGGCTGAGCCAGGGACACCACCAGGAGCACCTGGTCCACGTTGGCTACCCGTGGCCGCAACATGACATTGTTGCGGTGCAGGATCGACTCAAGCGCACCGGAACCGTTCTCCATGGGCGTGAACATCACCCGGTCTCCCACGACCGGGGCGCCCGCCAGCGGGTGCCTGGGGCCGCCGACTTGGCGCAAGCGTCCCCTGGCCCTCAATTCCCAGGTCCGGCCCTCGGCCCGGACATAGTAGAACCCTCCATACGCCTTGATTAACAGGCCCTCTTGCATTCCACACTCCCTTTAAGTTAGCCAACGGGATGTTGTTCCACCATATTCCCCTGAAAATATACTTTCAAGACCCCGGAACCGTAAACCTCGAAATCCTTGTGGAGTTTATCGCCGGGATTCTGGTTCTGATCGTAGGCAACCCGCTCCCCGAGCACATCATCGATGACCACCTTGACCTCGCCGGTCTCGTGCACCTCCAGGTCGACAGGGACGTCCCACTGCTTCGGGCCTGGCCCCGTGCTGCGATAGACGTTGACTACCATCCCCGCCTGCGCCGGCGTGCCCGGACTGATATCCTGGCGGGTGATCATTCCGGCCGGGTAGTCCTGGCTACTCTCGTCAGTGACGGTTCCCAGGACCAATCCCAAGGCTTGCAAGGCTGTCTGGGCCTGGTCCACTGTCTGGCCCTCCAGTGTAGGCACGACCAGGCTGCTGGAACTGATAGTAAGGGTGATCACGCTCTTGCTGGGCACATTACTGTCGCCCTTCGGGTCCTGAGCGATCACCGTTCCCGGCGGACTACCCGGGTCGTTGGTCGCCTGGTCTACATCCTTGACCGTGAAGCCGCTATTGCGCAGAGTGATCTTGGCATCATTCAGCATTGACCCCGTTACGTCAGGCAAATAGGTGAGGCTGGGGCCCTGGCTGACCGAGAGCCGGACTGTCTGTCCCTTTTTCACGAGATAGCCGGCGACAGGATCCTGATTGACCACGATGCCGCTCTTGACACTATCACTGTATACCAACTGCACCGCTGGCGACAGCCCTGCAGCCAGGATGGTGTTTTTGGCCTGATCCTGGCTCATGTTGGTCACTGGCGGCACTGTCACGTCGGCGCCTTGAAAGTACCACTTGAAAAAGGCGTAGCCGCCGCCCACTACCATTAACAGCAGGAAGAGGATCAGGCTGACCAGGGCGGCCGGGCGCAGACGCCGCCGCGCCCGCAAGCGGGCACCCGCCGGCAGACGGAGCTCGCGGGTCAGTTCATCGGCGGCGGCGCTGTCACCGGCCAGCAGGGAACCCTCCGAGAGGGCCTTCTGCATCTCTCTGGCTGACCGGAAACGTTGGGCGGGGTCTTTCGCCAGGGCCTTGAAAATGATCTCCTCCAGCCGCTGGGGTATGGCCGGGTTATCCTTGCACAGCGCCGGAGGGGGGCCCTGCACGTGCTTGAGGGCAACGGTCACGGGGTTGTCCCCCTGGAAGGGCAAGCGCCCGGAAACGGTTTCGTAGAGCACCACCCCCAGCGAGTACAGGTCTGATTTTGGCCCCGTTTCCTCGCCCCGGGCCTGCTCCGGTGACAGGTAGTGCACCGATCCCATCACGGTACCGGATTGGGTCACCGTGGCGCTGGGAACGGACAGCACCCTGGCCAGGCCGAAGTCGGTCACTTTCACCCGGCCCCCGGGAGTCACCAGGATGTTTTGAGACTTGATGTCCCTGTGGATAATGCCTTTTTCGTGGGCATGCGCCAGGGCGGCACAGACCTGGACGCCCAGGTTGACGGTTTCCGCCGGGCTCAGGGGCCCCTCCTTCTGGATAATCCTCTTCAGGGTCAGACCCTCGACAAACTCCATCACCAGGTAAGGCAAGCCATTCTCCTGGCCGACATCGTAGATGCTGACTATGTTCGGGTTCGAGAGACTGGCCACGGCCTGGGCCTCCACCTGGAACCGCCGCACGAAATCCTTGTCCTCCGCCAGGTCGCTTCTCAGAATTTTAACGGTAACGATCCGGTTCAGGATAGTGTCCCGGGCCTGGTACACATGGGACATGCCGCCGGACCCGATCTTGGCAATGATCTCGTATCTCCCGCCGAGTATCTGCCCAACCATCATCTGTCAACCCCCTTGGGTCAAGGCAAGCTGTATCAGTTGGCGCGCTATCGGGGCCGCCACCTGGCCGCCCTCACCCCCGTGCTCGACCATCACGCAGACCGCCACCTGAGGGTCGCCGGCCGGAGCAAAGGCAACAAACCAGGCGTGAGGAGCGCCGCCGGGGTTTTCGGCCGACCCGGTTTTGCCCGCCACCTCCAGCCCGGGAATGACCGCCGCCGTTCCCGTGCCGCTGTTGACAACCCCCACCATGGCCTGCTTGACCTGATCCGCCACCTGTGGCGCCGTCACTTTTCGCCGCACCCGCGGCCTGGCGGTCCAGACAACACCCCTGTCGGGATCCCTGATCTCCTGCACCAGGTAGGGCTGCATCATGACGCCACCGTTTCCGATCGCCCCGGCCACCAGGGCCATGTACAGCGGGGTGGCCAGGATCCTTCCCTGCCCGATGGCTGACTCGGCAAGCCCGTTCGGGTCTTGAAGGCTCTTCTGGTAAAGAGGAACCTGGCTCACCGGCAGGTCAAAGGCCAGGGGATCCCCCCAGCCGAAACTTTCCAGTCCTTTCGTGAAATCCTCCGCCCCAATGCTCAGCCCCAGATGCGCGAAGTACGTATCGCAGGAAACGGCCAGGGCGCTGTCCAGGTCAACCACCCCATGGGCCGCCAAATCGTGCAATACCCGGCCCTGGATCGTGATCTCCCCGGTGCAATCGTAGGTCTCTTTGAGCAATCCGGGATCCTTTCCCAGACCGATCGAGGCAGTGACGATCTTCATCGTCGATCCCGGAGGGTACAGCCCCTGGGTCGCCCGGTCCAGCAGCGGATGTCCGGAGTCGGTACTGATCCTGTCCCACTGGCTCTCCAGACTCTGCAGGTTCGGGTCAAAGGACGGTGTGCTCACCAGCGCCAGGATCTCTCCCGTCTTGGGATTCAACACCACCGCCGCTCCGGTGTATGGCGAGAGCAGGTCCCACGCTCTCTGCTGCAGCCTGTTGTCGATGGTCAGGTAGAGATCATTCCCCCGCGTTCCTTTGATTCCCCAATGCGCTGACAGCCTTTTCACCAGTGAGCCCTTGAGACCCAGCAGTTCGGCATCGTACGCCTTTTCCAGGCCGGTCTTGCCAAGTCGCCTGGAATCGTACCCGATGATGTGCGCATACAGTGGACCGAAGGGATATGTTGTACCCACCGCTAATGCTTCTCCCTGCCGGTCGTAAATTCCTCCCCGGAGCACCCGGCTTTCGACGATCCAGGGGCGGGGATTGGCGCTTGACCGGCTGAGGCTGTCGCCCCTGGCCGCCACGATATAGATGAGGTAGAGGGACAGCAGCAGGAAACACCCTGCAATAAAGTACCGGTATTTGTTTATTGTATCACGCAGAGGATCATTCATAAACCTCGACCCCAAGTAATGAGTAATGAGTTATGAGTAATGAGTTATAGCTAATTTTCGTCACGCTCTCTTTTCAACGAAAACTCGAAGGTCACCGATGACGCATCCTTTCCCCAACGGAGAGTCGAAGGCCACAGATGATGCGTCGTCTCTATATTACCAGGTTCATCAATTCACTGAAACACTGTCAATCTAATTATCCGGTATTCCATCTTTTTAACTCGTCACCCATCACTCATCACCCATCACTCATCACCCATCACTCATCACTCATCACTCATCACTGAATCTTATCTGTATTCGCTGAGCTTCACCAGGAAGCCGATCATAAAGCTGCCGGCGATGTACGAACTCCCGCCATAGGAAAGAAAGGGCAGCGTGATCCCGGTCAGCGGGATCAGGCTGGTCACGCCGCCGACGATGATCAACGTCTGCAGGGACAGCAGGGCGCTGAATCCGAAAGCCAGCAACCGGCCAAAACCGTCGCTCACCTGGAGAGCGACCCTGAAACCCTGCCAGGCCAGCAAGAGATAGAGCATCAGGATTCCCAGGGCGCCGATCAGACCGATCTCCTCACCGATCAGGGGGAAGATAAAATCTGTGTGCACCGCCGGTATCAATGACGGAAAACCGCTCCCCAGCCCCCAGCCCGCGAAACCGGCGCCTCCCAGGGCGAACAGTGACTGGATGATCTGGTAGCCGCCTGCTGCAGCGTGTTGCCAGGGGTTTATAAAAACCAGGACCCGCTCCTTGACGTGAGGAAAGATCAGGTACATCAGGCTGGCGCAGCCAAAGAAGAGCAGCAGGCCGGATAACAGGTGGAACAACCGGTTGGTGGCGGCGTATACCATGCTGATAAACAGGGAAAAAAACAGCAGGGCCATCCCGATGTCTTTCTGAAACGCCAGCAACAGCAATGACAGGCCGATGGCCGCCAGCAGCGGGCCCAGGTAAGGCCAGTCAGGCAGCAGAAAGCGGCCTACCCGGCGCGTGCCCAGGCGCAGCACTTCCTTGTTCTCGTCGAGATAGCCCGCCAAAAAAATGATGATAAAGATCTTTACCAGTTCGGAAGGTTCGAGGTTCATAGCGCCAAGGGTCAGCCAACTGCGGCTTCCCCCCACGGTGGCGCCAAAAAGCACGGTCATGAGCAGGAAGAACATCCCGATCGCCAAAAAGAGATATTTATAGTCGAACAGTCGCCTATAGTCCCGCAAGATCGACCGGGTCAGCCAGAAAACAACCACTCCGAGAATAATCCAGTATGACTGCCGCAGCCCGAAGACCGGGTCGATCCGGAACAGGAAGACCAGGCTCAGGGCGGACAGGATGGCTACCGGAATGAAAAAGAAGGAACCCCAGCCCTGGCGTTGAAGCTTCAGGCAGGTGGCGCTGAGTATGACCGCAACCGCAGCCAACAGGCAGAGGTCGCGCAGCGTCAGCATCTGCTGCCAGTATAGAGACAGGCCGCCGGCCAATAGCAAGATTCCGGGGGCGATGGAGAGCCAGAAGTGCCTATTTTCTTGGCGCAGTGGATTCAGGCCGAGGGTCACCCTGCCGATCTGCAGGCGGTCGCCGGGCAGCAGCCGCTCAGGCAGATTGAGGGGTCTGCCGTTAATCGAGGTGCCGTTGACGCTGCCCAGGTCTTCAACGAAGTAGCCTTCTCCGGAGGCGTAGACCCAGGCATGGCGAGCCGATACAAAGGCATCCGGAAGAACGATGTCACAACCGGAGTCCCTCCCGATCACCGCTTCCCGGTTCAGGCTCCAGGTGGCTCCGGGCGCCTGCCCGGACGCGCCCGGAGGGCACCCGGCCAACAGCCAATCGGATTTGAGTACCGTGAGTGCACGGGAGGCAGCTCGTGGCGACCACTCCCTCTTTTTCAGGTATAAATAGAGGATCAGGGACATGAAGGCATAGAACAGGGCTGACATGGTATATTTTTGGAGCAATGCCACCCAGAACATGCCCAAACCCTAACCCCCTTCGATCTGAAATATATTCTCCCCGATCTGGATCAGGTCGCCGGCGCCGATCTGCTTTTCCTCAATCCTGTCGCCGTTGACAAAAGTGCCGTTGCGGCTCTTCAGGTCTTTTAAGAACAGCGCTCCGTCCCGCCACTCCACCTGGGCGTGTTCACGGGAGGCGTTGATATCTGTGAGATAGATGTTGTTGGTCATCTTGCGCCCGATGGTGAGGCGTTGTTGTTCGTGTTCCCGTCCCAGGGAGAAGATCTTGCCCATATCGGAGCCCTGGACCACCGCCAGGTAGAGTCCATGCTCCCGGCCATCAGCATCCCTCTTGCCGAAGATCATGGTCTGGTCGATGCGCTGCAATTCGGTAGTATGCCCGGCGCCGGCCTCTTCCCCGTGCCCGGCCCTGGCCGCCTCCTCTGCAGTTGCGCTGACGGCGGCGTTGAAGGAGGACTCGATCCTGATCCCCCCCGCATCCAGCGCCTGGTCCTCCTTAAGGGAGACTTCCGGCTTTCCGATCAGGGAAAATCCCCTCTCCTCCGCCTGTTCCAGGAGGTGCCCCTCCAATTCCAGGGCCAGGGCGGATTGCAGCGGGGCGGTCTGTTCAAAGTCGGCGCTTCCCAGGCAGACGGTAAAAACATTGGGCGCATAGACCCGGGAGACGCTGACCCTCCGCTTGTCGCCCATCTCCCTTACCAGAGCCCGGGCCACCTCCACGGGCTGCAAGGGCCCGGCGCTTTTTCTGAACATCCCCTCCCAGTACTTTTTCAACAAGGCATCGAGATCCTGCAAACTCACCGTTTCACCCCACTTTCCTTAAAGCCGCCAGAAAAAAGCCATCTGTACCGTGACGGTGCGGCAGCAGTTGGAAGCGCCCCTGCTCCGCCATCCGGCGGTCCGCGCCGTCAATCAAGAAAGACGGCGGCGCCAGCCTGGAGATATCCACGGTCTCCCAATGATCGTGGCTGCTCAGAAACGCTGCGACCACATCCCCGTTCTCTTCCGGCTCGGTGGAACAGGTGCTGTAGAGCATGATCCCCCCGGTCTTTAAACACTTGCTTATTCCATTCAATATTTGTTTTTGCTGCCTGGCATGCGCGGCCAAGTCAGGCGCCTGCGCCTTCCATCTCAGGTCGGGCCGGCGCCTGATCACTCCCAGCCCGGAACAGGGAGCATCCACCAGCAGATAATCCACCAGGCCCAGGGTATCCTCAGGAGGCGTCGCCGCATCCTGCAAGCGCGTTGACACGATGGTAACGCCCAGCCTCCGGCAGGCATCGGCAATTAAACGCAAGCGGTGCGGGTGGACATCGAAGGCCAGCAGCCGGCCGCAGTTCTCCATCAACTGCGCCAGGTGGGTGGTCTTGCCGCCAGGCCCGGCGCAGGCGTCAACCACCATCGAGCCTGGCTGCGGCCGCAGGACCAGCGACGCCAGCATGGAACTCTCGTCCTGAACGGCAAAACAGCCGGCCCGGAATGAGGGCAGTCCGGTGATGGAAATGTGCGGGGCCACCCTTACGGCTTCAGGGATCAGGGGGCTCGGGCGGACAGCGATCCCTTCCTGCTCCAGCATCCGGAGCAGCCCCTGCGGGTCGATCCGCAAGGTGTTGCAGCGCAAGACTACCGGCGGCGGTTCATTATTGGCCCTGCAGAGGGCAATCGTCTCCTCCTGGCCGAAGCGCTGCAGCCAGCGCTCCACCAGCCAAACCGGATGTGAATATTTGACGCTGATGTGTAGGACCGGGTCCTGATCAGGGTCGGGATAGGATATCTCATCCCGGCGCCGGGCAATATTGCGGAGCAGGCCGTTCACAAAGCCGGACAGGTCACCGAGCCTCCAGGTCTTGGCCAACTCGACCGACTCGTTGCAGGCCGCCGACACGGGCACCCGCTCCAGGAACAACAACTGATATACCCCCAGGCGGACAATATTGCGCGTTATATAATTCATCCTGGCTACAGGAACCTTGCTGAATTGGTCGATCACCCAGTCCAGGGTGTTTTGCCGGCGCAGGACGCCATAGACCAGTTCTGTCAGCAAGCCCGCGTCCCGGGCCTCCAGGGCAGGGCGCCGCGCCCAGGGGGCACCCGGCGCGGACATGAGTTTTTGCAGGGCCAGGTTGGCGTAGGCGCCTTTTCTTTCCACCGAGAGCAACACCCGCAAGGCCTCATCCCTGACGGCGTGCGGGTTGCGTGACCTGGAAGGGCTCTCCTTCTTGATAGATCCTCACCTCTGGACCACTGGCAAAGAATTGGATGGCCGCCTCAACATCCTGTAAATTGACCCTGGTATTGAAACAGGGCCCACAGGGCCGCTCGTTCATGATTCCCAGCACAGGCAGCGGGCTGGCATCCTGGATGCCGCTAGCCAGGTCCCGGTCACAGGCGATGGCAATGATCGCCTTCGGACGGTACACTTGGACAAAACGCCGGGCCAGAGTGCCACCGGTAGCGAAGGCCAGGTTGACGCCGTATTGCTCCCGCAAGGAGATCAGACCGGTCACCAGGCACTGGCCGCACCTCCTGCAGTTGTCAAAGCTCTGGGTGATCTTGTGGGGACACTCCGAATTCTGCAGGCAATGGGGCGCCAGCACAAGGATCTGGTCGCTCTGCACCTGCTCCCGGCGCGCCCTGATCATCTGGTTATTGACCTCGATGAAGGAACTCCTGATCCGCTCCTGGCTGATTCCCAGCACCCGCCCCAGGAGCAGCACGATCGGAAACAGGAGGTGCAGCGTCGCCCTGATCAGGTGCTGGAAAGAGGGAATGGTCCTAGCGCTCCAGATGGTCAGCACAATGCCGATGATGCCGCAGGAAACAATCCCCAGCGTGATCATCACCAGCGAGGCCAGCAAAAGCAGCATCAGCCGGTGCCAGGGAAGATTCCAACTGAAAGCCAGAAACGCGATAAAAAGCACCAGCAGGATAATGAATGCCACTGCCAGGCCCAGCAAGCTGATAAAGAGGCGTTTCCTGACATGCACGACTTTGGCTTAACCCCCCAGTAACAAACCCGGACGAACACGATAGCCCCGCACAAACTCGGCCGCGCTCATACTGGAGCGGCCGGCAGGCTGAACTGACTCGATCACAAGCTGACCACGACCGGTCTGCACTGTAAACCCCGACCTGGGATCCGCATCCGAGACAGTTCCGGGCCGGCCACCCGAATCTCCGTCCGGAGTACCGCCGCCAGGCCGGCTGCGCCAGATCTTCAATCCCTTGCCGTTAAACAGAGTATGCGCCCCCGGGCTGGGATTCATACCCCTGATCAGGTTGCACAGGCTGACAGCATCCCACGACCAGTCGATCCTCTCCTCTCCCGGTGTCAGGGCCGGGGCATAGGTAGCCCGGCGCTGATCCTGGGCGAGGCGCGGCGCCCCGCCTCTTTCCACCAGGCTCAGGGTCTTGCAGAGCATTTCAGCGCCCAATCCGTCCAACCGGGCAGACAGCTCCCCGGAAGTCGTCCCGGGTTCGATCATTACCGCCTCCTGCAGGATAACGTCGCCCGCATCCATCTCCGGGGACAGGTACATGGTGGTCACACCAGTCCTGGTCTCGCCGTTCATGATCGCCCGCTGGATGGGCGCCGGCCCCCTGTACGCCGGCAACAGGGAGGGGTGGATATTGATGCATCCCAGCGGCGGCAGTTCGAGCACCGCCTTCTTTAGCAACTGGCCGAAAGCGACCACCACGATCACCGACGGCCTGAGGTTTTCAGTTGCCAGCAAGTCAGCCAGCCCCGCCCCCGATTCCGGCTGGTAAACCGTCAGGCGCCGGTCCAGGGCAAACTGCTTGACGGGAGAGGGGCCGAGCTTGCGCCCCCGCCCCCGCGGCCGGTCAGGCTGGGTAACCACCCCCAGCAGCCGCCACCTGCTGCTTGCCAGCAACTCCAGGGCCGGTATGGCAAAATCGCTGGTCCCGAGAAAGAGAATATCCAAAATAGCTCATACGCCCCGCTTTATTGATCGCCGTTGACTATCTCGGTGGCCTTGTCTATAAACAGGATCCCGTCCAGGTGGTCGGTCTCGTGCTGGAGCGCCCGGGCGCCCATACCATCGGCCGTGATCTGGATCTCCCGGCCGTTGCGGTCCCATCCCTTGACGATTACCTGGGCGGCTCTCTCAACCTCGCCGGCCACTCCGGGAATGCTCAGGCATCCTTCAACAGCAACCTCCTGGCCTTGCATGGAGATGATCTCCGGGTTGACGACCTCCCACATGCCCTCCCCGCAATCCACCACGATCACCCGTTTGGCCACGCCGATCTGCGGGGCGGCCAGGCCCACTCCCTTGGCCGCATACAAGGTATCGGCCAGGTTATCGAGCAGCTTTTTAATGCTGTCATTGACCTCCGGCACCGGGCTGGACTTCTGGCGCAGCACCGGATCCCCCAGTTCTACAATCTTATAGACAGCCATCGCACCTAACTCCTCCATTAAAATCCAACAGCCAACGGCTAACGGCCCACGATCATTATAAGCCGTAAGGATCGACTTCGATACTTATTATAACACTTGTATTTTTTTTAAAGCGCTGAATGCAGTCGCGGATCTCACTCTTCAGTCCGCCCAACTCGCCCATGAGCATCACCTGCCACCTGTACAGGTCCTGCAGGCGCAGCACCGGCGCCGGGGCAGGGCCTAACAGCCTCACCCGCTCCCCAGGCAATAGGGCAACCAGGGCCTCGGCCAGTTCGTTGATGCGCCTCTCCACCTGCTGCTCCCTCTCCCCGGCCACCCGGATGCGGATCAACTCCCCACAGGGAGGGTAGCCGGACAATTCACGGTTCCTGATCTCCTGGCGGTAGAACGAGGGATAACCGGCGAAGCAGGCAGCCTGGATGCTGTAGTGGTCGGGAAAATACGTCTGGACCACCACCTCGCCCGGAACCCGCCCCCTTCCGGCCCTGCCTGCAACCTGAGCCAGCAGTTGATAGGTGCGCTCCGTGGCACGGTAATCGGGTAGCTTCAGGGCCAGGTCGGCATCGAGCACTCCTACCAGGGTCACCCCCGGAAAATCGTGGCCCTTCGCCACCATCTGGGTCCCGATCAGAATGTCTGTCTCCTGCTTCCCGAAACTGTCGAGGATCCTGTCAAATTCCCCCTTGCGACGGGTGGTGTCAAAATCCAGCCGCTGAATCCTGGCCTGGGGATAAAAACGCCGGAGTAGATGTTCCACCCGCTGGATCCCGGTTCCCAGATAGCGCAACGACCCGGCAGTCCCACACCCGGGACAGCGCTCCGGGAGGGGACGCCTGGAATTACAGTAATGACAGCGCAGGTCCCCGGTGGTGCGGTGATACACCAGGGAGATGGAACAGCGCTCGCACTTCAAAACCAGCCCGCATGACGGGCAGAACACAATCGGTGAGTATCCCCTCCGGTTTAAAAAAAGGATGACCTGCTCCCGCCGCTGCAGCCGGAGGGCGATCTGCCCGGACAGGTACTGCCCCAGCAGATTGAACCGCACATCATGCTCCTGCCTCAGATCGATGACGGTTACCCGCGGCAGGCGCCGCCCCTGTGGCCGCCTGGTCAACCTGAGCAGCCGGTACCGCCCGTCCCGGGCGCCCGTATAGCTTTCCAGCGACGGTGTCGCCGAACCCAGGATCAGCACCGCCCCGTTGCCCCGGGCGCGCCTTACAGCAACCTGCCGGGCATGGTAGTAGGGGCTCTCCTGCTGTTTGTAGGAGGCGTCCTGCTCCTCGTCGACGATGATCAGCCCCAGGTTCTTGAATGGGGCAAAGACGGCAGAGCGGGGGCCGATCAGAATGCTGAGCACGCCCTGCCTGATCCCTGACCAGGTCTCGTACCTCTCGCCCCGGGACAGCCTGCTGTGCCAGACCGCCACCTGGTCGCCCAGGGCGGCCCGGAACCAGGCGACCGCCTGCGGTGTCAGGGCGATCTCCGGCACCAGGTACAGCACCTGGCGTCCGAGGGACAGGGCTGTCATGGCCGCTCTCAGGTACACCTCCGTCTTCCCGCTGCCGGTGATCCCGTGCAGCAGGAACTGCCGCCCTGCACCCGTCGCACCCGGCTGGCGCTCGGCACTCGAATATGAGGCCATACCTGTAGCAGCAGCTTCCTGCCGCCCCGCGCCGGGGGCGGACCCGGCGCCGCCGCTTGCAAGCGCTCTTCCACTATTGTTGCCCCCCACCCTGAGCGCCGCCTCGATCTCCCTCAGCGCCACAACTTGTTCGGCATTTAGCGCCAACCTGCCGTGACGACCGGCCGGGGTCATCCCCTCCGCCGGGGCATGTTTCCTGGTACGAACCGGTTTCTCGGGGGGAGACATCAGTTTCAGGATCTCCGGCAGCGGATGGAGATAATAATCGGCCATCCACCTGGCGAGCCGCAGCAGTTCCGGATTGAAATCCGGCTTATCGCCCACAACCGACTCGATCGGCCGCAGGGTAACCCCCGGCGGCGGGGCGCTAAAGCCCACCACCCAGCCCTGCACCGTCTTTTTCCCGAAAGGGACGAGCACCCTCGCCCCCAACTCCAGGCCAGGCATCTCTCCGGGGGGCAGGTAGTGAAACACCTGATCATGGCGCAGATGGCTGATCTCCACCACTACCTCCGGGCGCTCATCCATTGCCGGCCCCTGTTCCAATATATGTTAGTTTTTGTGAAGCCGGCCTCCTCATGCCAGGTCTTCGCTCCTCTCGGACATTATTTATCTTGTAGTTTGCCGAGGCTTCAACTGGATCTTGGCTTCAGCGGAGGATTGATACCCCCACTGAAGCTTAGAGCCAGTTAATACAGTGGCTAGCCGCTCTTATCCCGCCGCTTCAAAGAAGGCCGGCTTGAAGCTACGCTTCAGGCTGAAGGCCCCGCCGGCACACAGGCGGTGGCAAGAGCGGGTTGTCATCTGTGGTGAATTCTTGTCCCCTCCAGTATCCGCAGGTCGAAGTAACCACTTGACCTCCTGCCGAAAATGAAGCACTCCTGTCCTTCAAATAGCACTTTGTCAAACAGTTGGAACCCGAAGACGTACCTGGGAGCCTTGTTAGACTTACGGACATCTGAATCACATCAGTATCCTTCATCTCTCAAACTCCCCAGCAACCAGACGCTCGGTAACTTGTTTCAAGGTAAATCTTGTAGTGAACTGGCGCACGCTATCAATTTCTGAGATCTTGGAAAGCAAACCCCGGTTCCTCAACTCATACAGCGCCGGCACAAGCTGATCCGGCTGCCAGAGTATCGCCCGCATGAAAGGGTTCTGCTCAAGTCTTGCCAGATCATACATGCCTGGCTCTGGAAATTCGCTGTGCAAGATGAAAGCGAAGGAGGGAATCAGAACTCTGCGGTAGGAAAAAGTCAATTTTGTCTTGTCAGCCCGCACTATCCCACCGGTGACCAAGGCATCTACTACTGCCTTGGCGCAATCGCCAACACTTTTTTGTAGGCTGGGATAATGCTGCGCAATATATTCCCTGAGCAGGCTACGCTCAAGGCAGCCAGAACCGATTGACCGTATTAGCAACTCATCAGCGATGCCCAACATGGAGTTTTCCATCTTGCAGAAACGATAAAAACAAACATCCTTGAGTTCCTGTCGGCCAGCATATTCTTTTGCAAACAGCCGCAACTCTTTGTCGGCATAGCCTCGGGGAAACATGCGGCGCGTTATATAATTTGTATACCGGTTGCGCGTCTGTTCGGCACTAAAATGCAGGTTTGTTCTGAAATAATTCTTAACGTCTTCCAAAGACTCAGTATCAGGAATGATGGGGAGAAGCTCGATGGCCTCTTTTAAAACTGCCTTGGCAAATAAACCACTGCCATATCCCTTGATGGCTGGTCTTGGTGTGAATTCCTTTGCCTGTTTTTCATCCAAATTCGCCGGGGTCTCAAAAAGGATGGCTTGAAATAGATCCTGATGCTTTTCCGGCTTGTCCTTCTTTTTCTTTACCGGATAATGCTTGCGTATCCAATCAACAAGCTTTAACAGGGTTGCGGTATACGATCTCACCTCCTGGCACCCTGAAAGTGATTCCAGATCAGCATTCAGGACACCGGAGAGATCCCCGAATTGATCAATCAGACGCTGGGCAAGTGGCTGGACATCTTTCTGCGGAATGGCATACATGAGAAGCAACTCCAAAAGAGCCGCTTTCTGGCGAGAGCTATCTTCACCAGCCACAAAACTGCCTCTCAGTCTCTGCCTGTGCCCGGTAAGCTGTTTTTCTGTGACTTTCATTCGACCCATCCCATAAATTTGCTATTGTTACCAACATTATTACTTATTTTCTTCTTAATTCAGGTTTTTCCTGCATGTACACCAATTTTCGCATTTATGGCGCGAACAGAGCGACAAGAAGAGGCGGGAAGGTCAACACGAATTGATCCACGAGCAAACCAGGAGAGGGGGCCAGTCACCACATGGAAACGACTCCGTTGTTCAATTGGATTCGGGAGAAATGGATTGAGTTCGGCTCTTGGAATATACAACGATGCAACACCGTGTTTGCTTATTGCCACAAGAAAGCCACCTTCAGGGATTTAATCCCCCAAAAGGTGGCTTATTAACAACTTCCATCTTCTTACCACAGATGACTACCCGCTCTAATGCCCCCGCTTCTATGAAGCGGTGGGATAAGAGCGGATACGTCACTGTATTAACTAGTTCTAAGCTTCAGTGGGGGAAAGACAATCCCCCACTAAAGCCAAGAACTAGTTGAACGCTCCCGCTAACGCCGGTTCCCGCTTCCGATCTTCCCCGCCTCTCTTCTGAGCAGCGCCGTCCGGTCGGTTCTCTCCCAGGACAGGTTCAGGTCGGAGCGCCCGAAGTGCCCATAGGCGGCAGTCTGCTTGTAGATCGGGCGACGCAGGTCCAGTTCCCTGATGATCGCGGCCGGTTTGAAGTCGAATTGTTCATCGACCAGCCGGCAGATGGCCTCATCCGGGATCACGCCCGTGCCGAAGGTGTCTACATGCACCGAGATCGGCCTGGCCACCCCGATCGCATAGGCCACCTGGATCTCACAGCGGCGGGCCAGCCCCGCGGCCACCACGTTCTTGGCTGCATAGCGCAGATAGTAGGCGGCTGAGCGGTCGACCTTGGTGGGGTCTTTGCCGGAAAAAGAGCCGCCCCCATGCCGGGACATTCCGCCATAGGTATCGACGATGATCTTGCGCCCGGTCAGGCCGGTGTCTCCATGGGGGCCGCCGATCACGAAGCGTCCGGTAGGATTGACGTAAAAGCGGGTCTTGCTGTCCAGGTACTCACCGGGAACTGCCTGCCTGATCACGGCCTCGATGATCTCATCCCGGATCTGCGACAACGGAATTTCAGGCGCATGCTGGGCGGAGACCACCACCGCATCCACCCTGACCGGCCGGTCGCCCTCGTATTCAACGGTTACCTGGGTCTTGCCATCAGGCCGCAGGTACGGCAGGATCCCGCTCTTGCGCACATCCGCCAGCCGGCGGGCCAGGCCGTGGGCGAGATCGATCGGCAGGGGCATCAAGTTCACGCACTCATCGGTGGCATATCCGTACATCATCCCCTGGTCTCCCGCCCCCAACTCACCGGTGGTGATCTCTCCTGTCTTGACCTCCAAGGCGGTGTCTACCCCCAGGGCGATGTCGGGCGACTGTTCATCGATGGCGGTGATCACGGCGCAGGTATCACAGTCAAAGCCGAATTTGGCCCTGGTGTACCCGATCTGCCGCACCGTCTCCCTGGCAATGTGCGGAATATCCACATAGCATTCGGTGGTGATCTGCCCCGCCACAAACACCAGGCCGGTTGCCACCATGGCCTCGCAGGCAACCCTGCCGTTAGCATCCTGTTCATAGATGGCATCCAGGATGGCGTCCGCGATCTGATCGGCCATCTTATCCGGATGTCCCTCGGTAACTGACTCCGAGGTGAAGAATCTGCTTGCCATGACTACACCTTCTTAGCTTGTAAAATAGCTGCCACTTTATCCAGCAGTATGCCGGCCACTTCCTTTTTTGACAGCACTGGAAGTTTGATGGTTTCCCCACATGAGTATAATAATGTGACAAGATTGGTATCAACCCCGAATCCGGCGCCGGGTTCGGTCAGGTCGTTGGCTACAACCAGGTCCAGGTTCTTCTGCCTCAGCTTGTCTCCGGCGTTTTCCAGCAGGTTTTCGGTCTCGGCGGCAAATCCCACCAGGACCTGCCCGCTTTTATGCTCTCCGAGATAGCTCAGAATATCGGGCGTTCTTTCCAGTTCCAGGACCGGCCTGGCAACCTGCTTTTTCAGTTTTTGCCCGGATTTCTGCCGCGGCCGGAAATCGGCCACCGCGGCGGCTTTGATGACAGCGTCCACCTGGTCGTACCTGCTGACAACCGCCTCGAACATCTCCTGGGCGGTCTCCACCGGCACCAGGTTGACTCCGGGCGGCGGCACGAGTTGCGTCGGGCCGCTGACCAGGGTCACCTCGGCGCCTCTCCTGGAGGCCTCCTCGGCGATGGCGTGACCCATCTTGCCGGAACTGTAGTTAGAGAGGAACCTGACCGGGTCCAGGGGCTCCCGGGTAGGTCCGGCGGTGACCAGGATTCTTATTCCTGCCAGGTCCTGACCGGTCGAGAAAACCTGTGACACTGCGCCGATGATCACGTCCGGAGAAGCCAGCCGGCCCTGTCCCACTGACCCGCAGGCCAGCCTGCCTGATTCGGGATCGATAAAGCGATAACCGATCCCTTTCAAGTAAGCGATCTTTTCCTGCAGCACCGGGTTGGCGTACATCCCGTCGTTCATGGCCGGCGCCAGCAGCACCGGCGCCCTGGTGGCCATGATGGTCGCCAACAATAAATCATCTGCCAGACCGGCTGCCAGCCTGGCAATAAAATCGGCTGTTGCCGGCGCCACCAAAATCAAACCGGCACGTCCGGCCAGGCTGACGTGCCCGATTTCCCAAGACCCGGGGGAAGCGAACATATCCACATGAACGGGGTTCTGCGAGATTGCCTGCAGCGTCAGGGGGGTGATGAATCTCGTGGCTGCCGGGGTCATGATCACGTGCACCGCATAATTCTGCTTGACCAGCAGGCTGGCCAGCTCCGCCGCCTTGTAGGCGGCAATGCTGCCGGTAATACCCAGGATGACGTTCTTGTTCATGTTTTTGACCCGCACTCGGAATGATAGATCAACAGCCTGCCGTCGGCTATCTCATTCAGGGCGATGCTCACCGGCTTGATCTGCCTTTCATCCGCCCGGGGTTGCTCCCCTTCCGTGAGCATGCGCCCCCTCTTGGCTGCGGCGACAACAAGCTCATACTTGCTGGAAACCTTTTTCATCAACACATCGAGACTGGGTTGTTGCATTTATCTGCCTCCTTGCAACGGATGCCCCGCGCCCGCAAGCGGCGGTGCCGGGTCCAGCGGACCGGGCGCCGGGCGCCCTATGGGCACGATGTTCGCTTCGCTCACTATTAAGGAAGTCAGATGAAAGACTTGCATGCTTTTAGGTTGTTTTAAATCTTTTTCTGACCTCTGACATCTTGCTTCTGACTTCCGTTTTTGGCATCCCTGATGATCTCCAGCAGTTCTGCGAGGGCATATTCCGGCTTATCGTTGATGACAACGTGATCATATCGATCCGCCGCCTGAAGTTCAGACAGCACACAGTCCATCCTGACTTTGAGGTCTTGCGTGCTCTCCGTCCCCCGGTGCGCGATCCGGGCGCCCAACTCCTGCAATGAAGGCGGCTCGATGAAGATCAACAGGGCATCCGGATATAACTTCTTGACGTTCAGTGCTCC
>Ga0187882_1000832_pt1 | contig 32795 bp, 30 predicted proteins | sample June2016WEW_19_1_3_FD_132991 | JGI IMG/M metagenome (GOLD analysis project Ga0187882, IMG submission 132991) | Peatland microbial communities from SPRUCE experiment site at the Marcell Experimental Forest, Minnesota, USA - June2016WEW_19_150 | ecosystem: Environmental > Terrestrial > Soil >... | reverse complement strand
GCCGGTTTGTGTATGCGCGGCTGCCGTTGGACTCGGACAAGTCGGCGTGTGAATTGAGAACGGGTTTGGAGCGGTTGAGTGGAAGCAAGGTGGCGGTGATCGTTGGGGATACGTACAGTCGCCCGCTTCGGGTTGGGCAGGTTGAGTCTGCGATTGGGTTGTCTGGAATCGAGCCGATCGTTGATTACCGAGGGCGAAAGGATTTGTTTGGTTACGAATTGCGGTTCAAGTACGTGGGGTTAGCGGATGAGGTGGCTGCGGCTGCGGAGTTGGTGATAGGGCAGGGAACGGAGGGGATTCCGGTGGCTATTGTTCGTGGTTTGACTCGAACGGCTAGGAGCGAGTCGCGAGGGTTGTCGAGGAAGCTTTTGCTTGGGCGGAGGATGGATTTGTTTAGGAGGATGCTGTAGGAGGTTGGGTGCGATTATTGTTTGGCTTTGTATTTGTTCGAAAGGCCTTTATTGGGTTGGACGAAGCCATCCCTTAGGCTTGAGCCATGAGCGATAACTCTTCGGCACCACAGGCCTCGGAGCCTGTGCATATGAGTGAGGACGACAAGTTTCTGGTGGATATTTTCTTGCCGCCGAAGACGATTCCGTCGCCTAAAGAGTCGTTGGAGGCGGTTAAGGGGTCGGTTAAGGGCAAGATGCTTGCCAAAATGAAGAAAGAGGCTGTTGATTGCCCCGTCAAACTGAAGAAAGTGTCGTTCTTGGAATGTTTCACGTGCCCTAATTTCAACCGGCGAGTTCGCGGCAAGGTTGGATGCAAAGGCCTGCCGCTGCCCGCACCATAGTAGCCGATGATGGAAAACCGCCCATACGATGACACCTAGCAGCTTTCACGGCAACCTGAAACAAAAATTCACACGTTTATTCGATTCCAATTGGACTAAGTAATTTATGCAAGCAGCCCAATGGGGCTATGATTGTGATGACGACAGGTTTTGATGATTTCGACAATAGAATCCATGACTTGGCTGAACGGGAGAACGAGTGTGACGGCCTGTTCGAAGAAATCAAGAATGGCAACGGCGAAAACTCACTGCGCTATCTCGCACTAAGAGATGCTTGCAAAGAGTTGAGAAAAGGAATTTTCAGAAGCGCCATGTCGGCAGGATTAACGCGGGAAAGCATCAACATAGAGATCAGGCAAGTAAGAAGCGAGACAATCGCTACTAACGCGAAGCAGATTATGCCGAAGACGTAGGAAGAATCAGCAGAATCAACCGATTTCTTACAACAGGAACCAGTATGCCAGTCAACCGACAACTTGGCGTTACCCGGTTCTTGGCTGGCGGTAACACGTTTGCGTGTTTGTGTTGCACGTGAGTAAAGCGGTGGCTAGGCTATTGCAGGAAGAAACGAAACTGAACCCACAAGACCCTGGCCTCTCTAGGGTCCTGAAGAGCCTGAGGACACTGAAGCCACCGATAGCGCAGAGCCAGTAGGCCCTTACACTTTCCTTGCTAGGGGCCAACGACGACAAACTTGGCTACTAGAGTCAGCAACCTCTCGAAGCGTCTGGGGGCAATGCTCCGAACGAACTCCACATCATCCTTCGTTAATATGTGGAACGCGCGCAAGGAACCGATGTAGATTGCGGCCCCAACCACCACCATGACGGGCAGCATCAGGAGTTTCATCAAGAACGTGTGGAAAAACGCAAGGACCACGAACACTACGACCCCCATCAATGTTGAAGCGCCCGCTGCGCCGAGGAAGGCTTTCAGGTCGATTTCCAGAAATCCGCTTCTTTGAACCGCAATTGCGTAGATTAGGGCGGCGAGAATCATCAAGCTCGCCCGCCCAAAAGCGGGGCCACTTAAACCAAGAATGGGCGTAAGAACGTACGACACTATTAGAAGACTGACGAGGCCGAGCACGTTAGCGCCCGCGTACCATTTGAGCTCCCCAAGAGCCAGAAGCACACCAGCATAGACTGCCCCAACCGCCGCCAACCCCGTCACAATGGAAACGATCATGGAGGGTGCCAGACCTGCAACATAATCGAGGCCGAAGATTCGCAGAGCAACTTGAGTGATCGCGGCGAAACCGAAGGCAATGGGCAAGACGACTATGGAAACGTACCGGGTATACGTGCGTACCATATGACGCATCTCCCGCTTCTTGTTTGAGGCATGCAGGGCGGAGAGGGCTGGGAGAAGCACGGTGACCAAGGCGTACGGCGCGAAGCCTGCGAAACTGGCCGCAACGATTGCCACATTATAGATTGCCAGCTCCTGTAGACCCCGCTGGGCTAGAGTGAAAATCTTATCCGCCTGGTTTATCGCGAAACCAATCAACGCACTGAACAAGGTATAGAGTGAATACTTCGTCAGGTCGGAAACGGAGAACCCAGTGGCCTTACCGTTCCCAGCGCGAATCCCTCTAAGGGACCTCTGAAGGGCGAGACCTAGCAGAATCGCATCACCAAGAATCCAACCCACGAGGACACCGACTATGACGAATGGGACCAGGAGAAGTGAGGCCAGAGTATACCGAGCTACACTCCACAGAATGAGGTAGATCGTGGCGCTCCGCATGTCACCTAGAGCGATCAGCGAACCAACACACACTTGCGCCACTCCAAGTATTAGAATGTCCACGGCTGAGAGTTGAATGTAGAACGGCAGTACTGCCTCCCCACCGATTAGCGGTGCCACTGACCCGGGAAAGAGCGCCAAGACTACTGCAATTACTCCACCGATAACAGCAGCCGATGTTAGACTGATTCTGAAGACCCTGGCTGCGCTTCTATGCGACCCTTTTGCTAACAGTTCAGGGAGGAATTTGAGAACTGCTTGTGGCGCTGGGATGGGCGATTGAGCGGTTACGGGTTGTGCAAGTATGCAGACGGTGACCAAGAGCCAAATCACAATGTTCAGTGTCGTGACGATTCCAACTTGCGTCGTTGATCGCAGAATGTTGGTCAAGACTAGAAAGTAGAGAGTGTTGGCCAACAGAACAACAACATTGGCGACGTAGAGTGAAGTGGCGCCTCTCGCGACGGAAGCTTGGCTTTCCAATAATGGTGATTCTCCGGTTTGTGGGAGGCAATCTCAAGTGTGCTATAAGTGATTTCAGTAGACGCAAATCATGGTGCTCATCGAAGGTTTATTACCAATCGTCACGGAGCCTCACGCGATAGGGCAGGAATTTCCCGTGAAGGCGGCGATTCTCGCTGGGGGTGCAGGCACACGACTCTACCCGATCACGACCTATGTCCCAAAGACACTGCTCCCAATTGGCGGACGATTTGTCATCGAATACATCATCGATTACCTCAAACACCACGGAATCACAGAACTCGTACTGTTACTCTCCGAAAGCGAGTTTGAGCTCGTTAGAAACCATCTCGGCGATGGGGAACGTTTCGGCGCGAAGATTGAGTACTCTGTGGCCGACAGGATCGGAACAGCTGGAGCGGTCGGCGCTGCAGCAAGCATACTCGGCGACCGATTCGTCATCTACTACGGTGATGTCTTGACCGACATGAACCTTCGGGAAATGATAGAGTTCCACGAGAAGAAGAAAGCCGTCTGCACACTGGCATTGAGCACGGCAGTCCCGATTGAGTATGGCGTTGGGCAGGTTGCTTCAGATGGACGGGTCACGTATTTCCAAGAGAAACCGATCATCAAGGAATACCCAGTAAGCATGGGCATACACGTTGCGGAGAAAGAAGTTCTCTCATACTGTGCCCCTCACACGGACATAGCTCAAAACGTGATACCACAGCTCTTACGAGAGAGCAGACCAGTTTACGCCTATCTCACAAACGAGCGCCACTTTGACATTGGAACATTCAAGAGCCTCGAAGAAGTTCGAGAGCTACTGGAAAAGAAGAAAACATTGTTTCGGTCCGATGCGTGAGTCACCTTCTGTGCCCTCTTCTTGCCGCGAATGACGACAGCGAATATCACCAACCCCATTGATACCTGAACCAGCGGAACCGTACTGAACTCTGGCACACTGCTTTGGCCACCGATGAGAATGTCAAGGGGGTCGTCGGTGTAAGTAAAGAAGACGTAGTAATTGTTCGCGTCAGTAATCGTCGAAGAGCTCAGTATCTTGCCTCCAGACATTACTACGGGCTCTCCGTTTAGCGCCGCCTTTGGAATGACTATGTCGATAGTTCCGATGGGATTTGATTGAGCAGCAGTAGTTATGTTGAGAAGCATTACGGTTGAATTGTACGCTACGTTCCGAACCGGATTGTTACTTGTGATTTGCACTACAACCGGTGCCTGGACCGTGTTTATTGGCACAGTCGCGAAGTTACCAACCTGACCTGCTCTGAAGAATGCAACAATGTCTTGACGTATGAGAGGTTCGGCGGATGTTCCAAGCCAAGTGTGAGAGTAGGGGAGGGGGTCAACTCGGGATAGACCGGGCTGGGCGTTCTTGAACCATTGAGCTGCGGTTTGAATACTAATTGTGCCTGAATCGTCCTGACCCCACACTAGGAGATGTGGGATCGATACTTGGTTTGAGATCGATGCGGTCGTGAAAACCGATATATCCGTGTGGGTTCCTGTTTCCGTTGGTCCAGTCAGCTCGGCATCCATTATCACTGCCATGTTGAGTATTCTGTGAAAATCGTGTGTTAGGGCCCAAGCCGAGGCGACGCCGCCCGCGCTCCAACCAATCAGGTAGACTTGGCTCATGAGGAAACCATGCTTCAGAAGAGCGCCAAGCACGAGAGGGAACGATGGAACGTCAGGCACATACCACCCGACCGGTGCGAGGACGTTGAACCCTGCAGCTGCGAGGTAGTCGAGAAAGCCTGTCGTGGCGTCATCCAGTTGGCTAACTCCATGCAGCGAGTCGAGTTCATAGCCGCCCCCAACGAAGATGACGGCGGGCAGCATGGGTGAGGTTAGCTGAATGTATGAAGCCCGCCCGCCTAATCCTTGCGAGTAATAGAGCACGGGGACGCTTCCGGAGGCGGAGGCGGTGTTCATCGAGTATGAGCCGTTTGATGTTGCGCTCCAGTTTGTTGTTGGGTCATTCATTTCGAGGCTGTAGTATGCGGTGCTTGAGCTTGGGAATTCAGGGACTGTGAAGCTGAAGCGGAAGACGCCGTTCGAGTCCGACATGGCGTGCAGGTTGTTCGTCGGGTCAATATACTGCACTTGTACGCCGGCTTCGGCCGCGCCGTACTGGTCAGCAATGAAGCCTGTGATTTGCACGACTTCGCCTGGATGTGGTTCGATGTTGCTTAGGATGAAGGCGTATTGGCAGCAGTTGACGGCAGATGACGTCTGTGTTGGCGGTCCGCTGGTCGTAGTGGTGCTTTGAGTGCTGAGCTGAGTGGTGGTTGTGGAGTTGGTGGCTCCGTTTGTTGTGCTGTTTGTGAAAGTAGTATTTGCAGTTGCGATGAATGAGGTCGTTCCGGAACCAGACGATTTGTTTGCGAATGTTTCCGACGCAGCAGAAGCAAGCGTCGGAATGTGAACGGGCAACAAGATTCCAACTAGTAGGACAAGAATAATGATCAGCCCTCGCATTCTGAGAGACTTCCCTTAAGGCCTCGCATGGAGAGCACTATTTCTGCTTTCAGCCATGCAAGGAATGCGAGGGCTGGAAATGGACGAACGCACGACATCGCCTACCTAACATGAATCAAACCTATCGATGTGATCGCCACAAACTGTGAACTAACAATAGGACAACCGATGGCGGGCGACGAGTCACTGTTGCGACCCATCCCGAATTGGAGACCTGCCAGGATTTGAATCGCAAACTTTATCTGTAGACAATTTGTAAACATCTCGTAGACAGACATGTCAACTGTGGTTAGCGTCAGAGTGCCCGAGAGAATCAGAAGGGAGATGGAAAGACTGAAAAACGTGGACTGGTCGGCATTGCTCAAGTCAGCAATTGAAGAACGTTTGAAACGAGAAAGACTCAAGACACTGTGGAAGGATGTTGAAGACCTCAGAGCCAAGGTTCCTCCATCGCCCGATCCTGACTTCTCAACTAGGAGCATTAGGCAGGATCGGGGCAGATGATTCTCGATGCCTCTGTAGCTGCCAAATGGTTCCTAAAGGGAGAAGAATACGAAACTGAAAGCATGAAGCTGCGCCAAGATTACGAGGAAGGGAAGGTTGAGCTCCAAGCGCCGTCTCTTATACTCTACGAGGTCTGCAACAGTATCCTGAAGAGAAGAGACATACCACGCGAAACAGCTGCCAAATTAGCAGAAGCTACTTCAAAATACCTCAGCAACCTAGTCGTCTCACCTAGCCCTCAAACTTACCGAAAAGCAGTATCGAACGCCAGAATCTGGGACATTACCGTCTACGACTCATCATACGCTACAATGGCCCAAGAACTGAAGCGACCACTGATAACTGCCGACGGAGACTTGGGAAAACGTCTTTCGAAGGTTTCCGTGCCCTTCTTGTTCATAGCGAATTACGAAGCATCTTGATCACGATAGCAGTACTCATGTCAGATTTCGTGGGCAGACGCTAGGAGTGCGGATGCTCCGTTCTTTCAGTCAAAGCTACCAGTTTATCTCCTTCATGCCTCGTTCGTGTCATGTAACGTGCGCTTTCGAGTTTTCCAAGCAGCCTGCTAACCACGTACGGTCCAACGTCCAACAGCAGCATCGTGCTTGCTCCGTGGGAGAAATGGGGTAGAACTTCAAACTCGCTTCAATTCGTGCTACCAGCCCGAAACCGTTCTAGTGCTTCGCCGAGTTTCATTGGTTTTCTATCAAGCGTCGAAGTCGCTTTCTGGATGTTGAGCGAGGAGTCCCTGGGGCGCTTCGCTTTCCAGCTTATCGAGTTCGATGTCACGGGTTCGATCAAGTTCCGATTCAGCTTGAAGGCTTCAGCGATTTGAAGTGCGAAACTGTATCGGTCCGCTCGGGTGGCGCCGGCTAGGTGCATGATTCCTTCGTACCGTTTCTCGGCTAGGTTGACCAGCATTTCGGCCAGGTTGAGGTTGAGGGTGGGCGAGGCGAATTGGTCGTTGACGACCTTCAATGGGGTGTTGGATCGAAGCCTACTCAGGACCCACGTGGCGAAGTTAGGCCGATATTCCCTCCCCCAACCATAAAGGACGCTCGTCCTCGCAATGCAGTAGCTCGCCCTACTCTTCGCCAAAAGCCGTTCACCGTGAAGCTTAGACATCCCATAATGGTTAACGGGGTTGGTTTCATCGCCTTCACGATAGTTCCCGGCTTTTCCGTCGAAGACGTAGTCAGTGGAAACGTAGATGACGTAGGCACCGATCTTGTGGGCGGCTTCGCCTACTCTCCCAGTTGCCTCGCCGTTTACGCGCATTGCAATGTCCGGTTTTTCTTCGCACGCGTCAACGTCAGTAACGCTGGCCGCATGAATGATTACCTCGGGGTAAGCCTGCTCGAGGGCTCGGGGAATGTCTTCGAGATTCGTCAGGTCGAGGCGGATTGGTTTACCGGCCGAAGGAGAGTGGACCGAATACGCAGAGAAGACTTCGTGCCCATATTGTTCCATGAGAGCAACAATTCGGCTTCCCAGCAGTCCGCTGCTCCCAGTAACCAGAATCCGCATCTTCAATCCCGAGCGTTCATGGTGTGGTTATTGCTTCTCTTTCCAAGGAGCAGCCGACAAGACCTTATCGGTTATGAGGGGTTTCCACCATCTCTCGTTATCGACGTACCATTGAACCGTCTGCCTCAAGGCGTCGGCGAAAATTTCCTGCGGCCTCCAACCAAGGTCCTTCCGGATTCGGCTTGAGTCGAGACTATATCGGAAATCGTGGCCAGGCCGGTCCTCGACGAACTGGATGAGATCATTGCTCCTATTCAATTGCTCCAAGATCGCCGTTACCACCTGGATGTTGGGTAATTCGTTGCTAGCTGACACGTTGTACATTGAGCCAGCCTTTCCCTTCTCGATTGCTAAGTCTATGGCCCGGCAGAAGTCGAGCACGTAAATCCAGTCACGAACCTGCGTTCCACTGCCATAAACTGGAATACTTCTGCCAAGAAGGGCGTTAATTATGGTTTTGGGGATGAATTTCTCAGGAAATTGGCGGGGACCAAAATTGTTCGTGCATCTCATCGTTACGGTCGGCACGCCGTAGGTTTTGAAGTAGGCATCGACGAACATTTCGGACGCCGCCTTGGAAGCGGAATATGGGCTGGAGGCTTCCAGTCTGTCTGTTTCTTGAAAGCTGCCATCAGTTATGGAGCCGTAGACTTCATCTGTGGAGATGTGAACAAATTTCTCAATGTCGGATCTTCGGGCGGCCTCGAGCAGGGTGAATGTTCCCACGACGTTACTGCGGAGGAAGCTTTCGGGGTCCGCGATGCTACGATCAACATGGGTCTCCGCCGCAAAATGAACTATTACATCGACATCGTTGACTAGTTTTCCAACAATCTTCATGTCTGCGGTGTTCCCCTTCACGAATTTGTATCTGAGCTTTCCCTCCATTCCTCGTAGGTTCTCCGGGACTGCGCCAAAGGAAATGGCGTCCAGGTTCACTATGTTTGAGGATTTCCATTTTTCGTGAGCATAGAGGATGAAATTGCTCCCTATGAAACCTAAGCCTCCGGTTACCAATAGGCGATTCAATGGAATGGCCTCGCTTATCTGAACATCAACCCTCATTCAAGCGGAGTTATTCTCTCTTTATCTCCCAAAAACTGTCGCCCAAGATGTTCCAGGGCAAACGCCACTCGTCAGGCTCGTTTGCGGAGAATTGTTGGCTTACCAGATAGACAACATCAGGGGCATATTTCTGCAAGCTGAGTTTATCGAGAACACGCCCGCTGACATCAGACTTGTCCAACCGAAATCGCTTTGACATAACGCGCACTCTTTGATAAGTTCGCCTCGGAGCGGGCTTTTGAGGCCATCAAACCGCAAGTTCGCATAGGGTTAGGCGGCGGGCCAGTTCACAAGTGGGAAGGCCACTGTTGAAAGCGTGGTTTTCTTGATTGGAATCTTCATAGAAATTGATTCTCTGATTCTACAAGCAATCATCCTAATACTTTCGTGCTGCGAACTCCAGCCTTATAGGCGAGCCGATGCTCCTGCAAGTCAACGCGTCGACGAGCAGGCGAGGAACCCTTGAAGTCAACCTTGAATTATGACGCAATTCTCGTGACCGGTGGAGCGGGGTTCATTGGCAGCCACACCGTGGACGCATTGCTCAGTTTGGGTATCAGAGTTTGGGTTCTTGATGATCTTTCGACTGGTTCGCGGCACAACCTGAAAAGCTGGAGAGGCCACCCCGGTCTTAAGTTCAAATTGGGCAGCGTTACGGACTATTCCACAGTCGAAGCCATAGCGAAAAGGGTTGACGCGATAATTCATCTCGCAGCAATATCGAGCCCCGCGATATCTCTGAAGAAACCAGAGCTTACAAATGCTGCCAACGTTCTTGGAACCTTGAATTTGTTGAAGGCCGCCGCCGACAACCATGTTCAGAGATTCGTCTTTGCTTCGTCTGCAGCGATTTACGGTAACACAAACGTGACGAAAATCTCAGAGGCTGCACCATTACGGCCCATCAGCCCTTATGGGGTCAGCAAGTTGGCCGCCGAGAAGTACTGCGAAGTCTATCACACGATTCACGGCCTAAGTACAGTGTCTCTAAGGTACTTCAACGTCTACGGTCAAAGGCAGAGGGCCGACAATCCCTACAGCGGCGTAATCGCCATATTCGCTAGAAAACTAATGGCCGGTAGGAGGACGACCATAACTGGCAATGGGCTACAATCAAGAGATTTCGTTCATGTCTCCGACGTAGTCAATTCCAACCTCTTAGCGCTAACAACAGAGGAGGGAGTCGGGAAGAGCTACAACATTGGCACCGGACGAGCAACATCTATCAAGCGCCTACACAGCATCCTCGCACATCTGGCGGGAACAAAGTCAAAGGCCATATTTGCCCCGGCCAGAGTCGGAGACATCATTAGAAGCTGCGCGAGCATCGAGAATGCCCAGAAGGAATTGGGATACACCCCGAGAACGGAACTTGAAGAGGGGCTGAAACAGCTCGTTGGCGGTCGAAGGAAGGTGCGAGTGCCACCTTCGCGTCAAAGCGAGCAAGAATAACAATGAATGAAGAATGAAGAATAAAGTCATGCAGAACTCATTATAACAGAACGCTGGCACTATGCACTTTCGAAGTTTTACTTGTTTTCAGACGTTTCGGTCGTGGCCGGAGATTTTTCGACGTCGATAGGCTCTAGCGGCGCGGGTGGTGGAGTTGTTAACATTGTCCAGCCAATCCATGCTGAAATCACGAGAACCAGCACCACGAACAACAAAACCGGAATCCCAATGGCCCATTCTCGCCAGGACGCAGGAAGGCCGAAAAGGGGACCGAAGAACCCAACTAAGTAAACGAGGCCAACAATAACGGAGATTAGGAAAATCCCTAATCCGTATCCCTGGTCTTTACTCAATTATCCTCTCAGGTTCATCTGCTGAGTTGGCATTTATGCTTTCGTGACCGCAGTCAGCGATAGATCAGCCTCCACGTTGGCGAGTAGGGGACACAGAGCCGTTCGACAATCACCCGCAGAGATGTAATCTGCGATGGGTATTACGCCGTGCCAGGCGGCCTTATGGTTACTCCGTCGTTATCTGCCCCCTATGGGAGATGACTCTTCTGCCCTTGCGTCAATGGCTTTGCGTAGCGTTAATCTACGTAACTGGCATTACCCCTGTTAGTCTAAAGTGAGACAGTTGCCCGAGGAACAAGCGCGTGTCGGAGCCCGCTCGCAACTAGTTGTTGCGGCCATACCGGCCTACAATGAGGAGCAGATGATTGCGAAAACTATCGTTTGCGCGAAGAAGTACGTCGAACGCGTGATAGTGGTAGACGATGGGAGTGAAGACGATACGGCGGAAATAGCGCAAAGCCTTGGAGCCGTTACTTACCGTCACACCAAGAACCGTGGCAAGGGTGCAGCACTCAGAACCATATTTGTTGCTGCTCGGGAGTTAGGGGTGACAGTCTTGGTCACGCTCGATGCCGATGCACAGCACAACCCTAGTGAGATCCCCAAATTGATTGCTCCAATATTGAACAAGGACGCGGATATTGTGATTGGATCGCGAACGCATTGGAATTCGGTTCCTCGAATGCGCAGGACAGGCCTGAAGTTTCTAGACGCCACAACTGCTGTCCGTGATCAGCAGGGTGCAATTGTTGATTCGCAGAGCGGATTCAGAGCGTATTCAGAGAAAGCAATTGCGACGTTGGATTTCGGCGAGCCGGGGATGGGTGCAGAATCCGAGATCTTGAAAATAGCATCACGTTTAGGGCTTATCATAAGACAGATTCCAATCACAGTTACCTACGGAAGAGACACAGACCATTCACTCAATCCGCTGCTGCATTTCAGCGATGTTGTTTCAGGTCTCGCGAAAAACACATTCCTCAAGCGACCAGTCAGGTTCCTCGGCATACCCGCAGCCGCGCTCGTTCTCGGAGGTGTATACTGGTGGACTCTAATACTGGATGCATACAACCGCACTGGCAAGTTCGCGATAGGAAACGCGCTCGTTGCGAGCGTAGTTCTCATGATAGGATTCTTCCTATCAATAGGATCTCTGATTCTACTATCAATTACATTGATAGCCCAAGAGTCAAATTAGACCTCCGCGCCAACGGGCAGCTGACAGCGGCAGAGACAAAGAATTTGAGGCCAGCCGAGGACATCGAAACAACGGTTTAAGTGGATTACAGTGTATGAGTACTCCGTTTAGAGGCGTTGGCAAGCTGCGTATCGGGTCGAGGCTGAGAGTTGCTGTCGGTTCAGCGTTGGTGTTCATTTCGCTCATTCTGCTTCGCTTCTTTCAGCTCTCCGACGCTAGTTTATCTTGGATAGCAATCATGGGTGGTGGTGTCCTAACTTTCGCAATAGGTTCGAAATGGCTCCTTAGCGACGTCGCCTTCCTCTCGGACTATCGCGATATGTGGCCTGTTTTCTCTGCAGCGATGGCGATTGCGTGGTTGATACACGCTGTTCAACTTGAGAGTTATGCGGCTGGGTCCTCGTTGGGTGAGTTTTTCGGCGGGTTAACCGTTTTCGCCACGGTTGGACTCCTTCACCTGTCGAATTTGCCGGTTGCCGTTACAGGCGATGTCTTGTTGTTTGGTCCACCTTCATTGGTGGGGGCCGTTGAGGTTACGCCGTTGTGTGGGGGGTTTCTATCGGTTTTGATGTTCATTGTGGCCTTCAATTTCGTAACCTTTGAAGTTGGGAGGTCGCTTGGTTTCTCTAGGCTGGTGTTATTGTTGGCGTCTGGGGTCGGGGTAACGGTCGCGGCAGCAGTCTTGCGCGTGTATGTCGTTACTGTAGTGGGTTTCTATTACGGGTTAGGGGCACTGAATTTAGCTCACACCTATCTCGGCTATGCCCTTTTTCTCTCTATAGCAAGTGGCTTCTGGTATGTGGCGCTAAAATGGAGCAAAGTTCGGGTTGCTCGTACGAATCACCCGAACACTCTCAATGACATTACGCATTGGGAAGCCTAGGACAAAGTTTCACTCTTACTCCTAGACGTCTCGTGCCAGAAGGCTCTATGTCGGTCTGCCTCTTAGCGGGCCCCCCCGGCGGACCAAACGCTTAGACTAATGAGACTGAGGGCGTAGCCACGGTTCCTTTCATATCGGCAATGTATCGGGCAGTCGCCTCGTGACTAGGTCCAAAGACCTCGGCGGTACCGTCCTTAAGATAAAGGGTTTTCTCGCAGAAATCATTGATCAACTCCATTCCATGTGATACCAGAACTATCGATTTTCCTGCTTTCTTGAATTCGCGGAACTTGTCAAGACATTTCAGCTGAAACTCCATGTCACCCACTGACAGCGCCTCATCAATGAGGAACACGTCTGCTTCCGTCTGTACGGCAATTGCAAATCCCAAACGAACTTGCATCCCTGATGATAGATTCTTGAGTTTGGCGTCCTGAAATCGCGTCAGGTCCGCAAAGTCGAGAATTGAGTTGATTCGCGTTCGCATCTCAGAGCGACGAAGCCCCATGATGATTCCGTATATTGTGGCATTCTCCTTGACCGTAAGATCCGGCTGGAACCCTATTCCGAGTTCGAGAATAGGAACGACTGATCCCACGGTTTCAATCTCTCCTCTGTCGGGTTTCATGACACGGGCCAGTAACTTCAGCAGAGTACTCTTGCCACTGCCATTGGGCCCAATTATTCCTAGGGATTCTCCGTGCTCCAGCCTGAAGCTCACCTGCTTCAATGCCCAGAACTCCTCGTAACTGTATCTCCTCTCTGAGAAGATGCTGAGTAGGTTGTTGAGGCGGGAGACGACTGCCCCTCGTCTTTCGTGTGGTATTCTGAATTGCTTCCAAACATCCTGGGCATTCATGAGTGACATTTCTAGAGCTCCTCAGCGAATCTGGCTTCATAGTGTCTGAATATCAGGAAGCCGAGAGCCAGAAAAATCAAGATGCCTGAGAGCAATTTGATAACGTCCGATAACAGAGGAAGTCGGCTTCGAAGGAAGAGGTCTCTCATGAATTCAATCAAGCGGGTGACAGGGTTCAGTGAGTAAAGAAACCCGTACCTTGTTGGTATGAGGCTGGTGTCGTAGACTATTGGCGAGAGGAAGAAACCAAGCTGGAGGGCAATGTCCCAAATCTGGTGGAAATCGCGATACTTCAGGTTAAGTGAAGAGAGGGACAGTGAAAGGCCGAAAACCAACACGAATTCTAATGCCAAGACCATTGGAAAGAGTAGAATTATGGGGGCCAGGTTGATGCCTAGCAGGATTATGAGTGGGAGGAGGGCGATGAACTCGAGACTGGCACCTAAGAGATTGCCCAAGTTGTTCGCCAATACGATGAGGTAGCGGGGAAAGTGCACTTTGTTGACAAGTGACGGATTTCCCACAATGCTGTCCAAAGATTGGTTCGTTGCTATTGAGAAGAATCTCCAGACTAGAATCGCAAGCAATAGCCATGCAGCGAAATTCGGGATGTTGTTGCGCAGCAGGACCGAGAACACCAGTGTCAGAATTACCATGTTCGCTAAAGGATTCAAGAGCGACCAGAGGAATCCGAGTGCAGAATTCCTATAGCGGATCTTGAAATCCTTCTGAGCAAGAACAGTGACTACGTCAAAATAATGTTGGAACTTGTTGTCCGACAATCGTCCCCACTCAACTATTAGTTCAAAGAAGACAGACAGGCCTGTGAGATAATGCTTTTTGCATGAGTTCACTTTCTTAATAGAAAGACTGCATCGTTGCCGGTAACAGTGTTCGATCGATGTCTATCAAACAACCTCGAAGGAGCCTCAGGTCCCCTCTCGTTTCGTTCATCGTTTTGAACTACAATGGGGAAAACGTCATCACCGGGTGCATCGAATCGCTAATCCACCAAGATTTTCCAACGAACCAATATGAGATCATAGTTGTCGACAACGCTTCCTCCGACGGCAGCGCCGCTCTCATTGAGAGCCAGTTCCATTCCGTTAAGGTTGTCCGATCCTCGTACAATCATGGCTATGCTGGTGGCGCCAACCTTGGAGCATCATACTCAACGGGAGACGTTCTTGCCTTTGTGAACAACGACACACGCCTTTCTAGCAATTGGTTGGCGACGATGGCTCCGTTGCTGAACGAGGCAGAGGGATTGGCGGTGATCGGGTCGAAGATCTTTCTTGATACATCCATGACCACGCTGAACCATGTGGGAGGACTCATATCGTACATTGGGGGTGGATTTGACATCGGGTTCGGCCAACCGGATAGAACAGTCGCTTCGCCCGTCTCCATTGTTGGTTACGTCTCGGGCGCCGCTCTCATGATTCCCCGTGAACTATTCAGGCGACTGGGAGGTTTCGACGCTAGCTACTTCCTTTATTGTGAAGATGTGGATTTGTGCTGGCGAGCCTGGCTGCTCGGGTACAAGGTCGTCGTACAGCCAGCGGCCACACTGATTCACCAGTATCAAAGTGCAGAGTCAGGATATTGGGTTCGGTTCTTTCACTGGCACAAGAACACCCTTAGCAACATTCTCAAGAACCTGGAGCCAAGCTCACTCGTAATGGCCCTGATACTTCACGGTTCCCTACAGATGGCGAGACTAGTGTCGGCGATACGTTGGAGATCACCATGGCGAATAATCCTTCTGATGAAGGCTAACTTCTGGGTGCTTAGAAATCTACCGAGCATCATGTCCAAACGAGCCGCAGTGCAGGCATCACGAACGCTTAGCGACAAAGCACTGCTGGAGAAAGGAGTGTTCCTGCCGCTCCGGACGACATTGCTAATGGGGCGCAGAATGCTCTCCTTTCGGGAAACGTAGAGTCCGATGCTTGTCGGGCATCTTATATACTGACTGATTACATTTCGCAAGAAATCGTGTTCGTATTTGAAAGATGTCGGAGTCAGAACCGCTGTAGTGTTGGCTGGAGGCGCTGGACTTCGACTGCGCCCCCTGACAAATGACATCCCGAAGGCGATGATAATCGTCGCAGGCAGGCCGTTGCTTCAATGGATCATCGACTGGTTGAAGCGAAATGGGATTTCAAATATCGTGATCGGTGTCGCGCACAAAAAGGAAAAAATCATCGACTACTTTGACGACGGAAACAAGTTCGGGGTCAAGATAAGGTACAGCAATCATACAGTTGAGGGGGGTACCGGAGAAGGTTTCAGACTCGCCATCGAGAGGCACGTCCAAGACGACGTTTTTCTGGCGATGAATGGAGATGAAATGGTGGACCTAACAGTGTCCGAGCTCGTCAGGCATCATCAATCTCAGGGAGGCGTCGTCACACTTGCGGTCGGTCCCCTTAGAAGCCCATACGGTTTGGTTGAACTGCAAGGTAACGATGTGGTCGGATTCCAAGAGAAACCAATCATTAGAGCTCACTATGTCAGCGTGGGAGTGTACGTCATGTCCCGAAGAGTCCTCGAGTACCTACCCCAAAAAGGCGACATTGAGAAATCTGCTTTCCCAAGACTCGCAAGTGAAGGAATGCTCAAAGCGTATGTTCACAACGGATTCTGGGCGACCGTGAACACAATTAAGGACCTCGAAGATGTTGAAAATCAGTTGAAGGGGAAAAGTGACTAATGTCTATCTTGTTGACGGGCATCACAGGGTTCATCGGATCGAACCTAGCAAGAAAACTCGTTGAAGATGGATATGACGTCTATGGAATGGTGAGACATGTATCCCGCTCCGAGGTACGGTCACTAGAACCCTACCTAGACAAGATCCGATTTGTCGAAGGAGACATTACTGAATACCACTCGGTTCGTTCGACTCTGAAATCAATATCGCCGCAGGCGGTGATACACCTGGCCGCGCTGACTCCAGTCCGGCATAGCTTTGAGGACCCATTTCCATACGTCAAAGCGAATTACGAAGGCACAATGAACTTCGCTCATGCCGTTCTGGAGGCCTCTCCACAAACCAGAATTATTGCAGCATCAACGGCAGAGGTGTACGGATGGCAGACCCCCCATTCCCAAATCCCAGAAAACGCGAAGTTGAACCCTACTTCTCCTTACGCAGTGTCCAAGGCCGCTTGCGACAACTACCTGCAGATGGCGATGAAAGTATATGGTCTGAAGGCAACCGTTCTCAGATGCAACAATAGCTACGGAAGAGCCGGCGAGAAAGGGTTCATCGTTGAATACCTGATCACCACAATGCTGGCAGCCCAAACTGCATATGTTGGAACTCCGAATCATGTGCGCGACTACATGTACGTTGACGATCACGTAGACGCCTACCTACGAGCCTTGAAACATGAAGAAGCTGCGGGCGAAGTTTTCAATGTATCCCCGGGGAATCCAATCAGTAATATCGACCTCGCGAAGAAAATCGCGCAAATGATTCAGTTCAGGGGCGAGATTGTGGACGGAAGTTATCCACCTGGATACCCCATGAGGCCTGCAAACTGGGACACAGACTACATCGTTCTTGACAGTAGCAAGATAAGGAAGATTCTGGGATGGAAGCCTAGTGTAACTCTTGATGAGGGGTTGCGAAGAGTCATCGAACTTTGGAGAAGCAAACCACACTGAGCCCTTTTCAGCTGATCCCTTGTGCCAAATCGTGTGAGTGTGCTAATACCGAACCTGAATGGGCTCACACAGCTGAAGGCATGCATACCGTCGGTCTTGAAGCAAAGTGGTGTTGAGAAAGAAGTCGTTGTCGTCGACGATGATGATCTCGTGTGGTGTGTTTCTTAGCGTCTGACGAACACGCTGTATGAGCGCGGGCAATCTCTCGTGCTCGTTCCATGTGGCAGAGACGACTGAAACGCCTTCGAAGCCCGTGACCATATGCTATCCCTCAGCATTGCGGAGTGAGCAAAATACGCGTAAGATTGTCATGAGGTTACCGATGAAGATTGAGCCCACATCAGGGGTGAGGAAGGCAGTTAAGATGAAGCACAAGATGCCATCGCTTGCCTTTGATTGAAAGGATTTTATTAAGCGTGTTCTACAACACAGGCACATCTGGCAATTAGCTTCGCCTTACCACTACACTGCACACAGGCTGGAACGCTATTGATGATTGAGAGGGTTGTTATCCCGGCAGCGGGATTGGGGACGAGGCTTCTGTCTGCAACGAAGGAGCAACCAAAGGAGATGTTGCCCGTCTTTGCTCGAGGCAAGGATGGCACACCATGCCTCAAGCCTTTGGTACAGCTCATCTTCGAGGATCTTTTCGATACTGGGGCGCGAACCTTCTGTTTAGTCGTAGGCAGAGGCAAGCGCGCTATCGAGGATCACTTTACACCCCATCGTGATTTCCTTCAGTACCTAAACGGTAGGGGAAAGAACAGCCAAGCGATTGAACTTGAGACCTTCTACAGACGAATTGAGGCTTCGACAATACTTTGGATGAACCAGCCCGAACCCAGAGGGTTTGGGGATGCTGTCCTCCGAGCGCAATTGGCAGTTACCAGAGAGCCCTTCGTGGTGCAAGCTGGGGACACTATGATAATCTCCAGGACGACACACATCTTGGAAAGGCTAGTGGCGGAACACAGGAGGAGCCACGCCGACGCCACCTTGACCCTCCAGGAGATCCACGATCCGAGAGGGTATGGTGTGGCTGAAGTGACTGGAACCGAGACGGGTGGCCTGAGGGTGAAGCGTGTCATGGAGAAGCCTGCCAAGCCAAGGAGCAACCTCGCGATAATGCCCGTTTATGTTTTCAATCTAACCCTTTTCGACTCCCTTAGAGACATATCGCCCGACAAGGGCGGCGAGCTGCAGCTCACAGATGCAATCCAGAAGCTAATTGAGATCGGAGGCGTAGTTAAGGGAATTAAGCTCCGTAAGGACGATATCCGTCTAGACATAGGCACGCCGGAAACCTACTGGGAAGCCCTTAGTCTCTCCTATAAGCACGCCACGTCCATGTGAGCACATTGATCGAGGATATCGTAGCATCAGGCCTAGAGTCCCTGAAGAAGAAATTCGACACGGCCATTCTAGAGTCAAAGAAAGCGTTGGTGACAGGTGGAGCTGGCTTCCTGGGCAGTTGGCTCTCTGATATCCTAGTCTCTGCAGATGCCTCGGTCACCTGCGTGGATGACCTCTCAACTGGGCTAACGGGAAATATAGAACGTCTAATCGAAGCCAGCCGCTTTACGTTCAGAAACGTAGATGTGACACGATTTGATAGCGACGGCGTGACGTATGACCTGATATTCCATTTGGCCAGTCGCGCTTCGCCCGATGAATATCAGCAGCACCCAGTCGAGACTCTTGCAGCCAATTCGCAAGGACTGCAGAACATGCTCGAGCTTGCCAGGAAATCAGACTGCATATTGCTCTACGCATCATCATCCGAAGTCTACGGCGACGCTGAAGTTGTTCCAACGTCCGAAAGCTACTGGGGAAGGGTGAACCCTGTTGGGCCACGATCGTGCTACGACGAGGGAAAACGCTTCGGCGAAGCTCTATGCATGGCGTACCATAGAGCATATGGCCTCGACGTGAGAGTCGTCAGGCTCTTCAACTCATACGGCCCTCGCCTAAGGGCTGATGGGGACTATGCGCGAGCAATCTCCAGGTTTATCCGGCAGGCCTCGACTGGAAGCGACATCACGATTCATGGTGACGGAAGTCAGACGCGTTCATTCTGTTATGCAACAGACAGCACGGCGGGCATTTTACTGGCGGCAACGCGAGCGGGGATGCGAGGAGAGGTTGTTAACATTGGCAACCCCCACGAGATTACAATCCTAGACCTTGCCGAAAAAATCAGAAAACAGATTGTCAGCAGATCAAGGATTGTCTTCAGACCGAGACCGGCGGACGACCCTCAACGAAGATGCCCGGAGATTTCGAAGGCTCGAACAATTCTCGGATGGTCACCACAGGTAAGCCTAGAAGATGGCCTCACGCAGACCATAAGATGGTTTACCGAACGCCGGGTCGCGACCAAGAGGGAAGGGCTACGTCTTGGGGCGAGAGGGTCTGATGCTTCGTCTGGCGGTCATTAGTATGGCGCGGGTGGCTGAACGCACGCGAACTGCAAACTTGAAGCCGCGGAGTACACGTATTAACAGGGGACGTGTCGAGGCGGAAAATGTTGCACAAAGGTTGGTAGGCTTGCCATCTGCATGGTAGCCAATAGAATTGCCCGAATGACTACCGCCCAGTCGCCAGATTTATCACCATGTTGTTGAGCCATTGCGTTAATGTTCGAGGCAGGGACTCACGCTGACGAGTATCTCGGTATTCGGCTTGGGCTACGTAGGCCTTGCAACGGCCGTCTGCCTTGCCAAGAAAGGCCATCAAGTGACAGGCATCGATCCAGATGCCGCGAAGGTTAACGCAGTAAATTCCGGGCGTGCTCCATTCTATGAACCACAGTTCGGCCGTTATCTCAGGGACGCGGTTCACACGAAGGCGCTGGTGGCAATCCAAGATCCAGCAGCAAACCCCGAATCAGATATCGTGTACATAACGGTTGGAACACCATCCAAACCAGGTGGAAGCATCGACCTGGCCTACGTGGAAACTGCTGCACGCGACGTGGGGATATCGCTGCGGAAGAGCCACAGTTACCAGCTTGTGGTTCTGAAGAGTACCGTAATCCCTGGAACAGCTGGCAAAGTCGTTAGACCGATCATCGAAAAGAAGTCCGGTAAACGATACGGAAGGCAATTCGGGCTCTGCTCGAACCCTGAGTTCCTCCGTGAGGGCCATGCCATCCAAGACACATTCAGGCCAGATAGGATAATCATAGGAAGCGAAGATAACAAAGCTATTCGAAAGCTCGAGGACTTTTACGTGGAATTTCACAAACCCCGCATCCCCCCTCTTATCAAGACTACCCACGAAAATGCCGAGTTCATCAAGTATGCTAACAATGCATTCCTCGCCAACAAGGTCAGTTTCATCAACACCATCGCGAGCATAGCAGAACGCATTCCCAGAGTTGATGTCACCGTCGTTGCCAGAGGAATCGGGCTAGATCCGAGAATCGGAGCAGAATTCCTCAATGCAGGGTTGGGTTATGGTGGGAGTTGTCTACCAAAGGATCTCGCAGCCCTGATCAGTTTATGCCGGAGCTTAGATTACGAGCCGCAGCTCCTGCAAGCGGTTGCGGGAGTCAACCGAGGGCAGGTATTGAAAGCCGTAGAATGGGCGTTTCGAAAACTCAAACTACGTGGGAAGAGAGTCGCAATATTGGGTTTAGCCTTTAAACCGAACACAGACGACATGCGTGAGGCTGTATCTATTCGGATTGTTAGGAGCCTCCTCAAAAGAGGAGCACGAATAGTAGCCTACGATCCAGAGGCCTTGGAAACAGCGAAGCGAATTTTCAGCTGGCCTGTTGAATACGCGGACAGCGCGGAAGAATGCCTCAAAGATGCGAACGTAGCGATATTGGTTACAGAGTGGGAAGAATTCAAGCGAATCACACCCCAGCAGTTTCGTAAACTCATGCGAAACCCACTAGTATTCGACGGTAGAAGAATCTACGATCCGCTAGCGATGGAAAGAGCGGGGATCGACTTTCAAGCTATAGGCTACGCTCACGAGGTTAACTGAATGCTCACAGCTATGTGAAACGCATCAGCCGGCCTGCCGGAGGACAAGTCCGCAAGGCACTGCCGACTCGTATAACTAACCGTGATTGAAGATAGAGAGAGACATGTTCGCGTTCATTTGGTTGCGATTACAAACAGGTTGAAGCCAAGCTCGAAGTTACTGACGGTGATATTCTCCCGTTTAAAACCACCTTGGATCAAGTCTTGAACTAAACTCTCTCTATCGTAGTATCGCTTGTGGTCCGCGATCTCTTCATAGCTCATTATCTTGAGTCGAAAAGCCATAAACTCAAGGAGAGACTTAGCCCTACTGGCCGGCGTCGTCAAGAGCAGTAATCCCCCAGGCTTCAAGATCCGAAAACATTCGCGGTAAAGCGCGTCTGGGCGAATGACATGCTCAATAAGAGCAAGGCCGGTCACCACGTTGGCGAACGCGCCCGGCAACGGAAGACCATCATCAACGCGTACAGTCTGCAGCGTCACGTTAGCCGCTGGTTTGCTGTTAGAAACGTAGATGTCAAAGCCGATCCCTTGGTCGATACGGTCCGAAAGCCCTCTCAGAAACTCGCCTTTGTAGCCGCAGCCGAGGTCGACCACAATCGACGCGGCCGGGATATGACGCATCACCTTGGCATGCCGCAACTTCTTGAAGAGCCTTTCGAGGACAGGCTCTGGGCTTTGATCGAAGGACTCTCTTCTCATCACTCTTGGCCCTCTATTTCGGTATCCAAGCCCTCCTTACCGAGTTAACTGCAGAATGTACTGTACTCCTTGGGTTTCGCTTCGCTGCTGGGATTCCTTTACATGATGAGGAATTCTGAGTCGCGAGTACTTTAGCAGCAGGTCGGCTACGAATTGCAATCTAGGGGCCTTAAGCCTGAATCGGTATTTGAACAAGTAGTAGACAGACAATAGTCCATCTGCCCAAGTAATCTTCTTACCTGCGCGCCTCGCCGAGTAGTGAATCGGCACCTCGACTACCCTATACCCCATCTTCAAGATACGTGCCGTAGCTTCGATCTCGAAGCCGAAGTTCGCAACATCCAATTCACCGAGTTTGGTAATCTCCTTTGGAAAAAGCTTGTACCCCGTCATAATGTCAGTTATGTTAGTTCGATACAATAACCGGGCAAGCATGGAAATGGCCAGGTTTCCCACATAATGCGGGAAGGACATATCCTTGGGTTTCGTAGCAAACCTGGTACCAAAAACAGCGACGCGGACCTCTCTTAGCAATGCAATCACCAAGCTAGGGATATCGGACGGAATATACTCCATGTCTGCATCTTGTATGCAAACGAATTCTCCATCGGCGTATCGCAACCCGTCTCTAATTGCAGCGCCCTTGCCTTGGTTTACTGAGTGCGATATGAGCCGCACAGAGCCGTGGCTCGCTGCAATCTCTTTTGATCCGTCAGAAGATCCGTCGTCCACAACTAAGATCTGTTTCTCACATGGTAACTGCAATGATTCAACGAGCGAAAGCAAAAGATCAAGTGTTGGTTTCTCGTTGTACACTGGGACTACTATGCTAAGCTTCAATGACCGCGGGCCCGTCGTTATGCAGGCTAAGCTCGCACTCTTTATATCTTGCTCCGGCTGAGAGTCGCTGTGATCGCGGTTAGTGTTTGATAACTCTCCTTTCTTGGGGTGTCGGACATCACTCGGGTAAGTCGAATCGACGTAGCGTTATTTCTTGTCTTGTTTACGTTGTACATGTTTTCAGCGGGAGGCCACTTGTACGCGATAGATGAGCTCCTGATATACGCGACCTCCGAGAGTCTAGTCACTCATGGCACATTCAGCCTACTTGGAGAAGAACCACTGTTCCGATTACTCAACGAACCTTTCTACGGTTACTCGAAGTTCGGTCTTCTTCAGCCCCTATTGGCTTCGCCATTAATAGTATTCGCTAAGCTGGTCGGCATTGGCGGGTGGGTTCTGGTTGATTTGATCTTTAATCCAGCGGTCACCGCCCTAGCAGCGGTGCTGGTTATGCGCTTATCCAAGGATTTGGGTTATCCTCTGAAGACCTCTGTCCTTGCGAGTCTGCTTTTTGGCGTGGGGACAATAGCGTGGCCCTATGCGAAAACCTTCAATGAACTGCCCTTGGGGGCTCTCTTCTTACTCTTCAGCATCATCTATCTACACAAATCTGCGAGCTCAGGTAAGAATAAGACCACTCTTATCGCAGCGCTGTCGTTCGGACTTGCTGTAATCGCAAGATTCTCGCTGCTGATGTTTCTGCCAATAGTCATCATGTATCTCGGTCTTGGAATAAGAAAGATGACGCGCCGTGCAGTCGTAGTTCACTTGATCTCTTTCATCACGGTAGTGCTACTGTTTCTGGTTCTCTACTTAGGATACGATTATTTGCGCTTTGGTTCACTGCTCGAAACTGGTTACGGTACGTTCCAAGATGTCTCAGGTCCTGAGTATTCTGGTTCCATACTCGTGGGGCTATACGGTCTATTGTTCAGCTCAGGAGCGGGCCTACTGATCTACTGCCCCATTGCAGTCTTATTCCCCAGTTCAATAGTCAAATTCTCCAAGCAGCACAGGCCTGAAGCATTGCTCTTCACAGCGCTCTTCTTGGAATCCTTGCTGTTCTATGCCAGGCTATCGAATGGGCTATGGGCCGGTTGGAACTACTGGGGACCCCGCTACTTGCTGCCTGTACTTCCGTACATAGTGCTGCCCATCAGCTCGATGATCGACACATCGAATAAGAAGAATTTCGTTAAGTGGACAATTGCCTATCTCTTTGCATGTAGCGTATTGGTGAACCTTCTTGCCGTGCTGGTTGACTTTAACAAGGGCTTCGAACTCTTGTGGGCGGTCTGGCGCGTGACTATGGTTGACTCATTATGGAACCCTTCTTATAGCCCAATAGCGACGCATTGGAACATAATCTTCACGCCCAATGCACTATCAGCACTTTATCCAACTGGTCCCCCATCGATAGAGGCGAGGGGGATACCTTCAATTATCGATTCATACTTGTACTACAAGTTCGGACTTCCCGCTGTAATTGCCCTGTTAGTTCTGATGGTTCTTGAGATCAGTATCCTAGTAAGACTTCTGAAAGTAAAGAAACGTACCTAATCTCAAAGATGCCTGCTACTCGCCGAAGTGATTTTCAACAAGCATGTTTTGTATATCGGCGAGTGCAGATTAGCAGTACTCATGTCGTTATGAGAGAGGGACGCGAGGGTGTAGCTTGGCCAAGGCCTCTCCATCCAGTCCATGTGCCTGTCGCGAAGTTTAGCGTGCAGACGTAAATGTTGCCATCGGTACCTCGTACAACCAACTGGAGCATCCCACTCGAAACCAAACTGGTCGGGGCATCGATAGTCATGCCGCCGGGTGTGTCCCAGAGGGAAGACCAAGACCCAGCAACCCAAGCTTTATGGTAGATACCGTTATCGATGCCGCGCACAACCAGGTCCAAGCGCCCAGAAGAAGCGGCCAAGCTTGGGCTTGAAGGTGTGGCTCCCGCCAGGCTAGTCCAACCTGACCAGCCAGCCGTCGCAATGTTCAGTGCGTTATAGTAAACTCCGTTGTCGATACCTCGAACCACGAGGTGCAGCACCGAACCCAATACACCTGCAGCAGGCTGGTCGACCGTCAACCCGCCTGGCGAATCCCAAGAAGACCAGAACCCACCGACCCACGCTTTGTGGTATATCCTATTGTCAGTCCCATGCACGATCAGGTCAAGCCTATTCGATGATACTAACAAAACTGGAGGAGATGAGGTGGCACCTTCGAGCTTCGCCCAAACTGTCCAAGGACCTGAAGGCAAGGGCCGAGAGTTGAAGTAAATTCCATTATCGGAACCCCTTACGACCACATATAAAACGCTTCCAAGAATAGCACACGCCGGCTGGTCCAATGTGGCACCGCCAGGAGAATCCCATGAGGAACTCCAGCCACTTAAAGTCGAATAGGATCTGTGGTAGATTCCATTATCGGTACCACGCACCAGAAGCTCAAAACCTGAACCGGACCCGGAACTGCAAAGCGTTGGCGCAGTAGAAGTGGCACCGGACAATGACAGCCAAGGATTCCAAGAAGCCGCTGGACCTGCGTAATAAATTCCGTCACTCACGCCTCGGACCACGGAAGAGGTAACGATAAACTTGCTTGATGTATCCATCAAAAAGATCTTGGCAGGGTCATAGTTTACATTTGTCACAGTTATTGTGGCTGTGTTGTTCAACCCGAAATCCCAGCCCACGTTGTTAACGACCGACGAACTGCTAATGACGAAGGCCGAATTGATGGCCGTCAGCCCATGAGTGTTCCCTGTCACCGTATTGCTGACGAAATTGGGCTTGGAGTCGACGACTCCGATTCCGTCCAATGAGTTGCCATGTATGTAGTTGTCATGAACGTACGGATTGGAGCCCTGCACGACATACAACCCATTGACATAATTCAAGTAGAGTTCGTTGTTACTTATCTCGGGATAGGACTGCCCAGAGACAGATACCCCTTCAATCTTATTGTGGTGGACTATATTATCGAAAACAAGGGGGTGCGAGTTCACGCTCACCTCGATACCGTTCCACACATTTGAGTAGACAATGTTTCCGTCAATCAATCCGGTTGAGCCGTCGGTGAAGCTGATGCCGTCGACACCATTGCCGTACAGGGTGTTCGAATTAACTGTGGGCGAAGATGACCTTGAGCCGATTCCGTCCCAAGTGTTGTTGTATATTGTATTCTGTGAAATGAAACCTCCTGAGCTGCCCCAAGATAGGACCCCGTCGAGGGAGTTGGAGTAGATCGTGTTCCCAGTTATCATCGGAGCTGACGAAGAAGTCGATGCAATTCCAGAATTGCCGCTATTGAAGATCGTGTTGCCTGTTATTGACGGACTTGAAGAGGTTAGGCCGATGCCATTTATCCGGTTGCCTCTGACCATATTGGCTGTGATCGTAGAAGAGGGTGAGTTTTGAAGCGTAACGCCGTCACCCGCGTTTGAGTAAATGGTGTTTGATGAGATTCTAGCGGAACCCCCTGGGATGTAGATCCCGGAACCAGCATTATCGTGAATCGTGTTGGATGTGATGTTGTCGACGAGATCGCCAGAATTGATTGATACAATTCCATGGGCTAGATTCCCGTAAATGCTGTTGGAAGTGATCGACGCTGATGCAAGGTCTGTGATAAGCCCATTATAGCAGCCAGTTATTGCGTTGCCTTGTATGATCGCGCTGCTCGAGGCAACGAAGAGGCCTGAGTACTGGAGCGTAGGCAGGCTGTTGTAGCCGCATTGCCGTACGACGCTGTTCCTGATCTCGAAGACGGAGCCCGCCTCAGTGTAGAATGTGAATCGGTGGTTGCCGTCTTCGATTGAACTCGTTATGACTGACGCGTCTACCGTCGTTGCGGGATTGTTGTCTTTATCGTAAATCCTGAAACTTCCCCCCCGCTGGACAATGATTCTGATGGCGCCGTTCGAGGCGGAATTCATCAAGAGCGTAACATGGTTAAAGGTGAGGCTACCGCCGTTCGCGATTACTAAATTGCCGTTGAGTGTTATCGTTTGATCGGTATACGTTTCGATAGCCGAGACAACCCAGTCACCGGAGGCGGGTGGCGCGGAGTACGCGGGAGATAGACTCAGCACTACCAGAACCTGGACTAGCAATAGTGCGAGCAAAGTGCGGGAATGGCGCATGATCCACCGTTCAGCATTATCAGGCAGGGTCATTTTGAGCTTGCGACACAGCGCCTCTCCGACCCTGGTGACAGTCGTTCCCAAATACTTCATTACCAGTTGGCCCGCCATGTATTCTCGTGAAGCGGGTATCCGAGCCGGCAGGACCAGGAGGAAGGGTCAATTCCCTTGCTAAAGACAGATGATTTGTGGTCGAGATGTGTATGTGCGGGACGAACTGTTTCAATTTACTCAGGGCGTCAAATCGCCGGTATTCTCAACCTAAACGGCGCAAAACTCAGTAAAGTCTTGAGAGCTGCTTCTCATGTATCTTAATGTGTAATATCCGTCGAGCATCCGAACATAAGATGTTGGTTGACTTCAGTTTGGGCCCGGTCGATTGAGTTTTCGCATGCCTTCGGCATCAATAAAGATTTGCGGAAACGACTTGGGATCTGAGCTAAGTTTCGACTGGTCAAGCCAACGAACATACGAGTATTGAAGAGCAAAGGAGGAAATGACGAGCGGGAAGGAACACAATTAGTAAAGTCGTTGTGCCCGCGGCGCCGGGGACTCCGGATCGGTCAAGTCCAAGTTTCGCCGACTTCAAGGCGGTCGAAGAGGAGAATCGGCGGAAATCTGACAGCAAACGTGCGAAATCTTAAAGCGGTATCCATCACCCTTATCATATTCTTCACATCACGCAAGCGCAGGCTACGGAATGGAGTTCAGAATCCATTTTGAAGAGAATCTCAATATTCGGTCTGGGTAAGGTTGGTCTCGCCGCCGCGGTCTGCCTAGCAAAGAAAGGTCATACCGTGACCGGTATTGATTGGGCCGCGGATAAGCTTGAAACCATCAGGTCGAAGGCTAAGCCAAGATGTCAGTGAGCGTGATCATCCCTTCCCATAACGGCCTGCCGCTCCTGAGAATATGCATTGAATCACTCTTGGCGCAGAGCTACGAAGGCATCGAGATAATAGTGGTAGATAATGGTTCAAGCGATCAAACTGTCCAAGAGCTAAGGACGAACCATCCACAGGTAAAAGTGATCGTCAATAACCGTAATCTTGGATTTGCCAAGGCGGTCAACCAAGGTATCACGGCAGCTACGGGCGAGTACCTGTTCTTGCTGAATAACGATACAGCGTTGGAGAAAGAATGTGTTGAGGTACTAGTCCGTGCAATGAGGGAGCTGGATGTAGAGAGGCGCGGCCGTGCTGTAGGTCTGGCCCCGAAGATTCTGTTTCGCGAGTTTCCGGCGATCATCGACGCCGTAGGAACTGGAATAATGCCAAATGGGACCGGATATAACGTCGGTGTGGGGCAGATTGATATTGGGCAATTTGATCGGTCTCACCGCGTTTTCGGTTGTTGTTTCGCAGCAGCTTTTTTCAAAACGGAAATCTTCGGGAGGCTTGGCTTGCTTGATGAAGGGTACTTCGCGTATTACGAGGACATTGACTGGTGCTTCTTGGCCAATTCTAGAGGGTTCGAATTTTGGACGTGCCCCGAAGCGGTTGTATACCACAGGCATTCCGCCACGACCCGGACGATCATGGCTTACGAACAGAAGTACTACCTGTTACACAAGAACCGAATAAGGTTCATGATTAAGAACTTCCGCAAAGGAAATCTCCTCATGCTGTCTAGGCCCATCGGTTATCACATTCTCGAAATCTATCACATTCTCCGCGCACCGTTCTCGCGCCCACCTAGGAAGAGCCTTCACGCCCTCGCTCTTCACCTCCGAATATTGCTGAGTTCGATGAAATGTGTGCCGCTACTCATCGTGAACTTTCGCCTCAACATACACCGCGTACAATCGGATCCAGCTATCTGGGAAATTTCTACGAAAGAGTTGCCGAAATGGGTCGTACCCCAGATCTTTGAGGACGAGACCCAGTCACCGATCCTTTCACTGGATGCAATAGAAAGGACATACTCACTGCTCGCCCTATCGGCTGATTCCAACCAAGAGGCATTGAAAGGGCTACTGGGGGTCCATTTACTCAATAAACTGAGCAAATCTGATCAGATACGACTGCCGAGATTGATACGTCTCTCTGAGAACACTGCAGGAGATGCCAATTTTATCCTATCGTATATCGGAAAGCGATACTACATCCGGAAGAGCGAACAGACCTGTATCTTGGACCCGCTTCTGGTTCGCATATTGATGCTCTCACTGGAGCTTGACTCATCGCAGCTGAAGGATTTCACATGGAGTTGCGTAAGACCTCCAAAACATGTGGCGAGTCTCTTGGTTGATGGGATAGACGCCGTCCTTGAGGGAAGGCAATCAGCTGATGCGGTTCTGATGGATCTGCTGGATGTGCTTCCCGCCAAGCGAAAACCAGACACGGGGATGGGCACGGATTCAAGTGAGATGAGGATGGTTCAAGCGGTCTATGGCCCATCTCTACGAAAACTCCTTGACGAATCGTTGGAAATGGTTCTTGGCCTGTTCGAGAAGCTGGGTTTGACCGTCCCAGTAGAGGTCTCTTCATCTACCCTTGCCGGCAAGAAAGAAGGTAACGGAGATCTATGAGGGTCTGTTTTCTCACCGAACGCATGCTTTTGGGATATGGCGTTGACCTCTTCGTTGACAGGCTTGCGGAAGGCCTTTCGCGTGAAGGAGGATTCGAGACGACGGTATGCTGCAACGTTCATGACGACACTTTTCTGGGGCAGAGCTATGAGATACATCACGAGCGCTACAAGCGAAGTTTGCTCAGTCCCCGACGCACTGAGGAGAATGCGTGGAATGCGCTCAGATCGTTCGTTGAAGACTTTGATGTTGTGTTGGCTTGCACCTTCCCATACTATTACGTCGCATCACGGGCAGGAAAACCTTGGATAGCGATAGACTTCGGTGTTGTTCCTCCGCGCTTCTACAGGGGGAGAGTCAGGCGCGAGCTTGAGTATCATAAGCGTTCTCATTACATCCAATGCTATCCCGAGGCCAGTGAGGTAATCTGCATAAGCGATTATTTGCGACAACAACTCCCAGAGAATCTCAGAAAAAGCGCGAGAGTCATCTATCCCGGCGTTGACCATTACCCAAGAAGTTCCCTTTGTGATATCAAGAAACTGTTCAATATCAAAGGCTTGCTCCTCATGTACGCAGGACGCTCGATGGATTTCAGTCCATATAAGAACACATCCTCCCTACTCCGCGTTGTGAGAGAAATTCAAGATTCGTCTGAGGGGGCTCGACTCTTGATCTCGACCTCATGCGGCGGGGAGGAAAAGTCAAGGCTTGAGCAAACAGGGGCCCTGGTACTTAACGGGGTTACGATGGAGTTCATGCCAAGCATCTATGATTCTGCCGACATATACCTGACAGCTACACAGTGGGAAGGGTTTGACCTTCCACTCTTGGAAGCAAGCTATTTTGGTCTCCCCGTCGTCGCGTATAAGATCGGAGCTCATCCTGAGATCGTGCAGGATGGACGAACTGGCTACTTGGCACTGAATGAAGAGGAATTCGCAGCCTACGTGTCGAAGCTTGTAGCGGATCCAGAGCTGCGTTCTGAACTAGGGTCGAACGGCAGGCAGTTCGCCGCATCAAACTTTCCATGGAGCAAGGCCATCGACCAGTATGCGAAAATTTTGAGCGACCTGAAATAGCGCAACCTCACACCGTTACCTTAAAGGTCCAATTCGAAGTCTGGAGGACTTGCCGACTTGCTCCGTAGAGTCAAAGGCCTCAGAATCGAAGATAAACTACGAGTTTTCGCATCTCATGTACCAAGAATTCCTCGTTCTTCTCCAACAATCAATTAGACCACCTCGGTTGGTTTCACAGAGGTGCATGCCACGACGCCTTCACTCATCACTAAGATGAATGTGAGCGCGACGTGGCCTGAAAGTTATAGGACAGCCGCCAAAGCGGGGTCTGAGTTCGTTGCGCCTGAGACCGATGAGTATGCGCCCCACGTGGAGGGGTAAGCTACAGTGTTGGAGTAGAGGTTGCTGGATGGGTATCCTTCAACTAGGAGTAGGAATTGGGCTGAGGTGGCTGGAACGTAGGCCAAAGCCGGACTGTTCGAGATTGAGCCTCCCGGCGAATCCCACGACCCCGACCACACCCAAGAACCCGTGATGGTCTTATCGTAGACTGCGTTGTCCGTGCCTCTCACGGCAAGCACATCAATCGAACTGCAATCCGAGCTTGAGCCCGGAAGGCAGCTGTTTGCGTCGTATGCGAGCGTCGGCGCAGACAACGTTGCCCCACTCAGGCTACTCCACCCCACCCAACCAGAAGTCTTAGTGGAGAGCAAGTTGGTGTAGACGCCATTGTCCGTCCCTCGCACCACAAGAACAAGGAAGTCCTGTTCAGTACACGCAGACGGGCACCCAGTAACTTTCGTGTATAAGGCTACGGCTGGTTTGTTTGCGGCTGCGCCGCCTGGGCTGTCCCAGCTGCTCGACCAGGCTCCGCCTGTGAAGGCTTTATGGTATATTCCGTTATCCGTACCCTGAACGACCAGGTCAACCCTACTCAAGAAAGGCGTCGAAACCAGAACAGGCGCGGAGGCGGAGGCACCATGCAAATCCTCCCAACCAGACCAATCACCATTGTCATTGGAGTTGAAGTACAGCTCACCGCCCACACCTCGCACAACAATCAAAAGAACGCCATACAAGTACGCGCAGGCTGGCTGGTCTATGGTTGCTCCACCAGGCGAATCCCAACCAGTAGACCACCCTGTACCGCTCCTCCATGACTTCACATAGATTCCATTGTCCGTGCCCCTAACAACAACGAAAACAAAGCCAAAACTGGCTTCGCAGATTCCGGGCGGTGAAGGCGTAGCGCCCGCCAACGAACCCCAACTACTCCAAACACCAGGGGAATTGTAAGCCGACCAGTAGACGCCGTTATCCGTCCCGCGCACAACAGCGATGTCCATCGTTGGCGTGGGGGGAGCGAGTGCGACTGCGTCTAAGAGCCAGTAGTCGAATTCTGGTGTGCTACTCCACGTCATGGTTACGGGGGATGATGCCGACTGGTCGCTTCCACCCATGAAAACATCTTCCCCCGTTCCGTCGCCGTGGGAAATGAAAGCTCCTAAGTTCCATCGCTCGGTTTGCATCGAACCTGGAGAAACGCTGAGTGTTTTGACGGGTGGGTCTGTGTCCGACACTGACCCATAGACGGTGTCTACAACTAGGTTTCCGGAGACAGGGTGCTTCACAGTAGTCGAGGGGGAGGAGTGGGTGCCAGTGTCCCCCTCGAAATCGACAAGTCCCCCCACGTTAGAGTAGGAAACGGCTCCTCCTCCTATCCCATCGACCGCAGCAATAGTAACCGTGATCGTGGCTGTACCGGACGCGGGTTTGAGTAGACTCCACATTTCAAGTTCGTCAAAATTCGAAAAAGCGATGTGTCTACCAATGAAGGTTAACGGCGACGTACCGTACTGAATACTGTCCACCGTGTGCAGCGTGTGTCCCGATGCTACTCCGACTTCGACGGAGACCACCAGAATTCCATTAGATCCCGGCCCTACAGTGTGCGACCATGACAGAGTCGAGCAACCAAGGGGAAGAGCCATGCAGGGAGTGGCAGAACTTTTCGCATCGAACACTATCGGAGATGCGGCACGAACATTCACAGAATTGGCAAGGACAGGCGAAAGAACGAACATTGCAAGAAGCAATGCCACGTGAATTCGTCGATGCTCGAACAAACTTTACAACTCAACTTCAGTGAGAACCTGAGAATGCTAGTTAAAACTTTAGATTTGTGGCGTGATTTTTTCCAGCTCGCAATCTATCGTCTGGTTTGAAATCCTAATGGTCAGAGTTGCAAGATGCAAGTTCCAAATCTTGAAGTGCAGTGGAATCTGAACCGTCGTCATTCGCCGTTAGCAAAAGAGTGTGTGTGGTATAGCTGGTGCGAGCAGCTGAATTTGAACCGTCGTCCGTCGTCGTGTGTGTATGCTGGTGCGGTACAATTAGACCCACAAACAGCTATGCCACAATAGTGAAACATGATATGGCGAAACGATAGCCATCTAACCATACTGCACCTACGCAAAATAATCTGTATGAAATTGAAACGTAGTAGTAGCTTGGGGGCGGGCACATTGACG
>Ga0187882_1000828_pt1 | contig 32873 bp, 37 predicted proteins | sample June2016WEW_19_1_3_FD_132991 | JGI IMG/M metagenome (GOLD analysis project Ga0187882, IMG submission 132991) | Peatland microbial communities from SPRUCE experiment site at the Marcell Experimental Forest, Minnesota, USA - June2016WEW_19_150 | ecosystem: Environmental > Terrestrial > Soil >... | reverse complement strand
TGATGCTGCGTAGAACGTTACCTGATACTTGCCAGCAGCGGCTGAAACGTCGGTTGGAAGATGATTGTGTGCATTTATGGCTCCAAGGTTAACGGTTGCGCCTGAATTCTGCATCGACTCTAAGTCCAAACCGTACGTGTTTCGCGGGGCCCTCATCTTTGCTATTTCGGCCCAGCTGAGCTGATCTTGTTCGTCTATGTAGCTAGTAACGATGTAGCTCGTTCCTTTCAAGCCTCTTGCAACGAACAGTGGGTAGATAACAAGATAGTCACTCTCGTTAGCATCGTCGAAGCACATGACAACAGTTGGTTTGCCCCCTTTGGCTGTGCTCCAATAATCATACGCTTGTGCCATCGTCATGACCGTCAGGTTGCCGGCGTTCTGTTCTTGAACCAAGTAGTCCAGAATGCGCGTGAGCATTTGGGGCGTACAGCCATACTCAGACGGGTTTGAAGACACATCATGGGTGAATATGGCGAGCAGTGCTTTTTGTGAAATACACTCTGACACCCATCCCGTAACGTCACTCCAAGTTGTCGTGCTGACCAGTTGTGCAGCGTTCAACGCGTACCAGTCTGGCACAGGAAACGTGGTCATATTGTCAGAGACGGTTCGCGCAGATTTTACGTATTTAGAGACGACGGCTTCGACGTGGGCATCATAGTCTCCGTACGGGTAAGCCAAGTGCTGTGGTGGTGGATAACCGTGTTCTTCGAACGCAGTGTTTACTGCTTGCAGCTGCGCTATTATTTGAGCGTCAGTGAGTGGTGGTGTGTTGGTGCTAATCCCAGTGAAGCTCGGGTGGGTATCGGTGTGGGATTCGAAGTCCCAGCCCAGAGACGGGTCCCACGTTGCTGACGTAGTGGCTGCAGACACGGGCTTGATCAGAACCAACGCGCCTGCGAACACTGAAACTAGAACTATAGCGACGACGAGATTAACATACAATTTCGAAGCGCTTCTCAAAGAGAATATCCCCTTCTTTCCATGTACACGCTCAACGCAAGTCCTTTTAAGATTTATGAAACTTACTTCTATTGGAGTGGCGCGTCTTGCGAATACCGTTAAAATAGATGTTTCTGGTTGAATGCTTGGCTAGCATCTTTTAAAGAATGTTCATTGAGATTCAGTTGAAGGGGAGTATCTGGAACTCTTCCAATTAGCTTTGCGTTGTATTTGAGAAAAATGCCCCCCCTCCCACTTGGTCTTTTCAAACTCTTCCAATCCGCTGGATTTTTGTTCTATACAAAGATTTCAAAAGCCTTAATAACCTGCTTTTAGGCATTCAACAAGTGCCTGAATCCAAAAGAAGCGAAACATCTTGGCTCTCAATGCTGATCTGGATTCGATTAGGATCAGAAAAAAGTTTTTTTTTAGAGTAGCTAAAGATGCAGGAGAATACGAAAAACGTGTTACTCCGAATGCAGAACTTCTGCAGAAGCTCAGGAAAAGAGGGGCGGACTTGTTCTCCTTCCCAGAGAGAAGGTGGTGTTCCGAGGTTTACGAGCCGCAAGATTCTTGGGCGAAGTCTGTGGAGAACATCGCACTGCTAAATTTGAATAGCTATGATGAATGGTTGAAGAGAATCGGAAAAAAGACGCGCAACATGATTCGAAAGTCTATAAGATGTGGGATAAGAACAGCTGTCGTGGAACCGGATGAAAGACTGGCTGAGGGCGTATGGAAGATTTTCAGCGAAACTCCCATACGGCAAGGGAGAGTTTTTTCAGATTACGGAATTTCCTTGAATAGAGTTATGGAAGAGCTTCATTCGCGAAAGAATTTCGTTCATATTGGAGCGTACCTGCGGGATGAACTTGCAGGATTCATTCAACTCGTCGAGGGCGAGAACATTGAAAGAATACTTCGAATTCTTTCCCTTCAAAGACACTGGGACAAAGCAGTGAACAATGCGTTGATAGCTAAGGCCGTCGAAGTTTCAGCCAGCAAAGGTGTCAAATGGATGATGTATGACAAAATGGGTGACTTTCGGCATGGTCCTTCTTGCCTCTCGCTGGAGAAGTTTAAACGAAGCAATGGATTCAGGCGTTTTCAGTTGACCCGTTATCACATACCGATTACGAGAAAAGGGGCATTAGCCGTCAGACTGGGTCTGCACAAGGAAATGAAGGAGACACTTCCACCGCCAGCGAAGTACCGCATTGCTGCAGTATATTACTGGTTGAGTCGAAGTAAGATAAGAGTTAAAGCTCATTGAGGACGGATGCCTGCAAATAGACTTTGAGTTTTTATGTAATAATAGGCTGTCGAAAGATTTGTAAGCTTTAAATATAGGTCTTTCGCCTGTCGATGCACCCATATAGTTTTTATATAGTTTCGTCTCTAATTTTTCTGTGGAATCTAGGTGAGAAATGAATGGTTCTAAGAGAAGAAGCAAAACTTGTGAAAAGTCCCAACGCACATACCCAATATCTAATAATCCCTGCGGTAATAGCACGGGACTCTCAATATCCCTTCAAGGACGCTGGAAACGTGCAGATTATAGTAGACCCCACCCATCGAGCGATGGTAATTGTTCCCACCAAAGGAGTTTCGGTAGATGTGACGGACAAAGGGATATTCATAAACATGAGTGAAATGAGTGACAAGAAAATCTCTGAGGAGTGCCGCAGAAAACTCAGAGAAAAAATCGCTGAGGACAGAAAGGAAATAGCCAAGCTGAAGGAATCTTGATTGTCCTCTGACGAAGTGCTTGAGAGTCGAGTAAGGACGTTCCACAAGTTTCCTCACGTTCTACAATACCATAATACTGGCCGGTCTAAGAGCCATCGTTGGATCAAATTGATTTCAAATTGATTTATACTGCCAGTTGTTATAACAAGTGTCGTATCACCAATGTTGAATAAACCCGTCTCTGAACAGGACTTTGTTTCAAACTTCATCCTACAGAAGTTTAGAGAAGGAGCGGGCGTCTTGAAAATTCTCGATAAGATCGACTTCCATGTGGAAAAACCCATTGATGGAGCACGTGCAGATCTGGTCGTAGACAGAGGCGGGAAGGGAATGTTGGTCTTAGAAGCAAAATTCAAGAAGAAAATAGCACACATTGAAAGAGATATTGAACCTAGGGATCCTGAGGTAATAGCTCAAGCGATCAACTATGCCAACATTGGAGGATACCCATACTATTGCACTTGTAACGCTAAGAGAATTGTTCTATTCAAAGTAATATCTGGAAAAAAAGCAGTTGAAAGCGAAATCGCGTCCTTTGAATATGGCAAAACACCATATTGGGCCGAAGAGATTCTTAAGCTTGCGTTAGAAATAATCCCGGCAAAGGCAAAGCCTCTAGATGATTCGTTGGTTAGTGCTCTGCATGAAGCCTTCTCAGATCTCTACGACCAGTTCCTTTTTGCACTAAAGCGAAAGCTGAAAGGTAGCGAGTTTAGGAATAAATTCTTGGATTGGTTGTCAAATCAAGGGATTGAGAACAACGAAGACACCATGAGAAAAATTGCGGAGCAAACGACATATTTGCAGTTGAACAAGTTGTTTTTCTACTACATAGTACAAACTGTTTACCCCAAACTCGAACCCATTTCCATAAAAGAAGACGAGGATGTCTTTGAGGCGCTGAATGAATACTATGAAGAAGTAAGCAGAATTGACTATGCTCCGATATATCAGAGCGATCTTATCAGTGAAATACCCTTCACCGATAGAGCGAAGGAAAGATTTAGAACGCTAATTGATACACTCCAAGAATATGACTTCTCAACAATGGAAAGCGACTTTATTGGAACAATATACGAAAAACTAATACCGCCTTTAGACAGAAAGCGATTAGGACAATTCTACACGCCGACAGGAATAGTTGATACAATAACACTGTTGACGATTGAAAAACCAAAAGATGTTGTTTTAGATCCTGGGTGTGGGTCGGGTAGTTTTTTGGTGCGTGCCTACCAAAGACTGCGGGAATTGAACAATTTCCCAAAGAAAATTGTGGGACCACTTGCCGAGAGAGCACATCAACAAATTCTCAATCAACTGTACGGAGCCGACATCAATCAATTTCCTGCACACTTGACGGTCATTAACTTGACAGTGCAAAACTCAAAAGCAAGAATAGAGAAGGTCAACGTTATCGTAAAAGACATATTTGACATCAAACCCGGTCAAGAGACGCTCTCAGGCTTTGAAAGCATAACTGCCGAGGGAAAATCAACTCTTGTCAAGATACCATCGGTGTTTGATGTTGTTGTGGCTAATCCGCCTTACATTGAACAAGAGCTTTTGGGCCTTAAGGAAAAAAAGAAAATAAAGAACCTAATTGAGCAAGAATACAAGTTTAAACTGTATCTTGGTTTCTCGACTGAGGCTAAGAAGGAAAGTATAATTCTGGATAGACAGAGCGATATTTACATTTATTTTTACATTCATGCACTTAGGTTTTTGAAAAATGAGGGAAGGCTCGGTTTCATATCGTCAAATAAATGGCTAGAAGTAGACTATGGAGAACCGTTCCAGAGATTTCTTTTAAACAACACCAAGATACAATACATAATAGAATTTGACAGGGCCATATTTCCTGATGCTGAAGTCAATACCAGCGTTGTCGTACTTCAGAAAGAAAAACAAAAATCAAGTCGCGACAGCAACCTCGTGAAATTCGTCCGCGTAAAAGAAAAAATGGAAGTCAACACCCAGCTTAGCTTAATTCAAAATGCGGAGGAAAGTCTCGAAGACCACCGAATTAGAATCAACGTTATTCGTCAATCGGATCTGAAACAAGGAAAATGGAATGTTCATTTGAGAGCACCTCCTGTTTTTCAAAGAATAGTTGGAAGTAATAGGGTCAAACCACTCAGCAGTCTGGCAAGAGTCTTTAGAGGATTGACAACAGGATACGATCAATTCTTCATTTTGGACAAAAACACTATCGAAGGACACCAAATCGAACCTCAATTTCTCGCGCCTTTAATCCGCTCGCCAAAGAATGCAAAAAGTCTAGTAATCGATAATGATGCAATAAACTATTTGTTCACAGTTAATGTGCCGAAAGCCCAACTGAAAGGGACGAACGCCCTAAAATATATTCAGTATGGGGAAAAACTCGAGGTCGAACCAAGAAAGGGTTTTCAACGAGCCACACGAAGGTTGCCTGAACTAGAAACCATAAAGAACCGCGACCCATGGTACTCTTTACCAGAATTTGAGATCGCACCAATCCTCTTCGTTAAAATGATAGACAAGCAACCTAAAGCATTATTGAATCGCGCCAAAGCTCATGCATCAAACCTCTTCTACTACGTAATACCAGAAAGAAAACAAGACATTTTCGTCATTTTAGGTTTCCTTAATTCATCCATAGGCGCGTTATTAGCGGAACTTTACGGACGATCATATGGTGGTGGTGTCCTTGAGTTAGCAGCGTATGAATTGAAACGTATGCCTGTTATAGACCCCTCTTTGCTCGATAATACCGAGATCATTGCGATCACTGAAGCGTTTAAGGCTTTAATTAAGGCCGAGGAAAATAGGATGAAGATAGAGGAAGAAATGCGGCCATTGAAAAGTCGATCGAAGAAAGACAAAGGACTCTTTGAACCTGAGTTAAAGGAGAAGTTAGGTGCCGTGATAGACTCAGAAGTGAACGCCCGCATAATGCTTAATGACTCTATTTATGCCGCTCTGAAACTAAACGACAGAGAAAAACTTCAAATAGAAAAGGGACTAGATGAATTGCAAGGACTAAGACGCCTAAGAACTGAGGTGTGAGAGAACGTCTGTTAATATTATAGATCCCATTATTCCGAGAGTTTGCCCTGATTGCAGCACGAAATTTCAGCCTGTGGCTTGTGATCCTTTTAGCTGGATGCAGGCGAATATGAAAGCAGGTCAAATGACAGACATTGATGGATTTCCCATCAACGAAAGCAAAGGCATAGTTACGGCTCTGATGCAGAGACGCGAATATGAACAAGAGGAATATGACCTCGTTTTAGACAAGGAAAAAGTTCGAGGTTCACTTTTTCAACACGAGCGCGAATCAGACTGGAAACTGCGTTATGTTCTTTCATCGATACTAGAAATACCGTTCTATCTTGTTTTGTGGCCAAGAGACTATCCCTTGAAAAAAGCGCCAAAAATACCTAAACCCGTAGTCACTTACAAAGTTAATCAAAAAAACGATAGCATCACTTTGGAGCCAGAGTTTGAAGGCGACACGAAGGAATTAGAAGCGTTTATTTTCAAATTCCGTGGAAGAAGTTTTTCGTTTGTCAAGCCTTTGAATGTCGCCATGACAATGATGGAATGCTACTTGGCCTCAAAGAGGGGTGATGCAAACCCATGGCCAGGAAATTTGGATGGTGCCGTTTGGGATGAGGAACAGAAAACCTTCAAGGCTATCATCGAATTTAAAACGCACAACTACTCACAATATCCGATCTCAAGCCAATACTTCAACCAATTTCCTGGAGATGACAGACGATACAAAGCACTTGACATCATGCAAAACCATTTAGGAAAAATGTCCAAAAAACCAAAATTCGTCTATGCTATCTGGGGAACTGATCCATCCCATACAGAAGTTAAACTCCAGATAATAGATAACCTGAAAGCATCCAATGACAAACTAATCAAAAGGCCCATATTTACTAAGACGACCACTAAGGAGTTTACAGAAGAAGTCATAGAATACATATATGGCTAGTTGACAAATTCTGTGGCGTTGTTTATTTCAACCACGGACAGATTCTGAAGCCCTGTTTACAACTTCTGAGTATTCCTTTTTTGTCAAGTATTGCCCAGCCATGGTGATTCTCTTATCGGTTCTAATGGGATGGCTGTACTTTCGAAGTTTGGAGAAGTTTATCGTAAGCATTTTTTTAGACGAAGTTCTGTTGGGCCGAAGATGCACATACTTGTCCAATTCTTTTTCGTTCAGAAACACTTTGTTGCCGTATTTTGACAGAACTTCATCTGGCGTGAGAAATTCGATTTCATCAATTACACCTTCGCCAATTAACTCTTTCGATTTGCCTGAGGCGTAAAATATCACTTTGCTTTTCGGAGCAAGCCTAATTGTTGAAGTTCTTCCAAGATACCTTACGAAAACACTCTTATTTTCTGAAACAAAAAATCTATCCACAAGATTATGTGGAACCGGATAGATTACAGCAGCAATTTCACTCATCAGTTTTTCTGAACTCAAATAAGGCTTATAACTCTTGCTACACGCGGTTTGTTAACCTGTCACAGGATGAGCTAGCGTGTTAACTGTCGTGGGATGAAACAACTTACGGACGAGCTTGTGCAAGTAGGAAATGTGTTTCGTTAGTCGAAAGGTAAGTCTTCATTATTGGGCGTGTTAGTATTTCATATAGCTCCTCGCTCTCTTTTTCATTCAAGTTTGAATGTTTTGATGTTTGCCCATAAAGTCCATACTCTTTTCGGAACAGCAAATCGAACACTGTTAACTTATTCTCATTTAATAGACGGTCTACTTGTTCATGCGTAGCATAGACTTTCATTTCGCATAGTTCGCGTAGAAATTTCAGATAAACTGAGAAAAGGCTCAATTCATTTAATGTTGGACGCCAGCGTGAGAGTACAAATCTCCGACTTCTGAGAAAACCAAACCTTAGCTCATGGATGATTTGCTTCTGCTCTTCGATATGGATAATATGCCAGATATTCCCTTTTGCGACTTCAATCCAAACAAGTATCTTCATAGTTTTTCCTTGTGAGTTCGAACAGTGGACAAGAAAAGACGCAAGCATTAAGGTTTTGTCTTGGAATGAAGGTCTTAAAAACTAAATACCCTATTAGTGCAATGAAGGATTGCTGGAGGAACGGCCTTTTGGATAATGATGAAGTCATCCTCTCAAGAGATCTCTTTCGTGTTCTTCTTGACCTATACGGAGTCGTGATCGCTCTGGCACTTACTACAGCAATTGGTATCACAATATCGCCTACTGGAATATCTTTGAGCCCGATCGGATTAAACTGGAAATATCTCCTGCTTTTCAGTGCGTTTTTCTTAACTATTGTTCCGTTTTACCACGGTGCTTCTGTCTATCTGCTCAGGACATATAGACATGGAAATCCGTCAAAGAATAGAGCTGCACCTTTAATCGACTTTTTCATACTAGCAATAGAGGCAGTAATTCTTTACGCAACAGCTACGACTATTAAAAATCTGCTCGGTTTTGAAACTGGGCTGGCACTTCTCTTCTTGCTAGATTTAGTCTGGGTTGGCTTCACTGGCTTCATAACTGGTGGCGACAATCGAACACGAAAATGGTGGGCGATACTGGACAGTTCAATGATTCTGTTCCTCATTATTGTTAGTGGCATAAATGAGAATACCTGGCCACAGGTCTACCTTTTGATATTAGCTGCTACTATAATTCGGACATTCTTTGACTATTCTGAATGCTATGATTACTACTTTCCAATAACAAAAGGCAACAATGGTGAGGAAGCCAAATTTATTGCAAAAACTAGAAGTGGTGGTTGAAATTACGCTTTTGGTGCTTTCTTAAGCAGTGCTTCAGCTATGGTACTCCATGCTACAACTTCAGCCTTCATTCCATCTTCTTTGATAGTCACCTTTGTGAGTTCAAGATTTTCTGCCGACACCCCACCGGTCATGTACACTCTTATCTTTTCGATTGCTGAAAGCATTTCATTGTAAAGGAACACTTCTTTGCTCTTTTCTTTTGCCTGGGGTTCCTTTTCAAGCATGAAGAAGTAGAGGTTTTCAACTTTCATTTCCATTTTCTCACTCCACCTCCTTCTGGATATTCAACGTATTATTCGTGCACCATACTCGGGATCGATTACGGCAATTCTAACAGGAAGCCCTATGCGAGGGTCTTTTTGTGCAATTCTCAAAATTGTGGAATCGACCAAACTGATTAAGTCATCTAACTCCATGTTCTCCTCGTATTTTTCATCCACGATAAATGTCGCAAGCGAATAGATACCCCTACAAACGAATCCAGACGAGTGAAAAGCTGGCGCGAAATTAAGTGTATTCTCGATACTGTACATTCTAGGGATATTATATTCTCCACTATCGTTCTGGTCCAATCCAGCCACTAAAAAGCCAAGGCACAGTTGATTCCCAATTTCCATGCCCCCGAACCATTCACGCCATTTCTTCTTGCAAAATTTTCTGAAGTCCTCTAACACTTTCGTAACTCCATCAGTGCCAGGCTTTTTTGCGTCGTTATATTCCCGCAATAGGTTCTCGCCGAACTCCGCGATTCCGTATATGGCAACTACCACATGATCTGAGAGGACAACTATTTTCTTCGCTCTGCTACTTCCAATAACTATCGGACCCAAAAGGTCACCTAATGTTCCTTTGCTATCAGCACCTACCACGACAGAATTGCTGCCTTGCACTCCAATTGTCAGAGTTCCCTGATTCAAATCCACGCTATGGTCTCCTTTTGTCCAGCCAATCAGTGATTATCTTCATGCAAAGAGCATCCCAAGCCATCCCCAGCTTCTGCGATTCTTCTTTCAATGTCCGGTATTCCTCTTCGTTAAGCGGAAGTAACGCCATGTAGATCCTTTCCCTTATGTCTTTGGAAGCCAGAACCCTCTCTTTAAATTGTTCAAGGGAAGCCTCTGGATGTCGTTTAGCATACTTCACAACCTGTTTTTGATCAAGGGAATGCATTCCAGCTATTATTTCTGCAATCTTGTCTCTTCGCTTCAGGTCTTCAATTCCTGCAAGCTTTGTAACGACTCCGCATCTTTTGATCGTGAAAACAGGTCCCTTTGAGTTTTTCAAGTCTTTAATTCCTGCAAACTCTGAAATGACATCCAAGCTGATTTTTCCTTCTTCCAGTAGTTTTCCAATCTTTGGGGATAATGCTCTTACTTCTGCTGCGGATGCAAGCTTCATCAGCATCCTTGGGGTTATCTCTTTCACATCTTCTGCTGCTTTCTTAAATGATCCTTTATGGTAACGATAGACCAAGTTCCAGACACTATTTATGAAGTTGTTCGGCTTCTTTTTCGTCCCTTTTTTCCAGGCAACTACGTTTGCACGTGCAGACTCAAGGGGTATGTTGGGTATTTCCACTTTAGTCTGGGACATTATCATCTATCCACTCCAATAGTATGTTCTTAGCCAGTTCCATTGGTTCCAAATCTCTTTCTTTGCAAGCCTTTTCGAATCTTTCGTAGTACCTGATGGGGAGAACCACTGAGAACTCGTATTTCCTACGGGGAATCGTGATTTCTTTCTTAATTTCAGTTACTGGTCGGTCAGGAGTATCTTTGATTATTTCAAATAACCTTTCCTTTTCATCTTTGGTCAACCCTTCCGACGCGGCTATCTTGGCTATCTCAACGGCCTTTGTTGGGTCATCTGGATATGCCTTAAGAATCTCAATTACTTTCTGCCTGCCTAACTTGCCGCGTCCCTTCCCAACCATCTTTACGAGTTCTTCTGGGGCGTCTTGCAATCCTACGAGGTCCCTTGCGTAGTCGTAACTGATGCCTAGCCTGTCAGCAACGTCCTTATAGTGCTTGTAACGTTTTAATAGAGTAACTGCGGCATCGATTTTCTCTCTATCAATCAGATTTTCCCTATGTATATTCTCAATTAATCCAACTCTAACCTTATCTATCTCGTCAATTGGTTCTTCCATAACTTCAGCGCGGATTGTTGGTCTCTTCAGTAGGTCTCGAACTGCAAGTAAACGACGGAATCCAACAATAAGTTCATAGCCATCATCTTTCTGAACCACCTTTATAGGATGGATCAAACCTACCTCACGAATGCTCTTTGCGAGCTCGTCAAGGTTTTTCCAAGCCTCGTTTTCGCTTCTTATGAAGCCCGCTGGGACAACTATCTTCTTTACAGGTATTTCCATACTCACTTTTTGCCTACCTCCTTCTTCTTCTCTATCACGATTCTCCCAGATTGTTCAATGCGGATTTCCACTTCCTCCCCTTCTTCAAAGGGATACTTGGAATCTCGAACTAACGCAGAAGGAATCGAAACGTACTGAGTGTAGGAGGTCTTCGAACCTGTTATTTTCGTTTTCTCCTTCAAAACCATCCTCATAATCACCGTCATTTCCATATAGTTTCGACCCCCATATAAACGTTCCGCGAGAGCCAAAAAAATCTAGTGTGCAGTAATTTTTTTTAACTGCTTTCGACATGATGGGCTACCAAGGAAAAGCCAATGTCACATTCGGAAACTGTAATTCTAAAATGGAAAAGATACACAAGTTACAAGGATGTTCGTTTAGATGACGATGCATGGTCACAAGGCGTCTATCTGATGGCAGATAACAAAGGCATTCCTCTTTACATAGGTATGACTAACGGCAAGTGGGGATTTGCTGACCGCTACAATGCAACGGGGTTCTTGGACGCGGCTATACGTAGCTGCGGGAATCTGATTTTCTTTGCGAAAGTTGAGCCGAGATCTTTATGCAAAGAGGTTGAGACTCAGTTACTATGGCAAGAAAGACCAAGGTTCAATGAGAAGATACGCACGGCACGAACAACTATAGACATTAAGCATGAAGGGAAAGTGCCAAGCTTCAGCTTCACCACCGAAAAGCGCGCACGCGAAAGTGCAGAACAGAAAAACACGGAAATGGTGACGTCCCCAAAATCTTAATTCACCAAAGTTTGCTATTAATGAAATATGGGTGAACTTACAAAGGAAGAAATACTCGAACGTATCAAGAAAAACGAAAAAAGATTAAGCGAAGATGTCAAGGAAATTACTGAACCAAGCGCAAGAACAATGATTGTATTATTGCTTTCATCTCTTGTAGTGGGGTATATCTCTCTTCTTCACGGAATTAACGAGAGTTGGGCATGGGAAGTTGGAAGAGATTTAATTACCGTTGATGGATTAATCATCGGTTTCGTAGTGTTGGGATTTACATTTATTTTTACACGAGACTTTACAGGATCTATTATCGATGGTATGATGAAAGATGCAATGAGCGAATTTGATGAGAATATTGAGGAATACTTGAAGAAGAATCCAAACGGAAGTTCTTCTGACTTCTTTCGAAATGAAGCGTTTGTCGCTGTTACTAAACCGATTTACCAAACAAGACAGATGTTAAACGGGCTAAAGCTTTCATTCATTTCCTTAGTAATTTCACTTGCTCTTGCTTTCTTTCTTCTTGGAATGGGTGACCAGACCAATTACACACAATCTGCTTTTATTGGTGCATTTACAATCTCGCTTACGTTATCGTTCTTTTTCCTATTACTTGGAACCTACACCATACTCAAAACCTTGGAAAGATTTGCCGAACAAAGTGTAAAATCAGTGCGTTCACGTTTAATATCAAGAATGATGAAAGAAGTTAAGAGGAAACTCGAAGCTTCCAAAAAATCCGAACAAGCAAACTAGAGGTTCAAAAATGAGTGAAACAAAAGCCAAAGAAACGCAATTCACAGGTTTGCTGAAAGCTGAACTTGAGAAGAATCTACCTGACTATTTCGTTACTTCTGGTGAGAGTCTCACTTACAAGTTTTTTGTAGATGCTCAAGGTCAAGTGCATCCTAAAACTGTGCAAAACCCAAAAAGGGGACAGTTAGCATTTCAGACAGACCTTATGATTAAAAAGAAACTTAAAGTGGTGACTTTAGAAAGTCTTCCCTTAGTAGTTATTGAAGTGAAACTTGGTCGTCTCACTACTCACGACATACTGACCTATTCTGCCAAAGCCACGAGACACAAAGAAATCTATCCTTATCTAAGGTATGGTTTGGTGATTGGTGAAGCAGAAAAGATACATAAACGGTTCTTTACTCATAATACAGGTTTTGATTTTGCAGTTGCGATTGAAAAACAAGAGAGCCTTTCAGAAGCAACAGAGATTATTAAGCAACAAGCGAAAGAGGCGGAACTTATGCTAAAGGTGTTCGAAGGGAATGAAGTAAAACAATATGTTGCAAGAATAGAATTGACTTTCCTAGAAAAGGCACTAGCTAACTTGAAAGACCATCCCGAGCAACAAGAGAGACCACCTTTATAATTTCGTTTGAATGTATTTCAGTTTGATGATTGAATCCCGCTGCATTTTTTGGAAAGAGCTATGGCCTGCGGAATAGACAGTTGTTTCAGCTTTCCAGTCTTACGGACCAATTGTTCCAACAATACAGGTTCTTCTTGTCTTAGGGCCACTTTTACCCTCTGAAGCATTTCTTTTCCTTCCTCTGTCAGCGCATAATCATATCTGCGAATGTCTGGAGAAAGACGCGTGACGTTTTGCTTAAGGAGACCCGCAGCGACCAGAGTGTTTATAGTGTCCGCCAGTTCGGAAGAGTACGGTCCATAATAGTGGGACTCAAATTCAAAGTTGAATGGGATCTTGTCTCTATACTTCAGAATGCAAACATCTTTTTGTATGCGAGTTCTTCCTCTCACCTTCGAGTTGTAAGATCCAAAAAAGGCGATCAAAAGACTAATGTCTATGGCTTTAATCATCTCCTCTCTCCTCTTCAACCAATTTCTTGACAGTCCCGCTCATATGTGTATAGTCAATCTTTTTTAAGATTGTTGGTGCCACATAAATTTTGAGCAGGTTTTTGGCTTTGAGTTCTCCCACAATGTCTGACTTTGTGCTCAATTCTATTTCTGACTCGCTCGTACCAGAATTGTCTAGGTAGATTTTTTTGGGTGCTTTGCTTTTTATAATGTCGCAAATCAGACTGTATTTTTCCTGTCTGAGTTCTTCGGCAAGTCTTAATGACAACTGATCTGATAGCTCGTCTGGTTGGTTTTCCAACTCTGCCAGAAATCTACTGGTCATTCTAAAGTTATTTTTGGTCAGTTTCACATTCGGTTTCTTAGCAGTCAATTCGACTTCTAGTTTCTTAGAGTATAGGAGTTTAGGATTTTCAGCGGCTAAAAGCTGTACAACGTCATTTCCCATTTTCTTCAGTTGCGACAACATGCTCTCATCATTTCCCTTAACATAGTTGTCAATATCAAACATTCCCTTTATCGCCTGGTCATCTTCACGTAGTAGGAAAGCCTTCTCAAGCATTTTCTCAGCTATTCTCGATTGCTCGGCAAAATAGACTAGTTCATACATGCTTTTCCAAATGACAAGAAACAGCTCAGCTGTCACAACTGCCTGTTTTGTATTTTCAAGTCCAAGCACGCAATGCTCAAGGTTTTCTTCTTCTCCAAGAACTACATACCATCTCAGAAAATTGTCAAGGTCAAAACTGTACTTCAAACCTACGTGATAGGCATCACGTAACAAATAGTCTAATTTATCGCTATCAAGGGGACCATTTATGATATGGCTGAGAAAAGGATAGTTGTGCGTCCGCGGGCCTATTAGTTGAATCACAGAGCTTTTTGTTTGCCCAGTGCATGAGAATGGCGCGTGTGGATGGCCCCTGGAAAATCCATGTAGGCTTTAAGTCCCAATTGTCTTATAGACATCATCCGTCTGATTACAGGTTCGTCTTTTATGTTAATCAACCATGGTGGCAATTCTATTGTTCCTTGAATTGGGTCAGGAAAATAGTAGCTTTGAGACATTTCAGTTGCACTAGAAAGAATCAGACTGAGGTTACTAAAGGTTCTTTCGCTACAATCCGCTGAACACTAAAAATCCAAGTTTGCTTAGCACATGCTGAAGCACTTGTTAGTCTTCCCAACCAACAAACAAAAAAATTAATAAGTCCACGCCTGTATAGGTCAAACGGTGACGCTTATGTTAAGCTGTCCCGTATGCGGGAAAAAGAGAATTTGGCGCTATGGTCTTAGGTCTGGGAGGAGAGGGCAAATGAGAAGGTTGCTGTGCAAAGACTGCGGCCATGTGTGGGAGGTTCTCGAAGAAACCAAGCAACTTGGGAATTTGATTGATGTTCCCACGGTTGGGTATGTCGTGGGAGACCTAAAAGACTACTTTGTAGAACTAATGGGAAGGACTATAGATGATATTGAAAAGGGCATAGATTACGAAAAAGCTGGATGGAGCACATTTAGTCCAGAAGTAAGAAAAAGATTGGTTCAAACTGGGTTCTGTGAAATGTCAGACGGCGGGATTCGGTTAACACTCTCCAAACCCCTTCCTAGAGAACTAGCTTGGACGGATGTCGGGGACATAATCACAGATGTTCAAAAAGCGATAGAGCTTGCTCAGTCACTCTCAAGGCTATCAACAAGCCAAGACTTGTGTCGGGGAGCCGAGTACGCTGGTTTAGTGAGAATGTTGCAAACGTCGGACTTTCCAGTCCTTGCTTATGTCCTTTTTGAGGAATCATTGAACCCGGACACATGGTTTGTCAAAGCACCCGAATCTGCCTTTGAGTTGGCCTCTGACCTGGCTGAGAGATTATGGGGGCCTAATGTGGCTGAAAAAGCGCTCAAGGCTTTGATCCAAGCTAGTTTTCCAGCTCCTGCAAGACAGCAAGGTGAGATTTCAGCAAAAGTCAAGAAGATCCTAGCTTGGCATATTGTTCCCGAGGTTTTCCCGCCAGAAATCCTGGAGGCACTTGGCTTCGCTTGGTATGCAGACCTTCTGTCTGTAGCGAAGAAAATCAAGTACCCCGAAGGACTTCAGATAGACCAAGACAAAGTATCGAATATCCTCGAGGTGCTGACTGGAAGAAGGTTCCAAGACCTTGTCGATGAACTTCTTAGTGCGACTAGAGAAATGGAGGGTAGAGCGATGAAGGAATATGAAAGAGAGAAAAGCCAAATTACGGATTGGCATGACATAATACGCTTCCCTTGGTGATCAAATATGAGAACTCCCAAAGAAATATGGCAACGGCCAAGATATGATGTGCTGCTTGGGCAAAGATACAAGCAGGACGAGCCACCTTTCGACCCGTTTCCGACTGTCTCAAACGTGGTCAATGCAGCCTTCTGCCCTGTGGCGGCCCTTCACGATTTCTTATATGGCTTCAGCAACGCGACTGTTTCGGTTGGAGACTATCCAGTCGGCAACCTTTTCCACAGGTTTATTTCATATCTCAAGAGCGCCGCTGGAAGTAGTATAAATCCTTTAGAATTGCCTGACATTATGCTCGGTTTCGAGGATTTTGCGAGAGACGAAGATGAAGGTTCTGTGAGAGCTTGTGAACTCTACCTTGAACCGTGGCTGGGGCGAAAGATGGAGGAACTCAGAAGAAACAGGGGTAACGACAAGATATTCTTTGACATAACCGTTGCCAACGCCTACATCCCGTTTGCCCTCGGTGACAAACTTCGTTCGTACCCGCTTTACGGTCAGATAGACGAAGTTGACTTCAAGAACAAAAGAATAATCGAGCGCACTATAAAGGGAGATCCTGCAGAAAACTCTCCGCCCACATTGAAAGACTTTCAAGTCTGGCTTCTTTGGAAAATTCTGAACTCAGTGGAGAAGGATCAATACCCAAACCCATGGAAAACCATAAACTTTGACGATTTCGAACTTGTGGTGGAAACACCATACAAGGATTTCGTAGTCAAAAAGGATGCTCCCAACTTTGAAAGACAAGCACTCGAGGCTTACGGATGGATTAGCGACATCGCAAGAGAGAACAAAGCCACAGGAGAGGCATGGAGATCCCGATCTTGTACCTTCAACAATAAAAAGGAATGTGGGGTAGCATGGAGCTGCTATGGCAAGTCCAGAGCCCACCCCACTTCAAGAGGCGAAATGCGTCAACGGATCGGTATTTTCTATCGCCCATTGTTGTGGGAACAAATGTGGGAACACCATCTGCTTAGGTATCAATTGACAATGCTCACAGAAGGCGTCCAGAAAAAGCATCTAAAAGGACACATTTCGATAGGCAGGGTCGCTGGAGAAGCGGAAGGAAAGATAACTCTAAGAATCGAGGAAGGCATCGCCCCTGCCTTAGAAAGACGCATTGATGGGGAGAACGGATGCACTGTGGTCTTTGGCTCTTTCAAGCTAGGTGCTGAAAGACAAGCTATAGTCGAAAGTTTGGATCCAAAGAAAAAGGAAATGATAGTTAAGCTTGAAGAGAGAGGCAGATCCCTACACGGGCAAGTGAGAGTTCTATTTCCCGAGATGTCAGTACTTAGCGAAGGACCGTGGTTCCTCAAAAGGACAAACCAGCAGGAACTACACAAACTGGAAAAGTGGGGATTCGATAACCCGGAAAAAGCACGCGGGCACTCAGTAATCCGCATGATGGAATGTATCTTTGGGGAAGACACCTTGAGAATGGAGGGAGAACGTGGACAAGATTCTAGCTGATAAAGTCGAAGGAGTAATTGGCAGTTTCGACAAGAGGCAGAAGAGGGCCTTAGACGCTATTCTTGATGACTCTTTAACTGAAGATGGTTTCGTCTTTCCAATAGTAGACGGTCCCCCTGGCACTGGAAAAACAACAGTGGGGGCGGCAGCAGCAGCTGAGTATCTCAAAGAAAATCCTCGAGGCCAAGTCCTGTATACTTGTTATACTCATTTCGCGGCGGAACAGGCAAAGAGAACTCTTGAAGAGAAATTCCATTTCCAGGCAACAAACGTAATCCGGCTAACCCCAGGTTATCGCAAGGATTGGGATAGGGGAGTCATCGGTTGCAAAGCTGATCTTTCAGACTTGAGTAGGAACGAGTTAAGAATGTTGAAGGAGTGCACAGTTCTCCTATGTACGCTTTACGGGTCTGCAAGAGCGAAGGAGGCTCGCAGGGCTGGCTGTAAAATGATCGTGGATGAATTTAGCCAAATTGATCCCGCGATTTTCTTCATGACGCTAAATAAGGTTAAGACTATTAATCCCTCGGCTTTTGCTTTGCTGGGCGATCCTCTACAACTCCCAGTCGTCACCACGCAATCAATATTGAGGCCGAATATCGGTCAGTTCATCAGGGCGAGAAAACCGCACACTCCCCACCAACTGATTCTGCAGCACAGGATGCATTCAGACATATGCGCAGGTATTAATGCCATGAGAAGGGAGGCGTTCTTCACGCACGAAATGGAAACAGGCGATGATGTAAAGTGTCGGGACATGGAAGGTCTTAGATATGAATGGAAGAAGGCTGAGGTTGAACCAAAATATCGCGACATCCTTGATCCTGTGCATTCCTTCGTAATCGTGAACACCGACACTCTTGATGGAGCCGAGGAACAGACTGAAAGTGGATCAACGAAATACACAAGCGAAGCGAAGCTTGCCGCGGAACTCGCAGAGAACGCCTACCGTTCCTACGTTAAAGAAGGCGGCGAACACCTTAAGCCCATGATTCTTTCTCCCTACAATGCACAAATATACGAGATAAGCACGGTTCTCAAGAGTCACATTCAGGATTGTTGTAACACGATATATCGATCGCAAGGCAGAGAATACCCGCTCGTGATAATCTCGTTTGTGAGGAAGAATCCACAAGGTTTCATTGGCTTCCTTGAAGACTTGAGATTGAGAGCTCAGGTTTACGTAGCCTGCTCTAGGGCACAGGCCAAGTTGATTGTCTTGCTTTCACGCAAAACTTTCATCGGCAGAGGTCACTTGATTTTCGAGGCACTTTGCAACACGAGAGAGGCATACAAGGAGGATGCGCCAAAGTGAGAGAGTTTGCTCTCCTTATACAGCCTCTGAAGGACGTCCCGCTGGAAAATAAGAGATACTCGTTTGGGATTCTGCAAGATTTTCCCGGGAGTTCTCGTTTTTTGACGGATGAAGAGATGGTTACAGACGGCGAACTTAAAGTAGTCAATGAAGACAAGATGTTCAGAGAGTTTGATATAACCCTCAGGTACAAAAGACGACAGACTCAAATCTCCTCTGATCGCCCTGAGGTAACAGGTAAATTCAAGGTGTGGCAACATAAGGGCGGATTTGCTATTGCCATCGATTCAGATAGAAAAATCTCAGAGGTTGCCGCTACTTTTGTTTCTGTGGCACAACATAGAGAGCTTAGAGCTGTCCGCCCTCTAAGAATAGACAGAAGCCGGTTTCTGGCGCTCAGAAGCCATGCAATCGGGTTAGGGGGCAAAGTAACAATGAGACATCTTAGAAACGGCGGGGATGAACATGGTAAGTTCAGTACTTATCAGCGTCACGGGGACTTGGAAAGTCCTTACGAAGAAAAACTACTCATGAACGCTGAAAAAATAAAACGCATAGGCTTTTCTATCCCGAACTTGATGGGCGAGTCCTACAGTTTCTGGGTAGCTGACTGGGGTGTGGGCGCGATATGGAGACCGGCGAGCTTAATCCTACACGAAATTGCAGGGCTTCTTGAGTTTTTTGAAGGTGCTTTGTTGCCTAGTAAGATAAGTGAGCGAAGGGATTTTTAAGGCTAGGATTCATGTTCTTATTCTTGTTTCTCGGCGTTTGCTACTAATCTACGCCTAGAGAGGCGATCATTGCATGTGACAGATCTCACGTGTTCATAGCAAGAATTAGAGCTTTTTTTTTACGACTGAGCACATCATCGAGCGTTAATCAGGTTAGTTCTTGCCTTTATTACCAGCTCGTTAAGTTTGGCTCGCGATATGTTGTTAGGTACACATATGATGTTTTGGTCATTGTGGAGTTCGAAATTGTCGCACAAATTGGGCAGGAGCTTTGCTACGGCGTTCATGAGGTTTTCATCAGAGAAGCCTAGATGTTTCATGGATTTGCCTTCTGTGCATGGTCGGATAGACATGCCATAGGAGTTTGACAAGGCGTTCATTTTGTGTAGAAAGTCGTGCAGTTTGGGGTGAGCTTGTTTCATTATGAAGTTTCTGTATATCAACCCGAATGGACATGGCCAGCATCCGCTTCGGTCATAATAACGGTAGATTTCGTTAACCGGAAGCTTGTTTTTCCAGGTGTAGATCCAGGCGTCCATTGCAGTCCAGTCGATCATTATGTGAACGTTGTATTGGTTATGAATGTGTCTGTGTTGTCTTTTGAAGGGTTCATGGAGACGGTAGAGGCTTTCCCAGCGTCTCTCACCGTCGAAGACTAGGACATTTTCCTCGCCGAAATGTTCCTTGATGTATTTTTCAGATGGCGCGAACTTCTGAGTCTTGCAACACCAGCGATTTCCGTATTTGGGGTAGCCTTTTTCAGGAAGTTGGTCGAAAAAGCTTTTCTCCGCCCTGGCAACATCAATGTCCCAGCCCTCTTTTTTCAAGTAACTGATGAATGAGTAGCCTTCCGGGAACTCGATTCCGGTGTCGATAAATACCTTTTTTAGCCGATATTCTTCGAGCAAATGGGCAAGGACCACCGAGTCTTTTCCTGCACTGAACAGGATGATCGCATTTTTATTCAATTCAAGTTCTTGTCTGGCGAATGATTTGGACACCTTAACCAGTCTGTTCAGTCGGATACTGTTGGCATCGTAGAGGGAATGCGGATTCATGCCCGTTACTTCCCCTTTAACCAAAGGAACAAAGTCCATGCCATCCTTTGTAACTTTAATTTCCACGAGCGGCTTATCTAACGCGACTATGAGCTTGCGAAATTCTCTATCCCCATAAACTAGAAATATCCCCTCACCAAGCTTAAGTCCATTCAAATGTTCATTTAGAAATTCCTTTTCAAACTCAGGCAAAGGGCATACATCGATTGAGTTAATTCTAGAAATCGGTTTGGTTTCTCCATGTTTGGGACACAGCCCCTCGAATGCAATGGCCTGACATTGCTCGCACCATCCAAACATGAACATAGTCCTTCTTCACCCTTCTTCACCATTTATGTATCAGGGCATATTTATCTTCTTCGCCTACTCGAACGGGCCCCCATATTTTCACATGCGCCACTTTGAAAGAGAGAAAGATTGCTTAGGGCTATGGTGGAGTTTGGATTGGTAGTTTGAAACATACGATCTACTTTTTGACGTCTCCCAGTACTCCTTTTTCTAAGGCATTCAAGACTTCGCCAGGAAAGCTTTTCATCTCTTTGTATCGATTCTGTCTGTACTTGAAGTCCTGCTCATCTCTTTGTTCCAGTTTTTGTGCAATAGCAAGAAATTCATCGAAGATTGGCTCCAATACTTGCAGGAAATTGTGTCCTTTTTCTAGTAGTATCCCAGTATCCACTATTCCTGTAGAGGCGATGTCATACCAGACTTGCAGACTCACAACAAATTCTGTTAGCCTAGCTACATACAGACCGTGCTTTGGCACCGTTCGCTTTATTTCTCGAAGAGCGTCTGTGTCTATGCCTGCATTTGGAATAACCACATAGCCCACGTTTGCATTTAGGCCCGTCATGTACTCCGCAACTTTCCTCACTTTCTCTCGTACCGAGTTCACGTCTTGGGTTGTCACCTCGTCCGCAACGATCTTCAATTTATGGTTAGCAATGAAAACGTCCGGCACGTATTGCCCGATCTTCTCTCCGAACTTCACCTCACCATTGTTTGGCCAGAAGATCGTCGTGATTTTCTTCACACTCTGCTCATGCACAGCCTGGGCAGTTCTCGCCTCGCCAAGCTCTTCCAACTGAACCCTGAGCGGGTCACGCTCAAGATCAACGATCTTGTGCTTGAGCGCTTCCATCTCCCCTCTCATTTGCGCATGCTCCTTTTCTTCAAGCATCCTGAACGCTGACTCCAGCTTTTCAGTCATGTTGATGAGCTGCGTCGCGGTCTGCTTGTAAACCTCGGTGTTTCGGCTAGTGATGTCTCTGAATGCGTTCGCTGTTGTTGTGTTCATCTTTCCGTAAGTGTCCTTCAGCAAGTTCACGGCATCTTGAAGTCGTGTCGAATATTCGTTGTAAAGTCTGTCCCGCAACTCTCGCGAATCAGAATCTTGCTTGTCTTCAACTCGCTCGATTTTTTCCTCCAAACCCTGAAGCTGTCTCGTTCGTTCTTCAAGCGTCGCCAACTGCACTAGTATTCCGTCATTCTTCACTTCACTTGCATGTTTCGGAGCAGCTCCTTTCCAGCGCTTAACAAGAATAGCTAGAACAACCACTACGGGGATTACCGGCAAGACTATCCATAACGGGATCATGCTTTTCGCCTATCTTCTATCTTATATCCAATTTGAAGCTCTTGAAAGCTAATCAGCATTTCATCACCTTGCTATTCATCAGTACGCATACATAGTACTACCTAATAAACCCTTCCGCTCAAAAGAACTATGCAATAGTATCTGTACTAAGGCATATATGTTAGAACAATTAAAAAGTACTGTTGAATGAAGATGTCATCTGAGAAAATTAAACGAGTATACGGAGCTTTGAAAAATTCTGAGCCGCAAACACCAAATGAAATCGCCAAAGGTTTAGGGCTAAACCAGAAAACAGTACAAAGTATTCTATTGGAATTAGTAGCTACTAAGAAAGATGTTGGTTGGAAGAAAATAGGGCGATATAGAGTATTCTGGAAGATTCAGAAGTAAATGGATCCCCTTGATTAATACTGAGTGATTATTAAACTAGAAGCTCTAATCTGCTCGGTTCAATGGTGTTCTTCCCATGATTATATTAGCCCATTCAAGTCGTATTTTAACTTTGGTTCAAAGACAGAAATCTTAAATCCGCAAAAGCAACAGAAGACAAAAAGTTTAGTTTACCTAATCTCCCTTTGTGATGTTTTCAATATGCTTCCACATTTTCGGAATAGTACTACTGAACAAACTGTGCCATTCTTTATTCTGCCTCAGTTCTTTAGCAAACTTCAATGATAGCCAAATCGAAGTCGTTGCCATTGTCATGAGAGTAAGTTGTACCACCTTTTCGAATCTTTTCTTGTCGTATTCCCCGAGCATAGCCTTTGTTTTGCCTTTCTCTAATTTGGTAAAAAGGTAAGTGCTCTTGAAACTTGAATGAATGCACTCAGACATTGCCTGATATAGAGAATTGCTTGAGTAGCTAACTTTTTCTCTAACGAATTTTGGAGCGAATCTCTTGCCTTCGAACCAGAGTTTAGCTTCGTCTTCATTTTCTGAAAGATAATGCATGAGAAGATGATTTTCATAAGCTATCCTTAACAATGCTGTGGTTACATCATAATAACCTTCCAGAGAGCTACTGATAGCACATCGCACAATTCTGAAAATCCGATATGAGATTCTGTAAGATGCATCTTCGCTATAAGTAAACCGTTTGTAACAATCCTTGCTCAGTATGTTGAAAGTCTCTAGGAATAGCTCGGAATTGGCTTCAATGAAACCTAACTCAGTACCAAAATCCTCAGCACTCCTCTTTCTTGTTTTTCCTTCGTCTTCTCCCAGAAGCAAGAGATTTTCATATTGCATGCGACACCACTTTTCGAAACTAACGTGAAACACACTTTTAACAATAGCCCCAGAGACAAAGAAATTGGTAAAAGCTATAGCTGAAGAAGAATATGAGAGAAATCTTAAATCTGCACAGCAACAAAGAACAAAGCGACTATCGGAAATGATTGACCATGGCTGATAGGACGGGCGAATTATGCCCTTTTTGTAGAAAGGGTAAACTATACCCAAGTGGTGAAAGAGAAATCAAGGAACCTGCCAAAGCACCTAAGAGCGGAGAAAGTCGAAGAGAATTTACAGAATACGAATGCGACCTATGCCATCGCAAAACCAAGGCTCTTGGAATCTCACTAACCGAGACTATGGGAATTTCCGTTGACGTAAAAGTTGACAAACACGATACTACGAAAGGTAATGAAAAGACAAGCCAAAAGGCAGAATCTGACGAAAGACCAAAAAAACCTAAGTAAACTCAACTTCTTCTTCGAAGGGTTTAAGCGGTTCTCCATTAGCAAGCTTGGCAAAACAGCCCAAGCATTTGTTCCTTTTGCCGTAGCGATTGGGACTGTATTCTCTGCCTTTTATCTCTGCCATCTTGTGGAACGGAAATCGTTTGTCACAGTAGTCGCAACGATACGTCTTTTGGTTGCTTCTGTTCATCTGAATACCTTAAGTATGAAGACGTCCGACTCGCTTAAAAACTTGTGCCTGGATTCAACAATGCTCATTTTAGCTACATGCTACTCAATCTTATCATCTGGGTTATCCAAGTTCCATTTCTCAATGAGTTGGACAATAGCCCCTTTCAGGCATTTCTTGCACAGATTTATAAGCATAATATCGTGAGTAATTGCTTTCTTGCCGCATTCCCGTGTAGTTGGTTTTGTTTTCTCAAGCTGCTACTATTAGCCAGCCGTAGTATACCTTGTTAAACACTAATTAAATTATACTTTTTCTGGTTTTGCCAAGTCTTCGGTTGATGAGGTCTATTCTTCATATTTGAGAAACGTCAACGAAAACTTCAGCAATGTACTTTTGTAGCTTATGTCTTCCCAGCCCTAGGTATGCGTGAAGCAAATCCAGTGCAGCCCGCCATTCTTGTACGGTTGCTGGTCCAGACATTTCAACATCATTCAGGAAGTAGACAAAAACCAAGTAGGCCTGTAGATCGTTTTCTTGTCTCAACAGATACAGATGCGCCAGCCTATTCACATACTGGTAGAATCCCACGGTCCAATCAGCTTCGGACTTTGAATTGAGAAAGTCTCTGGTGTTGTCCAAACTTTCTTTTATCTTCTGCAGTGAAGTGGGACTGGGGCGAGCTGATGAAATTAGTTCAGTGATATGGGATTTTGCTTCTACAAGCAGCAGTTTATCCGACTTAGTGGTTTTGCCCAGTGCGTCCCAGTGAGGACCATTCTTAGGCCAGAAATCCGTCAACGGCTTTTTCTTAAGCTTCACACCCAGTTTGTCGAGGCTGGCTTGGTCGAAGTATTCAGCATATCCTTCAGTTTTCAGCGGAGACAGCCAAATTATACGGTCGTCTTCTGAAAGACCCAACTCTCTTGCTATGCAAGAGTCGAGGATGTGCGGCTTCTCATTTACAAGGAACTGTATCCACTTTTGACTTCCTCTTTTCGCAGGACTACGATGACGTTGGACCATGCATTCTAGTTCTTCCTTGTGGCTAATAAGCTAAGTTCGGAATATTCTGGTAGCTATTCTTCAAGATAATTAGTTTTTGGCAATTTCCTGTTGGCGCGCGCATTTGAAACAAAAAGCTTAACCGTGCCCATGCGCAATGATTGCGAGTCAATAATTATGAAAGATGTTGAGTTGAGATTGATTTCTGAGTTGATGATAAACAGTAGCAGGAGCGATAGACAGCTTGCGAAGGCATTGGGGGTTTCTCAGCCCACAGTGTCAAGAACAAAAGCAAGATTGGAAAAAGAAGGCTACATTTCTGAATACACGATTATTCCCAATTTCAACAAGATAGGTTATCACTTGTTTGCTTTGACTTTTTTCTCATGGAAGCAAGATGTCAGCAAGAGCGAGATGGAAGAGGCAATCAAATGGGCGCAAGAGAAGGCTGGCGCCGTCCCATCTAATGTAGTTCTTATCGAAAGAGGAATCGGGGTGAGCCACGACGCATTTATGGTCTCCTTCCACAGGGACTACTCATCCTACACGAACCTTGTGAATGAAATAAAAAGAAGCCAATCCGTTGATGCGGCTAGGATGGAAAGCTTCATCGTCAACCTTGACGACGAAATCCACTATCGAACCTTAACCTTCTCAACCCTTGCTAAACACCTGTTAGAAACAAACCAAAAAAAAGAATAGAAGAGAGCGCGCTATATCAACCGAAAGGTAACACAATAAGGAAATAGGATTGTCAACCGAAGAAGTTGATTTGTAATTCATAACTCGTTTATATCGAGAAGCTGAGGCTCAGCTTAAGAGAAGGTTTGAAGTGAGACGCTCGAAACTGGAGATGTACACCGACATGACGAAGAATGTCTAATAGTTGGAATAGCTGGAACCTATTTTAGATGGTCTCTTAGTTGGGCAATGTCTTTTTTGATTATCTGATAGGCTGTTGTGAAGTCTTTAGCCTCATCCTCGATGTATTTCACAATCTCAGCATATTTCTTTTCTTCGAAGAGTTTAGGTATCATGTCGTTGGTTGTTGGATTTGTTTTTGCCATGACTTTATCGTAGCCTTTGAAATTACCATCATTCATGATGACCAAAATAGGTTTAATATCTAAGCTTACTCTTTCATGTAAACATCGAAGGTCTATTTTCCCTATGCCATAGTGCTGAAGTCTTTCATTCAGAACACAGAAATCGAAAAACAGATTCTTCCCAACAAAAATAAAATCGAAGGGCTTACATTTGAGATTTGGATAAAACTTCTTTAGTATGTCCTCTTCGGAAGAATCCCATCTTTTCAGTATGTCAATTTTATCAATAGGTTTGCCTGTAAATCCATCTAGTCTTTGCGATTGAATGGTGATTATCTCAGCTTTGTCAAAATCAAAATCCGTAGTTTCGACGTCAAAATAAAATTGCGTTATTCTCGAACCCCCTAGTTTGTCTTCTGTTGCTGTGCTGTTTTGAGATTTCTGTCTTTAGGTTTTTCAAATATCTTTTCAACAAAGTTAGCTAGCTGCACCATAACTGGACCAACCATTATGAGCGTTAAACCAAGAATCTCGTAGTTCAAGGCAAACGTTGCATTAGACTTAAATTGGTCTTGGAGATAACTGAGAGGCTTTATTTGAACTAAGTTATCAAAGTGAAAATTCATTTTAGTATCTGTGCTAGCTCTTGTGATAGTCATATTTAGACCATACGTACCTTCTTGAGCATAGAATAATGTAACGTTGCTGAGAGTTTGGTCTTGCTCTGTTCCGTTGATTACGATATTATTCACCAAGTAACTCCAATCTTGTTGCCATGTGTAAGGTGGAATATCTCTAATAACAAATGCATCCAGAAACATTACTTCAATTAAATAAGTTTCGTTTGAGGCATTAGGTAGACCTATTTGGATTCTTGCTGTGATGTTTTCACCAACAACAAATGAAGGATTAGGCGATAGGTAAGCCCAAACTATTCCCATCATCGAATTACCATTATAGAGAGTCTGAAAGAACATCGTTGGAAGGTCAGAAGAAAGAGAAGATTGTAACCCTGATGCTTCAAAGAAATATTGAAAACCCAAAATAAGAAAAATGACTATGATGGTTGTTTTAATAATCATCCCCTTTTTGGAGGACATTAATTTCACAAAGAGATAGTAGAATTGAAGACGGATTAAAACGTTCTGAAGAAGCTAAGAATAACCATGATATGACAAAGTTTCAAACAAAGAACCCTAGGACCTTCTTTTTTCTGTTTTCACGCTAGTTTACCTTGACTTTCTGTTTGACTCGCTTTTCGTATTCTTCTTCTGTGATTATGCCTTTTTCAATCAGCAAATCCACAAGACTAGAGAACATTTTCAGTCAGATTTCGAAATATACAATGTATATGTTCGGTTTTTGGTCGAGTCCCAATCTTTTGAGATTTTGTTGCAATTCGCTAATGCATGACTTAGGTATTCCAATGTAAAATGGGCATGTTTGTCCTTTTGAGTTTCCACCGTTCATCGCAAGATTCGAAAAGATTTTGAATTGGGCATCGGTTCTTTCATTGTCTAGATCATTGCATGTCTTTGCTTCACCGATGGCGACCAATTCTTGTGTATTTTGTCCTTTGACATCGGCAATGCGTTCACTATTTGGTTCGCATTGTTTGAAATCGTCGTATGCTGCACAAAATGGTTTAAAACCTTTTTCGTTAAGATAATCAATTAAACCTTTGACAAGTTTTTTATGCTCTGGGCTTTCTGCCTCGTTTAATGAAGACAAGGTTCTATCCTCGGCGCTTTTATTTACGCTCAGTTTCTATTTAAATTTGGCTAAAAATAAAGATTGCGAATCAAGTCGTTATGTTGGGTAACTTAACAGCACCTTTCCGAAGAGTTACCAGAACCCTCACTTCTACATCAAGATAACACTTATCTCATCATGACTGCCCATTGTGGTATTGAAACTAGGAGAAATGAGAATGGACGATTACTTGACATTACTAGGCACTTTCTTGGGGATCGTTGCAGGTGCCATCATAACATTGGTGGGTGAATATCAGATTGAGAGACGGCATTCCAAGAAAGAGCTGAGGGACAGGATATATGGTCCAATGTTCAGGGAAACTAACGCGATATTAGAAGCTCTAAAAACGTTTGGGGGATCTACCCATAGTTACCTATCCAGCCCTGATGGGTGGAGCAATGACTACCTGTTCTTCACCATTGGACAAGACCTAAAGGAGAAATGGTTTGAAATTACGGAAAGATTAGAACAGTATCAGACAATCCGACATTCTGCAGAAATCAATCTTGACGATGCCACTAACCGATACATTGGAGAAGTCTTGGGAATTAGTATGCCGGGAAGCAATATTGGGGCAGAGTACGAATATCTCAGATTGCTTCTAGGAAAACCGATGGCAAAGTCCCTTAATTTAAGAAGTGCTGTCTTCTTGAAATTGGCTCCCCAGAACTTCATCAAGGAGGAGAAAAAGAAATGGGGTGAAGAGATGCAAGTTGATGTTGGTATGACCGGTTTCCCCAGAGATTTGAACACCTTGAAGGATTTTGAAGAGATGTATGACTCGATGCTGGAGGAGATGGAAAAGGATCCTCTTTATCGAATGGAACAAGAGCAACGAGCACTTCTTATAAGAGACCTTGAGACCTTCCTAGGACAAATAAGACCTTTTATCGCCAAATAGCGTGCTACTCTAGGAAGGAATTAAGAAGTTCAATTTGTTATTCTGTTAACTTGTCGGGTGTATATTCTGAATGGACTGGGGTTTGAAGCGCGCGTCTTTATCATACTCATCGTTGTTTGGATTTTCTTGGTCAGCATGATTGTCGTCATCATATTCCTCTTTGGTTTTGTCTGGGTCTCCATCTCTATGGCTCATAGCTATCATCATCAGATTTTGGGTGTTTCCTCTCTTAAAAACATTATGAACCACTCCGAGGCATGACCCGAAGAGTTAACAAAACCGCCAGCAGCTCCCTCTTCGACTCATCTGCATCATGCAGGGGCCATCATTTAGAATCTGAATGGGTTCACGCTTTTCGCTAGGTGCACGTTTTCTGTTTTGAAGGCGGCTAACGCCACGATCAGAATTGCTATTAAGGGAAGCGTTACGTCAACTTTCACATTGCCTATTCCCTTAACCTTCACCGATTTTAGGTTCAACTCTTCCTTAAGTCTCGATATGACTCTTTCCACGCTTGTCCTTTTTCTGTAATTTTGTTTCCAAAGGTCGCTCTCCCTTTGTATGGGCAGTATCCTATCAAACTCTCTTGTCTCCGTATACTTCATGTTTCTGGGATTAAGCGCAATTATGGGGATGATGTCTTCTGCTAAAGTCAGTAGAACATTCTTTTTTGAATCGTAACCTGCGTCAGCAAGAATAATTTCCGGTTTGATTCCATTTTTGACAAGCTTCTTCAAAAGGTTCGGATACTCAATACTATCATAGACATTTGCAGGCGTGACCGTGAAAGTCAATGGTAGTTCAAGTTCAACATCGACAGCCATGTGCAGTTTATAACCGAAAATCCAGCCCTCAGTGTTTGGGTTGTAGCCCCATTTAGCATCTGGGTCAGACGGCTCGCTACCCTTGTAGGATCTTGAGTAGGCCTTTATTAAAGTCGAATCTACGGCGACAACTTTTCCAATTTCTGTTCTTTCTCCAATTTGGCCAACTATGCGATCAAAAATCCTCTCGAAAGAGTCCGGTCCAATTCTATCGATAAACTTGGAGAAGGTATCATGATGAGGCGGTTCCTGAAATCCGCATTTCTTGAGCCAGTACTCATCCTTCTTCAAGAACATGGCTAATTTGCGTTTAGACGTTATCTGTCTCATTTCTTTCAGGAGTAAGGCCTTGAAGATAGCTACAGGATCGCAATGACTTCCTTGAATACGATAACGGGGCATGACGATGTTCCAGACGAAAAGAAAGTCAAGGTTGTCGAGTAAGGCTTCCAAGGAGATACTTTTATCTTGACAGGTTTGAACTGTCTGAATGGAGTTGTGACCTTTGTCGAACATGGGAACCAACTCCTCCAGAGAGGTGAGGGCTCCAAACCAGCATCTCTCTGGGTTATCCACTAATTATGTGGTTTCCATATAGTTTTAATCCGCGTTACTGTATAAACCTTTCGGAACCTTCGACAAAAAGAACTACTTATATAAAGGTTTTACGGATCCTTCGACAGCCTATAATAAGATAATTTCTCTTTTGCTGAAAAACCAAGTGAGGCAGTAGATTGAAAGGGATTGTTGTCGCAGGTTGCCTCCCTGTCACGAGGATTAGCGTGCACTTGAAATTTTGCTTCAACCTTTAGAGCTTTAGAAAAGGATATTTACTCAAGGTTCTCATTAAGATTATTTGGGAAAGGAAATGAAAGGACTGGTTGGGTTGTTTTTTGTTCTGCTTCTCGCAGGCACATTGACATTGATTGGCGAGGCTCAAAGCGCGCGAGTGCAAACGCAGACATCATTCGTACCAGCATCCTATAATGTAGGTGTCAACGGTTCTGCGTACAGTCTTGCGAACGGTGTTACAGGGCAGATTCTTGAACAAAGCTCAAATGCGAGTCAAATCTTCAACGATGCTTATGGAAACCTGACGAACGGCGGAACAGTTGACGTGTTTCCAGGGTTCTACTTGTTGAATGGAACAATCTGTCCGACAAGCAACACGGTAACCTGCGGTGCGGGCGAAAGTTCAGTTCTAAGCCTGTCCAACACGACTTCCCAACCAATAATGCTTTTGAACAACACTCAGAACGTCAAAATCCTGTACTTAAAACTGACTCACAATTTTCCGATAGTTTGGGGTAGCACAAACAAGACCATGAACACATACGACATTCAAGCGTTGAACACCACAAACCTCGAGATTGCTTATTGCCACGTTACGCAGGCAGCAGACTACGCCATTTCAATTGGATGCGTACCGAGCCCAAACTCTTTGCAGTTGCCGTGCTATAATACGAACATCCACGACAACTTGATCGATAACTCCGCTTCAGACGGTCTTCATTACAGAGGAGGTTCTGGGCACATCATCAAGAACAACATTTTCAACGCAACGGGAGATGACGAGCTGGGAATAGCTGGACTGCCATCGGACACCATTTCCGACGTGACGGTCGAGGGAAACGTGTTCGAGGACGGCAATGCCAATGCCATCAAGTTCACAACAGAACAAGGCCTCACAGTGGCAAACGTCACGACAAATCAGATAACCAGCATAGACATAATGGCCAACACAATTGACACGATGAATGGAGGCGGAATCTGGATCTGGGTTCCTCAGACCTCAAGCAACTATACACTAGGCACGGTGTTTTGCTCCGATGTTTCAATAACAGGCAACATTATGAAGAATACTAAATTGCCCGCTTTTCTCGGCGAAGCAGGCCTGACGGGTTGTCTGCTTCAAGACTTGACCTTCAGCGGCAACACTATCAGTAATTGCGGGAATAATGGGTATGGACAGTGGAAGGACGGATCATTCTTCTATTCGGCAATATACTCTATAATCTCAGGCAACACTTTCAGCAGATGCGGAACCTCCGGATATTACTCAATCAACTTCCAGGATGGCAGAAACGACGTAATCTCAGGCAACATAATCGTCAACTCCATGGGATACGGAATGCAGGACCTTAACGGTAGCCAGAACTTGTTTACTGGTAACAACATCCTGTTCAGTTTTTCGCACGGCTTTGCAGTTAACAATGCGACTGATGATTTGATTGAAAACAATTATGTTGAAGGCAGTGGGGAAGGGGCTCTTGGGGACGGGATAGTCTACACAGGCACGAACGGAACACTTTTGGGCAACAAAATCATGGGCGGAGGCTCCCACCAAAGATATGCGCTCAACATTCACTTAGGCTCAGTCAACACAGTTGTGAGTGAAAATGACCTCAGGAACGTCACTACCACTTCTGGCGCGGTCAACAATGATGGAAATGGCACAATCTTTGTTGACAACTACGGCATTCAGGATTCACAACTGCTTGTGCAAAATGTGACTGTATCAGGCGAAATCACACAGACGGGAAAAAACTCTTATCATATGGATTCTGGTTCGTCAGCAACATTCACGGCCAACGTTCAGGGAGGAACCCTACCATACGGCTACACGTGGTATGTGAACGGAACAGCAAACAGTTCAAATCAATCGATGAATTTCACCGCGCAGCAAACCGGAACATACCTGATAAGTGTCAACGTCACGGACAGTGAAAACCCAATATCCCAAACAAGTTCACAGGAGACTATCGTAACTGTCCCAGAATACTCGGTTCTCTTGTTTGCCCTGCTTTGGGCTGCAATACCTTTTGTTGCATTGGCTCGCAAAAAAATTTCCACGTTTAGTTTCTAACCTTGCGCGCGCTAGCGCGTTCGCACGATAAGTTTCGTTATAGTATCATGGAGGATAGTTCTCCATAGGTTTAAATTGAGGGACCAGAATATGGTGACTTGAGGGGTTTAGGATGGTTAAATGGAACCTTCGGCACATTTTGGGTCTGATAGTGATTGCGCTTTTTATCGGAAGCATTTTTGGGTCTGCAATCGTGATTGAGCCTGCTCAGGGAGCGCCTGTTATAAGCCTCAAGTGGTCCGTGAACATTGGCCCTTGGATGACTGAAATCAGTCCGTTATCAGCAGATCTTTTTGGTAATGGTCAGCAAGAAATAGTCGAGACCGGTGGCCCTCCAAACTGGGGCACGGCCGGCGCGGTGACTTGTTTGAATGGGACGAATGGAAAAATAATATGGCAGGTCACTTCCAACCAGATACCCAACATCGGCATAGATGGACACACCACTTTCGACCTTGTCGACATCAACAAAGACGGTCTCCCAGAGGTCGTTGTTTATGGTCTCAATGGTCCGCTGGTTTTGAATGGGACTAACGGGAAGCTGATATGGAGAAACATGCTGGCCGCGAGCGGTAACGTGTACGGTGCAGCCGTGGACGTTAACGGTGACGGGTATCCTGAAATTTTTGTGAGCCGCGGCTCTGGCCCACACAACGAATATGACACCCTCACCGAACTGGACCACAACGGGAACATACT
>Ga0187882_1000823_pt1 | contig 33064 bp, 26 predicted proteins | sample June2016WEW_19_1_3_FD_132991 | JGI IMG/M metagenome (GOLD analysis project Ga0187882, IMG submission 132991) | Peatland microbial communities from SPRUCE experiment site at the Marcell Experimental Forest, Minnesota, USA - June2016WEW_19_150 | ecosystem: Environmental > Terrestrial > Soil >... | reverse complement strand
GCTCGTCCGGCTGCCTCCAACGCGTCAAACCAGCGCGGGGCGTCTGTATGCAGGCGGCGGCTTTCCGTCTCAGGGAAAAGGACCAGGCTGAGCAGCAGATCGTGAAGTTCTTCCGTGTCCCGGACTGCCGGCCAGGCGTCCGCGGCGACGCGGCGAATGGCTTCAGGGTCCAGCTTGCCGAGATCCCCGGCATCTTCCGGCAGCACGCGCCTCAGGAATACCGCGCGTGCCCGCCGTTCTTCCAGAGGCGCGTCATCCAGGAATGCGTAAGGCATCGCATTCAGGATCTGATGCGCAAAGACCGAGGGCCTCGGGGTGTCTCTGGCGAGCAATTCCACGGTGCCGTCCTCGATTTTCTTCAGCACGTTGCGCAAGCCTGCGAGGTCGAGCGCTTCCGTCAGGCAATCGCGCAGGGTTTCAAACACCAGAGGATGATCCGGGATTGCAAGATCCTGTTCCCCGTGGTTGTCCTGGCATTGTGTCCGGGCTGGGAAGATGGCGCTGAGCAGATCGTCCGCACGCATCCTCTGGATTGCCGCGGGCACACGGCGGCCGTGCGCGAACCTGAGAAGCGCCAGGGAGCGCGTCAGAGTCCAGCGCCAGCGCGTCGAGAAAATGGGAGAGGCCAGCACGGCCTGAACCAGGGTCTCTTCCGCTTGCGCGGCGCGCAGAAAGCTTCCGATCTCTTCGAGGGGGAATGAATGCTGCGACCCGAGCGAGAGCACGATTCCGTCATCCGTCGCCGACGCCTGAAGTTCAAAATCGAAGCGACGGCAGAAGCGCTTGCGCAATGCCAGGCCCCAGGCACGATTGATGCCCGCGCCCCACGGAGAGTGGATCACGAGCTGCATCCCTCCGCTCTCATCGAAGAAGCGCTCGACAACGACGCGTTCCAGGATCGGGACACTGCCGAGGACACGCCTGCCCTCGGCAACATAGCGCAGCGCCTGCTCCGCGCCCGCCCGAGGTAATCCCGCCGAATCCTGCAGCCAGCCCAGGCATGCCTCGGGAGAATCCAGCCGTTCCTCGATCCCCGAACGCACGTCGGAGACCGCTTTCGCGAGTTCCTGCGTCCGCCCGGGGGCTTCGCCCAGCCAGAAAGGAACAGAGGGAGACAGCCCGTGCGCATCCTCCACGTGGACCTTTCCCCGTTCCACTCGTCGAATCCTCCATGAGGAATTACCCAGGAGAAAAACGTCGCCACCCACGCTTTCAACCGCAAAATCTTCGGTTACGCTTCCCAGATACGTGCCGTCGGGATCGGAAACGACATCGTAATCGGCATTGTCCGGGATGGCTCCGCCGCAGGTAAGGGCGGCGAGGCGCGCACCCCGGCGGCCGCGAAGCAAATCGTTGATGCGATCGTGATGAAGAAATGCTGTGCGCCGCCCGAGGCTGGGCGCCACGCCGTCAGCCAACATGCGCACGATTCCGTCGAAGGCGCCACGAGTCAGATCGCGATAAGGATAGGCGCGCTTCACGGCGCGAAAGAGATCTTCAACGCGCCACGCTTCGCAGGAGGCCATGGCAATGATCTGCTGCGCCAGCACGTCCAACGGCCACGGTGGGATGCTCAGCCGGTCAAGGTCGCCGCGCCGCGTGGCGAGCAACAGCGCCGCGCACTCGATCAGCTCGTCGCGGGTAAGCGGGAACAGCCTCCCTTTGGAGACTCCGCCGAGCGAGTGGCCGGAACGTCCCACGCGTTGGAGAAGCACGCCAATCGAACGCGGCGACCCAATCTGGCACACGAGGTCCACAGAACCGATATCGATGCCCAACTCGAGCGAAGCGGTGGCCACGGCAACCCTAGCTTCGCCTGATTTCAGGCGCTCCTCCGCCAGCAGCCTGGTTTTGCGCGCGAGGCTGCCATGGTGAGCCACGACGGCCTCCCGGCCCATGATTTCCGATAATTGATGCGCGACCCGTTCCACCAATCGGCGGGTGTTGACGAACACCAGCGTCGTGTGGTGCGTCTGTGCGAGCGTGGCGATCCGTGCTACGACCTCGCCCCAGAGTTCGTGCGTGGCAACTGAGCCAAGCTCGTCGGCCGGCATCTCGATTTGGAGATCGGAGTCTCGCCTGTGTCCGATGTCGACGATGGCGCAATCCGGCGTGCCGTTCTTGTCAATGTGAGCGTTGCCCACAAGAAATCGGGCCACTTCCTCGATCGGACTCTGGGTCGCACTCAATCCGATGCGAGTCAGCGGCTCGCCCGCCAGCGCGCAGAGCCTTTCCACACTCAATGCCAGATGGCTCCCGCGTTTGTTGCCGGCCACCGCATGGATCTCGTCGAGGATCAGAGTCTTGACTCCCTGAAGGCTGCGGCGGCCGCTCGCGGAGGTGAGCAGGAGATATAAGGATTCGGGGGTCGTAATCCAGATGTGCGGCGGTTTTCGAGCCATGACCTGGCGCTCGTAGGCAGGCGTGTCGCCGGTGCGCAGCGCGATGCGGATCTCGGGCAGATCTATTCCCCGGCCGCGCGCAAGCGCGGCAATCTCACGCAGAGGCAGGGCGAGATTCTTGTGGACATCGTTGGACAAAGCCTTTAGAGGGGAGACGTAGACAACCCGGGAAGAATCGGGAAGATCGCCGCGCAGGGCGGAACGCAACAAGCGGTCAATACATACCAGGAATGCGGCCAGCGTCTTCCCTGAGCCCGTGGGCGCCGAAAGCAGCGTGTGGCGGCCCTCCGCAATCGCCGGCCAGCCGCGTTCCTGGACCGCCGTTGGCCTCGCGAATCTGGACTCAAACCATTCCCGAACGAGGGGGTGAAAGGTGGACAGCATGCCGAATTGATTGTACCACGCGCGTGATTTGGCGGGCTTGTTCTACCATGGATCTGTACTGAACGACCTGATTTCTGCCGTATGTCGGGCCATGGTATGAAATCTGGATTCCATGAGGCACACATGACAACCGCGAAGCGATTCTTGGCGCCCGCCAGCCTGATGTAGTCGTCATTCAGGCCCGAAGGGCCGGCAATGAATAGGCCCGGCCGTGAGGCCGGGATGTGGGTTGCAGAGAGATGGAGCGCCGAAGGCGCGGCACCTGGAATCTAAAGAGTGCCGCGCCTTCGGCGCTCGAATCTTGATCCGGAATCGGATCCCGGCCTTACGGCCGGGCCTATTCACTGGCGGCCCTTCGGGCCTCAAAAAACCATTTTATCAAGACAACTTCAAACTTGTCTTACGCCAAAAAGGGTCCCTGGCTGGCAGCATTGCCTTTGAAGCTCGGCATAGGATCCAATGAGACGATTGGTCCATGGACGCCGGGGCGCCTCATTCGTGCAGTTCGAGAATGTCGCCGTCCTGGAGCCGGTGGGTTCTCTCCACCATCTGCCCGTCATACCTCACGGAGCCAATGGATCGAGGTGAACTCCAGAGTCTGGCGAAGCGCAGGGTGTGAGCGAAATCCCGGTGCACCGCGCGCGCCGCATCCAGCACCGTGCTCCCCTCTTTCAGCACGAATGGCGCCGTCGCCGGGTCGAGTTTCTTGCCTGGAACCTTGGTATAGATGCGGATGATCTCCAGTCTTTCGAAGATGAGCCGGCGCAATTCTTCGATGCCATGTCCCGAAGCTGCCGAAGCCGTTGCGATAGGAAACTGCGCGTGAAACAGCTCCCGCACCATCTCGAGATTCTCTGGAGCACACGCCGCGTCGTCCTTATTGGCGACCAGCACCGTCCGGCAAAACGCGACGCCGGGCTGCGCGTCTTCTCCCGCCGCGGTCGCAGCGTGGACCATATGTATTTTGGAATCCTCGAGAATCCGCGACACAGACTCCACCTGATCGAGCACTTCGTCGCTGCCCAGATCGACGATCAACAGAACCAGATCAGACTGACGCACGATGCTTCCCATCCACGGCTTGTAGATCTCGGGAGCGACAGGAGGCAGATCCACCAGTTGGATCTGGATATCCTCAACCGGCATCATGCCGGGCTGAGGCAGCCGCGTGGTGAATGGATAATCGGCAATCTCCGGAGTCGCATGCGTAAGGCGCCCCAGTAAAGACGACTTGCCCACGTTGGGCGCGCCGATCAAGACTGCCTGGCCCGCCCCTTCCCGGGGTACGGTGTAAATGGCCGATGCCTTGGAAACGCCGAACTTCTTGTCCTTTTCCTCCAGGAGTCGGGCCATTTTTTGCTTCAAAGCCGCCTGCATCTTTTCGGTCCCCTTGTGTTTGGGGATCGTGGCCATCATCTCTTCGAGCGCTTCGATTCTCTCCTGCGTGGTCGCGGCATTCTTAAAGCGCTGCTCGGCAGCAAGATATTGGGGGGTGAGATTCGCCGTCATCGAAAATCCAACCTCCGTGATTCGCTTATTGTACATAAGGCGACAAAGATCAGGCGACCAGGTTTCGCGTCGTTGAATGATTCCTGACCTAAATGCCGCTTAAACGGTTTCTGTCGCGAAACTCGGCAGCGAGATCGGCTGGCAGAACCCCGGAGGGGCAGAACGAGAGTAGCCGGGGCAAGCGCGAAGCGCGCCGCCCCCGGTTAGCAGAAGTTCCACAATAGCCCCGGCGGGGGCGAAAGGCCTTTATCCGCATGCTTTATCTGTTGCCCCTTCAGAGTTTGTGCTAGCTGCATCCATTGACCCCGGGCAAGCGCAGCGCCGCCCGGGGCTACTCTCTCCCTGTCCCTTCGAGGCAGACTTGAGATTGGAGGCTTTTACACATATCTTTTAGAGCGAAGCTGGAAGGAGGTTGATAGGAGAAGATGAAGATTCTTGCGGTATTGGCACACCCGGATGATGAGGCCTTCGGCCCTGCGGGCACACTGTCTCGATACTCCCTGACGGGGCACACGGTCCGGTTGGCAACCATGACGCAGGGAGAAGCCGGAACGCTGGGCCCGGCAAGAGATCTGACACCCCGCGAACTCGCTCGCATTCGGTCGGACGAGCTGCGGCGCTCCGCCGAGGCGCTCCACTTGACCGGCGTCAATATTTACACGCTCCCCGACGGAAAACTCGCGCAGCTGCCCGCGGATCAAGGCATTGGCATTATTCGCCATGAGATTGAAACGTTTTCACCGGATGCACTTTTGACCTTTCATTCCGACGGCATCTCGGGCCACCCCGATCATCAGACGGTGGCGCGATGGTGCCTGAGTGCTATCAGGGAAAACAGTCGGCCGCTCCGGCTGTTTGCATACGGCGTCGGCGAGGATCAGGCGCGGCGCGTGACCCACAGGAAGCTGATGCCGATTCCCGACGGGGAACTCACGCATATCCTCGATGTTTCCAATTACCTGGAATTCAAGTTTGCCGCGATCCGCTGTCACCAATCACAGGCGGAAGCCTGGGAGAGAATGAAGAATATAGAGGGCGGACTCGAATCCTATCTGCGCAATGAGCATTTCTCCCTGGTCTGGCCGGCGCCGAAGCAGCCTGCGCGAACCCGGGCCACTCGCCTGGAAGATTGAGGAAGGTCTCGAGGAACGTACACTCCAATGGAAGATTGCTGTATCGACAAGGCCTGCGCCCTTGAAAGGCTCCGCGCACGCGAAACCGCGGTGCTCCGGCTGGTCCTGGTTATCAACGCCGTGATGTTTGTGGTTGAGCTGGCTTCCGGCTTGTTCGCGGGGTCCGTGGCCCTGCTCGCCGACTCTCTGGATATGCTGGGCGACGCCCTTGTCTACGGGTTCAGTCTCTACGTCGTCGCGCGCGGCCCGGTCTGGAAGGCGCGCGCAGCGGCGGCGAAGGCGGCGGTGATGGGTCTCTTTGGCGTGTTCGTCTTCGGGCAGCTCGTATACAAACTGGTTTTTCCACGGCTCCCGAAGTTCGAAACCATGGGCGCGGTGGGCGCTCTTGCACTTGTCTCGAACTGCGTTTGTTTCACCTTGCTGTGGCGCCATCGTGCCGATGACATCAACATGCGGTCAGTCTGGCTGTGCTCGCGAAACGATCTTATAGCAAACGTTTCCGTTTTACTGGCGGCGTGGGCGGTATGGATGACATTGTCGCCGCTGCCGGACAAACTGGTCGGCGGGCTTATCTGTGCCGTGTTTTTTCGTTCGGCGTTCCTGGTCGCTCGCGAAGCGCGCGCGGAGCTACGGCGGCAGGCAAAGTCAGAACCGGTCCTGTTTCACGTCGATCTGTAATTGCCTGGCTGGCAACTGTTTAGCTGCAACAAGGAAACGGTGGTTTCGGATCGCCAGGCAAATTAACCGCGAAGGCTCGAAGACTCTAACAACCCCCAAGAAATCCTGCGCCTCTTTGAGATTCTTAGAGTCTTCGAGGTTAGTCTTGTCTTTTTGCTTATGCGATCCGAATCTCAGAAAAAAGCTAAACAGCTAGACTGGCCGTGACTGGCGGTAATAATCACTCCTCAACGGGAGGGTTTCACGAAAGCGGCCTGCAGGATCTCCTTGGTCTGGTCATCCTGGACGAAAGCAACCACCAGCAACTGATTCGGATCGATGCGGTCCAGCTTTTGTGAGAATTTGAATTCGGAATTTGACCTTGCCGACCGGTCCGCCTCGTATTTCTCGAGGTATGCTTTCAGGTTGTCCCCCAACGTCGCCATGTTCACCGTATCGGAGAAGGCCGTCTTAGTCCCCGGCTTCTGCAGAACGGTGCCCTCCGGCGATCCTAGCAATTTGCGCACGACCAGATTGTGGAAGCGGATGCCATTGGCACCCGTGTAACGAATCGTTTCCTGAACGAGGGCGACGTGCAGCCTGGCCTTGTCTGCCTTGTCCGCTCCCTCCGGCGTAAGATCCGCCTGGCCGCTGACCGTGACCGTCTGGCCGTCAACCTTGACCTGGAAGCCTGTCAGCGAAGCCAGAGGCGGCTTGTCGAGGCGGGCTTCGATCTTCCCTTTGTAATCGGCGAAAATCCTGGCCGCATAGGACGAGCCGCCGCCGCCCGCTTGCGAATCCAGGCCATCAATTACGGCGGTCGGCGTACCCCTGACCTGGTAGTACTTGGAGCGCGCCTCGGTGTCGGGATTGGTCATCGGATCGGGACCCGGGATGTGCAGGTGATATTCCAGGACGGCGACGGTGTTGTGATCATAGCGCTCGCCGAGTCCGTCGAAGGCCAGGTCGGACGCGATGCACGGACCGCATTCCGCGCCCGTGAACAGCTCGGCAAGGACGACACGCGACGCCCCGTTTGCGTCACTGCGCGTGTAGTGTCCTGGCTCGAAAGGCTTGGGGCGCGCGCGATACATGTCGTCCAGTTTTTCTTCCAGGCCCGCGAGGCTGCCGAATTCTTTGGTATAGGCTCGCTCGAGGGACGTCTTGACTTCCCTGCTTGAGGCAATTGACGCGGCGTTCAGATAGGCGTCGAGTGCGGCGTCCTGATCGTTCCTGGCCTCATAGATCATTCCGAGATAAAGCTGCGCATCCCCAATCCCTTCCGCGCCCGCGACTTCAATCGCCCTTTTCAACTCCTTCTCCGCCTGGTCATAATCTTTGCGCTTGTACAACACCTGCCCAAGCGTCGTTATGTAGATAGCCTTGGTTTGGGGATCGGCCTTTTCTGAAGCGGCTACGGCCTTTTGAATCAACTCCAGCGCCTTGTCCAGCATCACTTCGTTTACCATCAGCCGGTCCGCGATTGTGTTCAGTGTGCTGGCGCGCAGGTTCACCTGGTAGTTGCCCACCGGCAGGGACATGTCCCGAGACGTATTGACAATTCCCTCGATCACATCATTCAGTTTGGATTCGTCGATCGGCTTGGCGCGCACATACACATCAAACAGCGAACGACACACAGTCCCAGCCATGGGGCTCTTGGGATAATCCTTGACGAATTTCTCCTGGGCCGCCTGGCGTCCCGCAGGATCCGTGATCGTGCCGATCAGCTGGTATTCCGCCTGGTCCTTGATCTTGGAGGAGGGGAAATCCTGCAAGTACTTGTGCAGCGCGGCCGCCTTATCCTCCGGATCTGGAGGAGCGAGAGCGATCTGAAGATTTGCCTGATCCCGGAGAGTGCCGTTCGGGAAGTCCTCCAGGAATTTCCGCAACGCGGCGATTTTCTCGTCAGGATTGGGAAGACTCTGCGCCAGCTGCAGTGTCGCCTGTTCCTTCAAGGAGCTGTCCGGATAATCCCTGAGAAACTGCCTGAGGGCTTCGGGGCGATCCGTCGGAGGCTTTGTCATCGCAGTGGAGAGCGCCTTCAGGTCCGTGCTCATCTGAGGCGCCGCGAGCTTGTCCATGGTGGTGGACTTGCCGACCCAGTTGATTTCCGTGGGGTCTTCCTCAGAGGTTGCGGTTCCTTCCAGATGATCGCCGTTTCTTTTTCCCTTGAACTTGAGATTGAATTGCTTGCCCATCGTTGTATTGAACGCGATGACAAGCTGATCATCATTGACGGAAATTTCCGAAAGCTCCGCAGTCACCACGGGAGCCCCCATGATGTCGATGACCTTTCCCGACAAGCCGGATCCGCCGCTCTCGATTTCGATAATGAGAAATCCAAGCTGGCCTCCCTGGAAGGGTAACGTCGTGCCCTTCGACGGTATGAGCTGGATCTCCCAGCGCCCGGCAAAAGGATTCGCGCCCGCGGTGGGCTTTTGAGGTTCCTGGCTGCTGGCGGATAAGGCACAAAGAAACGCGGCCACTACCGAAAGACACACCCGATGCTTTGGCATACTGTCTCCAGTCTTCCGAACCGAATTTGGTAAGGATCCCTACTGAGGCCGTTCTATCGCGGCTCTCCACGGGACACCGTCTCTGATTGACAGAGCGCCCGCCAGGCGCAGAGATTTCAATTCCTTTTCAAATCCCGAAAGAGAAATATCAAAAAGTATAACAGGTTTATTGGACAGGAAAACCCGCGGCACTCTTCTTTTACTGATTTCCGAGGGGCGATGTCCTCTGTGGCGAACGAAAATGATGCAGGTAACCTCGAAGACACCAAGAGTTATTATCTAAGCTGGGACTGATGGATGAGAATCGACGCGGCGGGGCAGGGTGACGATGAAGCGGGAGCCCATCCCTGCGGCGCTCACAAGTTCCAGTTTTCCGCCGTAGCGTTCCACAAGACTCTTGACGATCGAGAGTCCGAGGCCCGTTCCCACTTCACCCGAATTCTTGGCGGCCTGCGTTCGGTAGTAACCGTCGAAGATGCGCTGCTGATCGGCCGGATCGATGCCAATTCCGGAGTCGGAGATCACCGCACGCACTGTTCTGTCATTGTAGGCGATTTCGAGGTGTACGCTCCCACCGCGCGGTGTGTATTTGACGGCGTTGTCCAGCAGGTTGGAAAAAATCCTCTCCATGTCTGCGGCCTGGGCCTGAATGACAATTTCGCCATCGGCAACAAAAGTACCGAATTCCACTCCTTTGGAGTCTGCACGTTCCCGCGTGATCTCGACGACCTTCTGCAGCACCTGGTTCAGAGAAACGGATTGTACGGTCCCCTCTTCCAGGGGACGCTGTGCTGCCGCCAGATCGAGGAGGTCGCGGATGAGGTCGAAGGTGTCCTGCACGCGCCGGCTGGCACGTTCCAGAAGCTCCTGCTGCTTTTCGGTCAACGCTCCCGCGTAGGGCACGGCTTCCAGAACACCCTGAATGGCCGCCAGCGGGGCGCGCAGCTGGTGATGCGTCACGCGGGCAATCCACACGCGCTGTTCGCTCTGCGCCTTCAGCTCCGCATAGACTCTTGCATTTTCGATTGCCAGTGCTCCCAGGTTAGCCAGGTTTTTCAGCAGCGCCTCCTCCTGCTCTGAGAATTGGTGGGGCAATGCGGAATAGACACGGATGATGCCAAGGGCCCGATTCTTCGCGGAAATGGAAGCGCATAACGCCGAGTGAATGCCTTCGAGTCGGGCTTCTTCGCGGTACTGAAAGCGGGCGTCGCTGCCGACATCCATGACCTGCACGATGCCACGCTCCAGAGTTTCGCGGTCGATCTGGCTCGTGTCGAGATCGACCGGCCCTTTGTGCACAAACGACGGGCTCAGGCCGAAACTCCCGCCGACGTAGAGCTTGTCGCCGTTTGGATCGAGGAGGCGAATCGACGAGGCCATCATGCCCATCAGCTTGGATGCATTTTCAGAGATCAGGCTGAGGACCTCGCTCATTTCCAGGGTAGAGTTGATCACTTGACCAATTTGATAGAGAGCTGCCGTCTCGCGATAAAGACGATCCAACTCACGCTCGGAGCTGAACAGGATCTCTTCCTTTTCGCGCAGACGGCGGGTGATGGATGTGGCAAGGTAGGCAATAATCCCGAAGAACACGGCATCAGCAATCCAAAGGCTCAGGGGCGCCACGATCCCTCGGACTGGATCCGCCATGAGCCTGCTGCTGCGCGAAAGAGGCCAGATATCCAGGCCTTCGAAGGCAGCCATGATGCCGGTGAGGGAGCAGGCCAATGCCGCCAGCAGATAACAGGAACGGCGTGAGAGAAGAATCGCGCCGATGACAACGTGCAGGGCAAAAGCCAGAGTTACGGGACTCCGGATGCCGCCCGTGAAGTGGACGACGCAAACGAGAGCCAGCCAATCGATGCCGATCTGCAAGTAGACAAAGTTTCTGCCGAGAGGACGTTTCGCCCGCTCGGCTTGCCGGAAGAATCGATGGAAGAGGGTGTTGTACGCGAGTACGGCGAGGCCCAACAAGTAGACAGGGACGAGGCGAACATTGGCCCCGACCAACCAGCTGGCTGCAAGAGCTCCCAGAAATATTCCGCCCGCCGCCAGCCAGCGCAGACGGATGAACCAAGCGAGCCGCTCCTGCAGTTCCCGCTCAATAGGAATCTGCACCCGTTGCTTGGAAGACGGAGCCATGGCCTACCCTGGAATTTCTAAACATCTGAGCGGCTTTTCGGCGATCTTGCGTCCTATTTCAACTTCGATTTCAGCAGCTTGAGCAACAGCTCGCTCTTGATCGGTTTCTGCAGCACGCCGGTCAGGCCGAGCGCACTGAAATCCGTCATCATGCTCAGATTATCTCCGACAGAACTGAGCACGTAGATGGGCGCCGTATTGTTCAGGGCGCGCACTTCCTTTACGAAAGTCATCCCCGCGTCGATCTCTTCCATCATGAGGTCCACGAAAAGCAGATCCGGCTTTGCCGACTTGTAAACGCGAAGCCCTTCCTCGGCGCTGCTCGCGGAAGCGACCGCATAACCATTGGCTTCCAATATGACACGCAGCGACTCCAGAATATCCGGATCATCATCCAAAACCAAAATCACATATTTCCCGTCTTGCATCTCAGTCTCCGTTTCCCGCCGCCCTGTTTGCGCCTCCGGATTTCGCTTCCGCGGAGGCCGGGGCAAAATCGCCGCGCTCGATCGCCTCCGTCAGAAACTGCAGGGCCGAATCGAGATTAGCCTGCGCAGCGGGCGTAAGTTGCTCCCCAAAATCGTTGAATGCATAGCCGCGGATGCCCAGCGCATAGCCTTCCGGTTTCCGGCCGAAAAGTTGTTCCGCAAGCGCCAGCACCTGCTCGGGTTCAAGGCTGTGGCTCGAAAAGGACAGCGCCGCCTTGGGCCGGACTGGTTTGAAGAAAAACGGCTCGTCTCCCTTGACCGCGGCATCCACAAAAATCACCACTCTGTGCTCCGCTGCCGTCTTTACGTCCTCGAGCGCCAGTTGATAATCTGTCTCCACGCTGACGCCATGCGGCGCGATCTTCTCGATCGCCGCGCCGAAAGCCGGTCCGAGCCCGTCGTCGAGCCGGGCGGGGTTGCCATAACAAAGCAGCAGGATGCCGCCCTCAGGCCCGCAATTCATCGAATCTTCCTGTCGACCTGCCGTCCCTCATGATCCAGGATCACCACCTCCAGGGGCATCTGCCCCATCGCATGGGTTGCGCAGGACAGGCAGGGATCGTATGCCCGTATGGCTACCTCGATGCGATTTAGCAAGCCTTCGGTGATCTTGGGCGCTTGGGAGAGATACTTCTCCGCAACGCTCTGGACCGCACGATTCATGGGTTCGTTGTTGTTTGTGGTCGAGACGATCAGGTTGGCCATCGTCACCTGGTCGTTTCGGTTCACGCGGTAATGATGGAAAAGCGTGCCGCGCGGGGCTTCAATGATGCCTACCGCCTCGTCCCGCCGATCGCCTGTCGCCACGAGATCCGTTCCTTGCAGGTCCGGGTCATGAAGGAGGCGCTCGATCGTCTCTGCGGAATGAACCAGCTCGATCATGCGCGCCCAGTGATACGCCATGGTCAAATGGTTCGGTTTGCCTTGCGTCAGCTTCTTGAACTCAACCCGCGCCACCTCGGCTTGCGGCGTGTCGAAGAAGTCGCAGTTATTGACGCGCGACAGCGGGCCGACGCGGTACCAGCCGTTCTCCGGGCCGATCGGTCGAATGAAAGGAAACTTCATGTAGGACCACGGCTTCACTTCTTCCGCGATGTACTCGGCGTATTTCTGGTTGTCCGCATGATCAAAAATTATTGCTCCCTCTGCATCCTTGGCACGGAGGCCGCCGTCGTAAATGTCGTGGCCGCCGTCCGGACGCACGATCGAGAGGTTGTTGGACGGGAAATAGGCGAAGGATGAAAGTTCTGCCATGTGTTGAAGGGTATAGTCCTTCGCGATCTTCAAGGCACCGAGCGACCAGTTGAGAATCTGGCCGATATCCTTAAGAAACGCATCCCGTTCGGCGATCGTCAGGTTCTTGTTCACACCGCCGGGGATGGCGCCGGTCCCGTGGATCTTTTTGCCCGCGGTCGCCTTGATGATTTCCTGCCCATACTTGCGCAGCAAAACGCCCTGCTTGGCAAGCTCGGGATATTTTCCGGCCACGCCGATTACGTTGCGGATGGAAACATCGGCATCGAAGCCGAAGAGAAAGTCCGGCGAGCAGAGATGGAAGAAATGGAGGGCGTGCGACTGAAGGAATTGAGCATGATGCATCAGGCGACGGATCTTCTCCGCCGTGGGTGTCAGCTTCTCGCCGCCGACAATGCGATCGACGGCCTTCGCCGCCGCCAGATGATGGCTGACCGGACAAATGCCACAGAGTCTTTGCACCAGCACCGGGACTTCCCAGAAGGGACGGCCTTGGATGAAGCGCTCGAAACCACGGAATTCCACAATGTGAAGCCGTGCCTGCCAGACCCTGGATTGTTCGTCGAGCAGGATCGTGACCTTGCCATGCCCTTCGACCCGGGTGACGGGCTCGATGACGATTCGTTTCGTTTCAATTGCAGTATTCACAGCTTGTTTCTCCTTGGGTCAATCGTACTTGATCAACTGGTAAGGCAGCTCGATCGGCTTGTTGGTCAGCAGCGCCACCAGAGCCTCCCACAGCGTGTCGGCCGAGGGAGGGCAGCCCGGAAGGAAGTAGTCGATTTTTACCACCTCGTGGGCCGGATAGACTTTGTTGAGCAGCAGAGGAATCTCCTTGTCATTGGGAATCTGCTTCGCCGGATTAAAAACCGTCGGTCCGTTCAGATACGCCTCATCGAGGCATTCCTGCAGAGGCACGTCATTCCTCATCGCCGGAATACCGCCCATGGTGGCGCAATCTCCGACTGAGATCAGAATGTCGCAGTGCTTGCGAAACTTGCGCAGGACCTCGACGTTTTCCTCGTTGCAGCAGCCTCCCTCGATCAATCCGACCGTGCAGTGCTTCGAGAATTCCTTGATGTCGTCGATCGGCGACTTGTTGAATTCCACCAGCTCGATCAGATCGAGGATGCGCTCGTCAATATCCAGCAGCGACATGTGGCAGCCGAAGCAACCGGCCAGTGACGTAGTTGCGACTATGGGTTTTGCCATGACTTTCTCCTCTCCGCTCACTTGGCCGCGGCTGCTTTTTCGATTTCAGTTCCGATCGGCTCGATGTCATACAACCGCTTGCCGATCGGCACGGCGTAGCCGACGCGCTTGCGCAGGATCGCGCCCACAGGGCAGACCGCGATCGCCCTGTCCGTGACGGCCGCATCCGTCTCGCCCAGACCGGCGCGCGCATCGACCGCAATGCGCTTGTTCCTGCCGCGCCCTACAAACTGGAAGACGTTCTTCCCGTCGATGGTTTTGGATGCGCGCACGCAGCGGGCGCAGAGCACGCAGCGGTTGCGGTCCAAAAAAATGTCGGGATGAGTCGCGTCCAAATCACGGTGAGGAAACTGGTATGGATACTTGGGCGCCGCAATGCCGAAGCGATAGGCCAGGGCTTGCAGCTCGCAGTTGCCGCTCTTCTCGCAGAACATGCAGTAGTGGTTTCCTTCCACGAACAGCATCTCGATGAGGTTGGTTCGCAGCTGCCGCACTTTGGCGGTGTCGCTCTCGACCATGATCCCGTTCGCCACCGGCTGTGTGCAGGCCGACTGGGCCTTGCCGTTCACCAGAACCGTGCAGACCCGGCAGCTCCCGTGAGGCGGGAGGTCCTTGTGCGAGCAAAGGCGAGGAATATAGCGGCCGGCGGCATCGGCGGCCTGCATGATGGTCTGTCCAGGCTCTCCCTGAATCGTATCTCCGTCTAGTATGAATTCGATCTTTTCACTCACGATGCCTTCTCCTTCATTTTGTCAGATGAACCGATTTCCGGCCCGCGATTCCAGAAGCCTCGCTGACTGCAAGCGCGAGGTCGAACGCAGGCTGCCGTCCCTCGTGCATGGGTTTGATTCGCGACTCGTAGAGGGGGCGGAATTTTACCAGCGAAGTCAGCACCGGGTTGGCGGAGGTCTGTCCAAGTCCGCAGCGGCTCGCTGTCTTGATGGTTTCTCCCAGTTCCTTCAGGTAGTCCAAGTCGGAAGGCACACCCTGGTTTTTCCGGATTTTCTGCAGCCCCTGCCACAAAAGCACATTTCCGACCCGGCACGGAGTGCAATAGCCGCAGCTCTCGTGAACAAAAAACTCCATGAAGACATCGACCACTTCCAACAGGTCACGTCCCGGACCGAAAACCATCAGCGAACCGCCGGTGGCAAGGTCGTCGAAGCAGATCAGACGCCCGTATTCCGCGGGGCCAACCATCTGTCCGGCCGAGCCGCCGACCTGCACGGCGGCGGCATCCTCCGCGCCCGCCAGTTTGAGGACTTCCTGGAGCTTGATGCCCAGCGGAACCTCATAGATTCCGGGGCGCTTGCAGTCTCCTGAAATGCTCAAGAGTTTCGTGCCGGCGCTCCGATCTGTACCGAGCTCCGAGAACCAGGCGGCGCCGCGCTCGAGGATCCGGGCGACGCAGCAGAAGGTTTCGACGTTGTTGACCGCCGTCGGGAAACTCAAATAGCCCTTTTGTGCTGGGAAGGGCGGGCGGGTCTTAGGGTCTCCGCGCATTCCCTCGCAAGAGCTGAGCAGAGATGTCTCTTCGCCGCAGACGTAAGCGCCGCCGCCCATCTGAATCCGGATGTCGAAGTCGAACCCGTGCTTGCCGCAAACATTGCTACCCAACAGCCCCTTGTGCCTGCGCTCGGCGAGGACCGCTTCGAGAAAGGCGTGCAAGTAGCTGTACTCGGCGCGCAAGTATAGAATTCCCTGCGCAGCCCCGATCGCATAGCCTCCGATGGTCATGCCCTCAAATACGGTATCGGGGTACTCGGTCAGGATCACGCGGTCCTTAAAGGTTCCGGGCTCACCCTCGTCGGCGTTGCAGACGATGAAGCGCTTGTCCGGCTCGGACGCGCGAGCGAACTCCCACTTCAGGCCGGTCGGGAAACCGGCGCCGCCGCGGCCTCGCAGCCGCGCGTTTTTTGCGTTGCGAATGACCTCCGCCGGGCTCATGCCCAGCGCGTTGGTCAATGCCTCGCCCGGTTTCATAGGAGACAAAACCACGGGCCCGCCGGTCCGGATGTTGTTTTCCACCATGGCCTGGACAAGATCGTGGCCGTTGTTTCCATCGCCCATCTCTGTGACCAGCCGCTGGGGGTCCATGTGCTTCTTGAGATCCGCCACGATCTGTTGGGCCTTGTCGGTCGACAGGTGCGTCACCACGACATCGTTGATGAGTGCAGCCGGCGCCTGGTCCGACATGCCGATGCAGGAGGTCCATTCCAGGCCGATCTTGCCGTCGGCGGTCACGCCTCCCATTTTGATGCCGAGTTCCTGCTGGAAAACTTCCGCCACCCGATCCATTCCGTGCATGCGGTCGATGATGGAATTGCACAATCGGATGATGATCTTCCCGCCCGGTTTCTCCTTGAGGAAAGAGTAGAAAGTGACGAGGCTCGCGACTTCGACGCGATGGACGCCGAGCGCTTCGGCGATGGCATCCATGGCGTCGTCGCCGATGCCGCCGAAGCGTTTCTGAACCGCGAGAGCCACATCCATCATACGCGCGGGATCGTTCCCGCATTCGGAGCAAATGATCTTGATGATTGCCTTTACGTCTTCGTTCATAGTCATATTCACCAGTCCGGTGACCTCTTTACACAAACATTGCAAGACCCGGCAAAATCCGATTTCGGCCGGGTCGATATGCCGATAACATCGCTTCAAGAATACGCGGCACGATTTGTGCCAGCTATCTTTTACGATAGTCTGGGGTAGAATGCCACTAAATCCGACCGCGACCCTCCCGGCGAAAAAGGGCGACGTCCCCAATCTCGAAACCAATTGAATCTGTGCCTGAAAACAACTAACGTAGGGCGCTCGACTGCGAGAACCTCCAGGTTTCCGATGCTCTTAGAATCATTGACCCCATAGGATTCCATAATGAAGAAGCGGCGTTTCCCGTCCCTTACGGTGCAGATCATGATCGGTCTCGTGGCCGGTATTCTCATTGGCTGGCGCGAGCCAGAATGGGGCAAGGCGATCAAGCCGATGGCAGACATATTCCTGCGCATGATCAAGATGATCATCGCGCCCCTCATCTTCTCGACTCTGGTTATCGGTATCGCCGGCACCGGAGATTTCAAAAAGGTCGGGCGCATCGGACTGAAGGCGCTCATTTATTTCGAAGCCGCAACGACGGTTGCACTCTTCATCGGACTCTTCACGGTCAATTATTTCAAGCCCGGACAATACGTTCCGCAGAGCGTTACGCAAGTCGCGGCCCCAGTTCAATCAGCACAGGCGTTGGTTCAGGCGCACGAGTCAGGCAGCGACTTTTTGCTCAACATCGTCCCCACCAGCGTCGTGGATGCGATGGCGAAGGGCAACATACTTCAGTTGGTCGTTTTTTCGATCTTTTTCGGCCTCGCGCTGGTTGCAGTCGGGAATAAAGCACAGCCGGTGATCTCGGTTCTGAGCTCGCTGGCCGAAACGATGTTTAAATTTACCAATCTCGTGATGAAATTTGCCCCGTTCGGCGTGCTGGCGGCCATCGCCGCTACGGTCGGCGATAAGGGCTTGGGGGTGCTCAAAGGATACGCGAGCCTGGTCGTCTGCTACTACGGGGCACTCATCTTTTTTATTTTCGTCGTGCTGTTCGCGAACTGTGCCATCATCCGGGTTCCCTTTTTGCTTTTGTTCAAAGTGATCCGCGAGCCGTTCACGATTGCCTTCACTACGGCGTCGAGCGAAGCCGCGCTGCCGACGGCCATGGAGGCGATGGAGCGGTTCGGCTGTCCACGAGATATCGTGGGTTTCGTTCTGCCTACCGGGTACAGCTTCAATCTTGTCGGCGCCGCGCTCTACCTGTCGCTGGCCTCGATTTTCATCGCGCAGGTCTTCAACGTTCCCATGGATTTCAAAACGCAGCTGATGATGATGCTCACGCTCATGCTCACCTCGAAGGGGGTGGCGGGGGTGCCGCGCGCGTCCCTGGTAGTCTTGGCCGGCACCGTTGCCAGCTTCAATCTTCCGATGGAAGGGATTGCGCTGCTGCTGGGGATCGACCAGATTCTCGACATGGGCCGTACGGCCGCGAACGTGACCGGCAACTGCGTTGCAGCAGCCGTGGTCGCGCGCTGGGAGGGAGTTCTCGACGACAAGAAGATGATGGCCTTTGAAACCGGGAAGGCCGCAAAGGCCAGCTGATCAAAACGTCATCAATAATGTCGCCGACGAAAGATCATTTTGGGAATCGGCACGTTTTGGGCGCGTCTTGAAATTGTGATTTTTTGAGGCCCGAAGGGCAGCTGAAGTTCGGCCATTTTGCGTCCCGTAGGGACGCGGTGAAAATAGCCCGGCACTTTAGTGCCGGGATCAGGCATCCGCATGACGAAGAGTCCCGTAGGGACGATTGATAGGCATGGCACAGATCGTTGGTTCCAGATCCAATAAAACGAAGGGTTCGCCTGGGAACAATTCAGCCGTCCCTACGGGACTTGCGGCAGTGGGATTCCACGGTCCCGGCACTGAAGTGCCGGGCTAATCTCGTGGCGTCCCTAACGGGACGCTGTAGATATCAACAACATGATGCGTCGGTGGCGGGAAGCGGCTCTGACGATTTGATGATGGTCCATCAAACAACTCGGGGCTATTATCTTTTGGCTCCTCCGGGGCGCGCATAAGCTTTACGCCTACCTTTCGGAGGCCTCCTGAACCCAACCGCTCTCCGCGTGAAGCCTCACTTGCGCCTCTCCGCCAGAGGTGGATCGTACATGGCGGCGTAGCGCAGATACTGGTGAACCGCATCGCGCGGGTACGCGATCTGCACCTTGGTTGCCTGGCCGTCCGCGGCGATTTCGGCGGTCAGTTCAGGATTGATGCCGGCCCAGTAGGTAGGCAAGTCCAGCTTCTTGTAGCGCGCCACGACCTGGTCGCGCAGCGCCGGGCTGAAGTGCACCCCGTACTTGTCCACCAGGGTTCGGATAGCGTTGTAATCGCCTTCGGCTTTGATGCGCATCAATTCGGCCAGCAGCCGGCCCACGCCCTCATGCATCTTCTGGTAATCCTTGACCCGGACATACGTCTTGCCGTTGCGGTCGAACATTTCGATCGCGCCCGTCCTGTCCATGATGTAGTTGGCGATCAATGCGCGGTCGCGCTGATGATCTTCCTCGATCGTATCGCCGCGGGGGATCCGCCGGAGCTGTGTGAGCACGACGAGCGCCGCAGTGTCGTACATCGATTTTGCTTCCTCATCCTGATTGGTGACCAGTCCCAACTCTTTCAGCTTCGGGTCCCAGGCATTCCAAAGCGCCATCAAGTCGGCGCGCGCCTCCTCGAGAGTGGAAAAGTACTCTTTCAGAAATGGTTCGGCTCCGCCCTTTACGCGGTCACTCAGCTTTCCGGAGCCGTGACCGATGACTTCGTGCATGGCGGTCATCAGGTCTTCCGCCTGGTCGCCGTACTTCTTGGCGCGCTCGATAACCTCCGGGCTGGGACCAAACTCTTCGATGGAGCTGGAGCCCGCGGCATCGTTCAACGCCCGGCTCGAGGCGGTAAACAGAAAGTTTTTTGTGCCGTACTTCTCGTGAATCTCGTTCTCGTTGGGCAGATTGTCGCCCGTGGTGGTGACCGAGAAGTCACCGGTCTCGATCAGTGTCTCGACCGCTTTTACCACAGGGGGCTTAAACGTCTGTTTCTTGTATTTTGCATCCCAGGGCGCCTTCTGTTCGAAATAGGCCGCGTTCTGCGCCAGCTTTACCATCGCATCGGTCACGACTTTGTCGGTGACGGAGACAAAACTTTGCGAGCTGCCTTTCATGCCGTTTGCGTCGCGATAAATCTCAATGAAGCCGTTGGCAAAATCCACGGTGGCATTGCTCTGGACCCAGGCGGCGCCGAATTGGAGCCAATCGTTGAAGTCTCCCGTCTGATAAAAGCGGATCAGGCCGGCAAGCACGGCCGCTTGCGGCGGTTCTGCCACCGCGCGCGCTTTGTCGAGGCAGGAGATCGCCTTCTTGAGGAAGGTCGCATACAGGCCGGGCGGCATCTTGCCGTCCGGCGTGCCCGCGCGATAAACCTCTTCGCGCAGCTTGCCATCCGGTCCCTTGATCACGCGCGAATTCAGCGGGTTTTTGCTGTGGAAACTCTTCATATCCGCCAGCGAGGCGCCTTCATAAAAAGTGTTCGAGCTGGCCTGAATGATGTCCCTGCCGCCTTGCGGGTTCTTGGCGGTGATCATGGGTTCGAAATTGGCATCGAAAAACGAGGGTTTGAGCAGGTCGAGCTCTTTGGCCAGCAAGGCCGGCGTTGGGAGCGGCGGCAGGTCGGCGTAAGCGGTCTTCAGGGCGCCGTTTTTCTGTGCGCTGAGCGCGGCTTCCCGCAGCTCTTCGAACGTAAAGCCGGGCAGGAATTTTTGCGAGGTCATCTCGTTGTGGTTGCCGCGATTGGCCCAAAACAGCTTCGCGAAGTCGGTGATCCTGGCCATCAGCTTGGGATCGATGCCTTGAGGATGGGCAATGATCTCCTCCAGGAGTCGCTTCTGTTGAAGTCCAAACCGCGACAGCTGGTCGTATATGATGGGATCGATCGCGATGGATGCCTGTGTCAGCCAATAGGCAAGCTGCTGCTGGCGCACATCGAGCGTCTTGAAACTCTCGGCCTGTAGCTGGATGAAACCAGTATCGCCGACCCGGTCCACGAGCACTGTGTTTTTTCCCTGCGGTGCACCCTGCGCCAGGAGTGCGCCCCATGCTAATGTCACCATAATTGCGCGCCTCATAGGTATCTCCTCGAAATTGTGGAATGATCTCGGCTTTTTCTATCACGGCATTGTCCGCGGGGCCAGAGGATTTGGCCGCGATCAATGCAGATCGCGAATTCTGCGGTTCAGATAGAGAATCATGTCGGGACTAATGTCTATCGCATACACCTTGCCGGCGGGTCCGATATGATTGGCCAGGAGCAGGGAAAAGTATCCTGATCCGGCTAAGGCGCTTCGGAATCTCATGCGTCATCCTCTCTTCATGTCTTGCTGAATCATGGACACTCTGGAACACTGCTCGCCAATGGCATCGAGAGAATGATAGCATCGGTTTCATCAGACCGGCACCGTCCGGAATCTTTTGGGTGGGAGCATGCGGATTTACTTCTCGGGGGCAATCTCGGGTGGGCGCGAGAACTTGCCCGTCTATCAGCATATTGTGGCGCGGCTGAAGGCACTGGGCCACGAAGTGCCGAGCGAGCACGTAGCCAGTGCGCGCGTATTGGAAGATGAAGCCTCGGTGTCGCCGCGCGCCGTCTATGAGCGCGATATCGCATGGATGCGTGTGTGTGACGCGATGATCGCGGAGGTTTCAACGCCCTCGTTGGGCGTCGGCTATGAAATTGCCCGTGCGCTGCAGAAGGGCAAGAATGTGCTGTGCGTTTACCGCAAGGGATTGTTCATTTCCAAGATGATAACCGGCAACCCGTCACCGCAGCTCTGCCTCGGCGCCTATGGCAATACCGAGGAATTGGATCTCCAGATCAATCGGTTCCTCGAAGGGTTGCGCTCCTCCTGACCATTTCAATTGGGGACTGTCCCCAATTGAAATGGTCAGGAAGGATGCTTTTTGGAGGCGGCGGGAAGCTTGGGCAGTTGGACCGTGCTCGACTCAACCTTCCCTTTGTGCAGCAGCCGCAGGATCAGCCTGCTGCCCCAGCCCCGTGACTTGATGTGATCGTAGAAGTTCTGAGGATTCTGCACTTGCACGCCATCGACCATCAGAATTACGTCTCCGGCCTCTATTCCCGCGACGGCGAAAGCGGTTTGAGGATTGACGCTGCCCACGAGCAGGCCGGTCTGTACAGGCAACTGGAGAGCACCGGCCAGTTGCGGGGTCAGCGCCAATGCGGCGATCCCGAGCGCAGCCTGCATCAGAGTGTCGATATCGGCGGATTGGGCGCCGGATAAAGGCATCGCAGCGGGAAACGCAAAGACTAGCCTGTCCTGAGTGTCTTGAGGTTTGCGGGCTTCAATAACAGCGGCCAACTCCATCGCTCTGCCCTGGCGCAGTACCTGGATGGCCGCCTTGGATCCCAAGGGAGTGTTTTCCACGACATCGATGAGCTTGGACCACTCTCGGATTGCTGCCCCGTTCCATCTCATCATAATGTCGCCCGGGAGCAATCCCGCCTTCTGCGCCGGACTGCCCGAAAACACCTCCGTGATCATCAAACCGGAGTCCAGGTGTGCTTCCGGATCCACCTGAACACCCAGCCAGCCTGTCTGAATATCGCCTCCAGTTTTAATGATCTTATTTGCTGCATTCAGCATTTGGGACACGGGCAAGATTTCGGGTAAGACTGTGACCGTGCCGTGCTGGGCTGCCGAGACCTCCACGTCCGGCTGGTCGGCGATGAGTCCGAGCACTTCACCGCGCGGATTCAGCAAGGGCGCGCCCACAACGCTCAAAGGACGATCGATCCTTAGTGACCATCCACTGGAGCCGAGAGAGTCAGCCCCGTTGCTTACGGACAGAATGCGGGCGGTCTCGAACCTAGAAGCGCTGGGATCAGAGAGCAAGGGCACGACAATTGTGTCGCCGTCCTTGAATTCGCAACGCTCGCAGAGCGGTGTTTTCTTCAGACCGGCGCCCTGGCACATAACGACTGCCACCCGCACGCTCTGATCGATCCCGATGAGCTTCGCGGCGTGTTTCTGCCCTCGGGCGTCGACGACTTCCACGCGGGGCTTACGCTGGTAAATATCCACCCACGTGTATCCCAGAAACACCAGCACGTGTCCTTTGTCGTCGAGCACGATGCCGGCCGATGGGAAGAGCTTGATGATTTTGGGACGGTAGTTCTGGATGATCTTGCCGTCGAATTCGACCACGGGCATCGGATCGCCGATGGTTTCGGTGGTGATGTTCACCTGAACGAGGTTCAACTCAATTGGCTTGCCCCGGGCTTTTCCTTGGCCGTTCGCAGCGGGAACCGCCAGGATGATAACTCCCAGTATCATCAGGCAGGAGGAGCAGTTTGCGTGCAATCCGGGTCGGCGCATGGTCAGGTCAGTGGCTCACATATCGGAGAAAATAATCTCGCGATGGTGGGCCATAACGCATGTGAATGGTCTTGGGCAGTTGCATGATGAGCTGCCGGCCGTCGGAAACGGGGACCAGAACCTGTACATAGTCGGAGTCACCCGGATCCACAAATGGCGTGGTCCACGGTTCACGGCCGAGAAGCACGGGCCGGCTGAATTTTGACGCAGAGTTATTGCCCATGGAAGCGCCTGCCAGGTCAAAATCAGCCTGCGCCGGCGGAACGGCGTTCGCATCAAGAAGCTGGGACGACGAACGGCTCGCGGGCGCCTGCAAAGCCGTCGCTTGATTCGTGCCGGTCCCGAAGTTGAGGTAATACACCCCACTCACGATGCAAATGGTGATTAGAGCGGTCGCGCCCGCGAGGCGCCATCGGAACTCCTCGAACCCGTAAAACCACAGGTTTTGGAGATGCCAGAATCGGTGCTGAGGCTTTCCAGCCCGTATCTTCGCCAGTAGCGCAGTCTCGAAATTCGGAGGCGCCGCCACACGTCCGAGCTCGCGAGCCATGCGCCGCAGGCGCATCGCTTCTGTGACATCCTTTTCGCACGCGTAGCATTGTTTGGCGTGCCGCTCCATGCCGAATCGGGCGGGAAAGTCGAGCCCGCCTTCGAGGTAATCCTCCAATTTCCTATGAAAAGTGCGGCAATCCATGGTTTTAGTCTACATGTAATGCTCCAGCTTACGCTGGAGGAGTTCCCGGGCCCGGTGCAGGCGCGATTTGATCGTGCCCGGTGAGCACTTCAGGACTTGGGCAATGGTCTCGTAAGGTAGTTCCTGAATCTCCTTCATAATAAAAGCCGTGCGATATTTCTCGGGCAGGGAGCGAATTGCGTCCCCGAGAAGCTGGCTGCTCTCCTTGCGCAGAAACTCGTCTCTCGGCCCGCGCCGGACATCGGAAATCTGCATCTCCGGCCGTTCGCTTTCGTTCGTCCTACTGCTGTCCCAGACATTGTTGTAGAAAACCTGTCCGCGCCGTTTGCGATAGCGCATCTCATCGATGGCCAAATTGGTCGCGATGCGGTAGAGCCACGTCGAAAACTGATAAATGTTGCTGTAGCGTCGGATATTCCGGTAGACGCGGAGGAAAGTCTCCTGCGCCAGATCCGCGGCAACATCGTAATTGCCGACCATCATGTTGAGGTAGTTGGTCAGCGCGTCCTTGTACTTGGTCACCAACAAGGTGAACGCGGCATCATTGCCGGCGATAAACTCCCGCACCAGACTGTTGTCGGTGTGCGGGATGGGCTGCTGAAGGCTAAGGTCCAAGCCATCCATTGGCAAAGTATCCCCTCGCGCCTCAGTCATTCCTTCCCTCTTTCCCAGCTTCTACGATGCCTTATGCTTACACGATGCGCCCAGCTTCCGGTTCCCTAATTTTTATGGGAACGCGCGCGCCGTTCTCCGGGCCGCTAACAGAAAACTTCCTAATGAAGATAGCCAATGCGTGCCAAAATCGCAAACCACTTCAATAATTCGAGATTCGAGATTCGAGATTCGAGATTCGAGATTCAGTAATCTCGAATTTCGAATCTCGAATCAGGTACGCTACTTGACGTCCATCCAGCTTGTACCCGACCCCATCTCAATGCGCAGAGGGACTTTCAGGGAAACGGCGTTTTCCATTTCGTATCGCACGATTGCCTGGACCTCTTCCACCTCTGCGTCCGGGCTTTCGAGAACCAGTTCATCATGAACCTGAAGTAGGATTCTAGAGGATAGCCCCCTTTTTTTCAAAGCCTGCCTGATCCGGATCATGGCGATTTTAATGATGTCAGCGGCCGTTCCCTGAATCGGACTGTTTACGGCAATCCGTTCCGCGAATTGCCGTGCCGCATAATCCTTGGTGAGAATGTCCGGAATCGGGCGGATGCGGCCGAAGAGCGTGCGGACCACGCCGTTCCTGCGCGCCTCCTCGATGGTGCGGTCTAGCCATGCGCGAACTCCTTTGTAGCGCTCGAAGTAAGCGTCGATAAACGCTTGCGCATTCTCGCGCGAGATGCCGAGTCTCTGGGCCAGGCCAAAGGCTGAAAGCCCATAGACGATGCCGAAGTTAATCACCTTCGCCATGCGGCGGCATTCCGCGCGGTTGGCTTGTTGGGCCTGGCTGAACACCTCTCTGGCGGTGCGCTCGTGAACGTCCTCATTGTTGAGAAAGGCATCGGTGAGCACTTCGTCATCAGAAAGATGAGCCAGCACGCGCAGCTCCACCTGGGAATAGTCGGCAGAAATGAGACGATTCCCCTCTTCGGGAACGAAAGCGCCGCGGATGCGGCGGCCCAACTCGGTGCGGATCGGAATGTTCTGCAGGTTGGGATCCGAGCTCGACAATCGGCCGGTAGCAGCTCCGGTCTGATTGAAAGAGGTGTGCACACGGCCTGTGTCAGGATGAATGAGTGTCGGCAGGACGTCCACGTAGGTCGACTTCAGCTTTGTGAACTGGCGGTACTCCAGGATCAACCTCGGCAATTCATAGGATTCGGCCAGCTCCTCAAGAACCGCCTGGTCCGTGCTGTAGCCCTTGGTCTTGCGCGTCTTTTTGCGCATCGGCAGGTTGAGCTTTTCAAACAGTATTTCGCCGAGCTGCTTGGGTGAGTTGATATTGAATTCGGCGCCCGCCGCCTCATAAACCCGGCGCGTGAGGCTGGAGAGCTGCTTCTCCATTTCAGCAGAAAGCGACCGCAGCACAGTCGCGTCCACCTTTACGCCGGCACGTTCCATGTCCGCCAACACAGGGACTAGAGGCAATTCAATATCTTCATAGAGACCGCGCATTTCCAGGCTGTCCAATTGCGAGGAGAGCTGTTCGTGGAGCCGGCGCAGGGAGACCAGCTCCATTACGAGTGCATCTGCGACAGCCTCTCGATTGGCATCGGGTAGCAGCCGTCCGGTGCCTTCCGGTTCGGGAATCGAGATCTGCAGCCGGTTAATGGCCCAGCGCCTGAGTGTGTAGTCGCCTTCTTGCGGGCTGGTAAGGAAAGCCATCAACATCACGTCGCCGGCGTTCGCATCCATGTGCACGCGGCCACGTTCCAGCGCCAGCCTGCAGAGCTTGGAATCCCAGCAGATCACGGTCAAGGCGGGATCGTGCACGGCGCGATCCCAGAGGCGCGCAATTTCGTTATTTCTCAAATCGAGTATCACCGGGGTCGCGGAACCCGCGCTCAAGCAGGCGGCCTCCGCCTCCTTCTTGCCCATCGCTCCCTCATGCAGATTCAGCGCCAGGTATACGGGTGTCCTCCGATCCAGACTTGCCAGGAATGCTGACGCGCTTTCAGGACTAAGCCAGCCCGCCTTGGGCATCTCCTTCGGCTGCTCGTCCGTGTACTCACGGATCAGGGATTTGAACTCGAGCTCGGTAAACAGCTCGAGCGCAGCCGTGCGGTCCGGAGCGCTCAGAACGAGAGCGCCAAGGTCCAGCTCCAGAGGCAAGTCCTGGTGAATGGTGGCTAGTTCACGGCTTACACGGATGATCTCGGCGTTGTCGCGCAGGCTTTGCTGATAGGTCTTCTTCTTGACCTGATCCCAGTTTTTCAGGGCGTTTTCGATCGTGCCGAAAGTCTGTATGATCTCCTTCGCCCCTTTCTCGCCGATCCCGGGGGCGCCCGGGATGTTGTCGGATGCATCTCCCCAAAGTCCGAGCAGATCGGGCACCTGCTCTGGCTTGACACCCATCTTCTCGACAACCTTATGGGCGTCTAGGATCAGGTCGTCCTTCCCGGGGTCGAGAACCAGGATGTCGTCGTTAACCAGTTGAAGCATATCCTTGTCGCTTGTGACCAGAATCGCGGCAAGCCCGGCCTGGGAGGCCTTGCGGGCCAGTGTGCCCAGGATGTCGTCGGCCTCGTAACCCGGATAAGAGATGACGGGCACTTGAAACACTTCGCACAGCCTCCGAATCAGCGGCAGCTGGGCAACCAGGTCCTCGGGCATCGGCTTGCGCGTGGCCTTGTAGGCCTCAAACTTTTCGTGGCGCACCGTCGGTCCTTCCAGGTCGAAGGCGACGCCGATATATTCCGGTTTTTCCTCTTCGATGATCCTGCGCAGCATGGAATGAAAGCCGTACACCGCATTGGTGGGAATTCCTTTGGAATTGCTCAGCCGCGGTATGGCATAGTAAGCACGGTAGATATGCGACATGCCGTCGATCAGAAACAGGCGTTTTCGGCTCACCCAGATTTCCTCGAGTAGGGGACGCGCTCGGGGCTGGATCAGACTCCCGGCGATCCGGAGAACAGGCACGGTCGAGACAACGTCCCATTGTAACATGCAGGCAATTCCATAAGGGGAGAGAGTAAATGGAAGTAGAACAGAATCCGGAGATCGCCGTGGTAAAGCACGAAGAAGTATACCGGGGCAGGGTAGTGGATTTGGTGGTCGATACCGTACGCCTGGCTTCGGGCCGGGACGTGGTGCGCGAAGTGGTCAAGCACCCGGGTGGCGTGGTCGCGGTTCCCGTGCTGGAAGATGGGCGGCTCCTTCTGATCCGCCAGTTTCGCTATCCGCTCCAAGAGTACATTCTCGAGTTCCCCGCCGGCAAGCTCGACAGCGGCCAAACGCCGCTGGAGAACGTAAAGCGTGAACTCGAGGAGGAAACCGGCTATCGGGCGGAGGTCATGAGCTACGAATTCTCCTACCACACCTCACCCGGATTCTGTGATGAGATCATCCATTTTTTCATCGCCGAGGGCTTGACCTTCGTGGCGCAGCGTCTCGAGGAAGGGGAGCACCTCTCCGTGATCAGCCACACACTCGACGAGTGCCTTCAGATGATCAGGACAGGCGCGATCGCCGACGCCAAGACCATTATTGGCCTCCTCTGGTATCAGCAAAGGCTTTGTTGTGAAGAAACTCGTGATTCCTGCCGATCATAGACAACGAACCCCCGGGAGAGACACTTGGAGTGTCTGGAGTCCTTCGTCGTGAATTGCCCTAAATGCGGATTCCTTCAAGAAGAGCGGATTGACTGCAGGAAGTGCGGAGTGGTGTTTTCCAAGTACCTCGCCCTTCGTGGTCAGAACCCGGCAATGCCTCCAGACGTACCGGCGCCGCAGAACAACTTCAACGCGTCTGCCGAAGGTAGTCCGGAAGAACCGCCTGAACTCCTCGAGATCCGGCGTTTTCTGAAAGATGTGCAGCAACGATTCAACGAGCTGGAGTTTGAGCGGGCGGAACGGAGACGCATCGGGGGCGAGCTCCGATCCCTTGAGGCGCGGCTCGAGGAAAACCTGGACAGAATCAGCGCGCTCGAGGAGGGAATGGAACAAAGCCTCTCGGCGCTTGCGGCCCTTCCGGAGCCGCCCAGCCGCGGCGATTTCGCTGAGCTCCGCAAGGAAGTGAGCGCGATCGATATCGAAGCGATAGGCCGGCGCATCGAACGCGTGGAACAAGGGCTTGCAACCTGCATCGACGCGCTCGCCAGGCTCGCCGATCCAGGGGTTCACGAACAGCTCACCCGCTTGGATGCTCGATTAACCAGTGTTGAAGCGGCTGCTGCAAACTCGGCACAAGTCAAGGCAGAGCCACCGCCGGACTCCGTGCTCAAGGAACTCGGCGAACTGAAGGCCGCCCTTCAAAACGTCACGCTCCGCTATTCGGAGATCGGAGAACTGAAGAAGAACCATCTCGTGCTGCGCGACATGCTCGAATCACTGGAGCAAAGCACCGCAAGCCTGAGAAAAGAGGCTCTCTCTTTCAACACGGCGAAGGCTGCCGACCTTGAAAAGGAAGTCCTCGCCCTGAGAGCCGAGCTGCGCCAGTGGTGTGGGCGCATCGACGGGCTGGAGGCACGCTTGCCGGACTCGGAAGAGGAGTCTGAGACGGCTGCCCACAAGGAAATCGCGCTGCTGCGGGAGGAGTTTCTCCAGGGGCAAACCCAGTTGCAGATCCTGCAAAAACAATTCGAGAGCCTGGTTGAACCCCGCACCCAGGCGGCGGGAGCTTCTTCTCAAGGCGAAATGTCAGGGATTCGAGAGAATCTGGACGAGATCCGCCGCTTCATGTCGACCCTCTCCCATAAGCTTTGATCGATTGCCACCGCACGTAGACTTCGACATAGACTTGGACGCAGACCTGGGCTTCTTCTTTCAACCGTTAGAAAGCTCTCGAAAATGTGTCGAGTGCGGAAACGTCCACGTCTAAGTCCAGGTCCAAGCCCAAGTCCAGGTCCACGTTGGGAAGTGGCTTCAGTTTGCGCTTATGGGCTCACACCCAGCGATGAAGCTGTGCCGCCCCGGGATTTGTCACTGTCTGTATCGCGTGACCACGCTCAAATCATTGGGTTATTGGGCACTGCTATGGTAAAATGTTTCGTTAATTTCTGGCTAACACTGTGAGGACATGTCATGAAGAAAGTCGCCGCAGGTACGGATGTGGAAGCCTATTGCACAAAGTGCAAGCTGGTGCTGGCACATACTGTGGTAAGCATGAAAGGCGTGAAGCCGAGCCGCGTGAAATGCAATACCTGCGGGGGTGAGCACAATTACCGGGCGGAGAAGCCCCAGCCGAAGGCCGCTGCAAAAAAGCCGGCCAAAGCGAAGTCTCCCACCAAGCGCACCAGGCAGACCTGGAACGAAATCATGCAAGAGGCCTCAGACAAACCTCACAAGACCTATAGCATGACGGGAAATTTCGGAGAAGGCGATTGGATCGAGCACCGCACCTTCGGATTGGGTTGCGTCCAATCCTTCATTGCGCCCAATAAAATCACTGTCCGCTTCGCGGATTCCACCCGGATGCTCATCTGCAATGGGAGCTAGGTGAAATTCGTACTTCCGGCTGAGAGTTCCCTTCTTGAGGCAATTCGAGTCCTGATCCCGGGTGCGTCCAATCGAACCCTGCGGCGAATGCTCGAACACGGGCGCGTTCAAGTGGATGGTCAGACCGCAAAGGTCGCTTCCCAGCGCATCTGTGCGGGAGCTGCTGTTGAGGTGGCTGACCAAGGGGAATCTCGACTGGTCGTGCGCGGCCTCAAGATAGTTTTTGAGGACAACGACCTTGTGCTTGTCGAAAAACCGGTAGGGCTTTTGACGGTGGCGACGGCGCACGAGCGAGAGCGCACCGTTTACGCCTACCTGCGCCAATATCTCAAAGAACGTTCTCCAAAGCTGAAGCTGTTCATCGTGCATCGCCTCGACAAATTTGCAAGCGGGGTGCTGGTGTTCGCCAAATCGGAACCAATCCAGGCGAAACTGCAAGCCCTGTTCAGCCGGCACGAGATCCAGCGCAAATACTGGGCGATTGTCGAAGGCCAGGTAAAACAAAGCAGGGGCGCCATTCGCAGCCGGCTCGCCGAGAATCGGATGAAGCGCATGCACTCGATTCAGGATGGAGCAGAAGGCAAGGAGGCCATCACTCATTACCGCGTTCTGCGGCGTTTCCCGCAACTCACCGTTCTGGAAGTGACGCTCGAGACGGGCAGGAAAAACCAGATTCGCGTTCACATGGCGGAACTCGGGCATCCCATCGTCGGGGATCGAGCCTACGGAAGCCAGGTAAACCCTCTTGGCCGCCTGGGCCTTCATGCCTTCCTGCTCGGGTTCAAACATCCGAGGCTTGGAACCCAGGTCGTTCACAGAACAAAAGCTCCACCCGAATTCGAGCGATACCTTCCCAAGACATCAGACCCAATGCGGCTAACTTAAGCGCAATTTGAAGAACTTGCCACAGATTACACAGATTTCACTGAACAGCCTTTCCCACCATCCGGCTTTTTCGCTCTTAAATCCGTGTAATCTGTGAAATCTGTGGCAAGTTTTTTGCCCACTTGCCCGATCTTGACCTTAAGTTAACGGCATTACCTACGACCCATGAACCTCAGCGGATGGCCACTAGGACCGGCGGTGGAACCGGGGTGCTAATTGGCCGATTTCAAGCGGTGCTGGCGATGGGCGGCCGGCCGGCAGCGGGATCGGAAATCAAACAGGCACCGGTCCAGGAGATGAGAGGGAACAACTTTTCCCAGGGCGGCAAGCATTGAGCTCCTGATGCCCGGCATTTCCTTCTCCAGCTCGCCGATCAGCCGATGAATGCGCTTCCGCTTAAGATTTTCCTGAGACCCGCAGAGGTTGCAGGGGATGACGGGATACCTCTGAAGCGCCGCATACCCGGCAATATCGGCTTCCCAGCAATAGGCAAGCGGGCGGATGACGGTGTTGCGTCCATCCTGGCTCCTCAAGATCGGAGGCATGGCCTTCATCGAGCCATTGAAAAACAGATTAAGCAGAAGCGTTTGCAGAATGTCGTCCGCGTGGTGCCCCAGTGCGATCTTGCTGCAACCCTCCTCCACGGCAACATTATAGAGAACGCCGCGGCGCAGGCGCGAGCACAGGGAGCAGGTCGTTTTCCCCGGAGTTGTCTTGTCGGTGACGACGGAGTACGTGTCGCGTTTCAGGATCCGGAATGAGACACCCTCGGCCAGAAGGTATTGCTCCATAACCTGCGCGGGAAAGCCCGGTTGGCTCTGGTCAAGGCATACCGCGAAAAGATCGAACCGCACCGGCGCGCGCGCCTGCAGATCGCGAAGCAGACTGAGGAGGGTAAAGCTGTCCTTGCCTCCGCTCATGCAGACCATTACGCGGTCACCCGCCGCGATCATCTCATAGTCGGCAATCGCCTGCCCGACGCGTTTCAGCAACCGTCTCTTCAGTTTCCCGGATTCTTCCACAAGACCGGAATTGTAGCAGATGTCGAGCGACTCATCGGCGTCGTCGTAGTCTCACCAACGCCATGCATTGGGAAGAGACCAGAATCATCTTCTGTCGCCCCGCCGGGGCTATTCGTCAGTGTCCCCAGTTTCTAGCGTTTTAAAGCCCTCGCATTATGCTTTGTTTTTTCTCACTCATTGTGGGAAGATCGGGTTCTATCCGGCTCGGGGAGTTCTCAGTGTACGAATTAAAAATCACAGTCAAGAAGGTCATGGGGGTATGTACTGCAGATCCTCCGATGAAAACGGGCGACTATTTCATCGTGAGTGATGGTGACATCCATATTCCCGAGGGTGGTTATATCTGTCTTTGGGCGCTGCAGAGCCTCATGCCCCTCATTCCGGCAAAGGAGAGAGAGATCGCCGAGGCATCGGACGAGGACTGGCTTTGGCGCGTCGATCACGCCCAATGCCCTGACCCGAAAGGCCGCGTGATCTTTCGCATCGAACGGACAAAAAAAGTGGAAGACTGTGCCGACCGCGAACAGGGAACTCATCCAGCCTCTTCTGCGGGCGGGAACGACGACGGCGACGAGCCCAAAGGCCAACTGAAAACCCTGCGCGTTGAGGTGGAAACCGTCGATGGCCACTGCACCTCCCGAATGAAACCTGGGGATTGCTTTGTTTTGCGGAGCGGCCGCATCTACATCCCGCCGGGCCGGCATTTTTGTCTTTACGCATTGCAGGCTGTGTTGCCGCTGCTACCGGCCAAACAGCGCGCCCTCGAGGACGGCGACTGGCTGAAGGAAGAGTGCCGCGTGCTTTGTCCCGATCCGGCGGGCAATGTGATTCTGCGCATCGACTCCGTGGAAGAGCGTTCCGATGATTGAATGCGATGTCAGGACCTGTACCGGCTGCAGGATGTGCGAGGTGGCCTGCAGCTGCCATCACTTTGGCGCGGTTTCGCCTGCCTTGACGCGCATCAAGGTTGCGAAGCTCGAAGAAATCGGCCTGGACCTGGCGGTCGTCTGCACGAGTTGCACGCAAAAACCATGTCTCGAATGTCCTTCCGGAGCGCTCATCGTCGGTGACAGAGGACAGATCCTCCTCGAAAAAGAGTTGTGCAACGCCTGCAGGACTTGCGTCGAGTCGTGCCCGATCGGCGCGATCGGCTTTTACGCAGACCTACCGCTTTTTTGCGACCTGTGCGGCGGCGAGATTGCGTGTGTGAGCGCCTGCCCGACGCAAGCCCTATCGTTTCGCGAGGACTATAGGGAAGTTTCGCTCGAAGCCTTTCTGGCCGTCGAGGGAAGTGCCAGCCAGAGGCGCGCCCAATACTGTCGTGCCCGGGGTGAGGCATTGCGCAGGAGTTGGCAAAGCGGCGCGAGGGTCGATTCATGAAAAACCACCGTGGAAATTGCCTGCGCGTTGATCTGACCCGTCACAGGATTGTTCGCGATGTTACGCCCGAAAGGGGAATGGGCGGCAGGACGTGGAACAGTGTAACGCTGTTGCGGGAACTGAAACCGGGGATCGATCCTCTGGGTCCTGAGAATGTCCTTTGCGTGGCTACCGGGCCGCTCACCGGCAGCAAGCTGATCGCGACCTGCCGGTTCATTGCCAGCGCCAAAAGCCCTTTGACAGGCTATCTGGGAGACTCGGGTGCCCGCGGATTCTTTGGTCCTGAAATGCGC
>Ga0187882_1000805_pt1 | contig 33581 bp, 33 predicted proteins | sample June2016WEW_19_1_3_FD_132991 | JGI IMG/M metagenome (GOLD analysis project Ga0187882, IMG submission 132991) | Peatland microbial communities from SPRUCE experiment site at the Marcell Experimental Forest, Minnesota, USA - June2016WEW_19_150 | ecosystem: Environmental > Terrestrial > Soil >... | reverse complement strand
GTCGCCCAGGCCCACGCCCCCGAGGTGCTGGATACCCTGCGCCAGATCAAGACGCTCTGCGATCCGGCGCCGCATACGACCCTGGGTCTGAGCAACGTGTCCCAGAACACCATAGACCGGTCACTGGTCAACCGGACCTACGTGGTGATGGCGATCTGCGCCGGCCTGGATTCGGCGATCATCGACGTCAACGATGAGACTATGGTGGAATCCATTGCCACCGCCGAAATGCTGCTGAACCGCTCGATCTACTGCGATTCTTACGTGAAGGTGTTCCGGCAGAGATAGTTGAATGAAGGCCTGGTAGGGTCCCGCCGTATGGATGGGGCCCTACCAAGGCTAATTTTTAACGTAATCGGGGAGGTTTCGAAGTTTTACTTTCAGGGGGAAACCTAATGACTAAACAAATAACAAATATAAGAATTGGAATTTACCTATGTGATTGTGATGGTAAAGTTTCCAAAAAGGTTGATTTGCAAAAGGCCAAAACTGTCATTCAGAGCCAGGCGGATTTTGATTACATCAGGGCGACGGACGTGCTCTGCGGCAAGGTGGAGAAGGAAAAGATCGGCGCCGAGATCGACAAGTACTCCCTGAATCGCCTGGTGATAGCCGCCTGCGTCGATTCGTTCATCATGCGACAGTTCCTGCAATTGGCGGACGAGAAGGGCATCAACCGCTACAACGTGGAATTTGTGGATCTGGGAGCGGTTGACTCCACCGGGGCCGCCGTTGCGGCGGCAAACAACGCCCTGGGTAAGATGCGCCTGCGGGCCGAGATCGGCTATGAAGAACTGGCCGTAACCCCGGACGTCCTGGTGATCGGCGCCGGCAGCGAGGCGGCTGCGGCAGCCACGACGATCGCCAAGAGCCAGCCGGTGGTCCAGATCGATAATGTGGGAACCAGGATGATCGGGCTGGATGGCTTTCCGGGTGCTTTTACAGTGCGCTTGCTGGAAAACGGCCAGGCCGTCAAGAAGGACTTCGGAGCGATCGTGCTGGCGCTCGGGGCTGTGCCCCAGTATGACAAGAGCAAGTACGGCGGGATTGAACTGGGCGCCGACATCCTCTCTCTTTCCCAGTTCGTCAATTCAGGCAAGGATTATGCAGGCAAGAAAGTCAGTTTCGCCCTGGGGAAGGCTGATGCAGATTCGCTGCTCTCCTTTGCGGCGGTGTTGAAGGCCGCCCTGGGCTTGAAGGGGAAGGGCGCCTCCGAGGTCAATGTCCTCTATGAGGATATGAAGGTCTGCGCAGACGACCTGGAGCAGGATTATGAACTGGCTCGTAAAAAGGGCGTCAACTTTTTGAAGTATACCGGAGAGTTCCAGATCGTCAGGTTCCCCTCGGGGATAGCCTTCAAGTATCGTGAGCCGTTCCTCTCCGATCCGGTGAAGATCGTCGCAGATTACATCGTACTGGCGGAGGAATTCGTGCCTGCGGCGGCAACCCTGGAGTTGGCGGAGATTTTGGACATCAGGACGGGTCCGGGGGGCTTCTTCCAGAAGGACAACGTGCATTTCCTGCCGATCAAGTCGAACCGGGCCGGGATCTTCTTTGTCGGCAGTTGCCACGGGCCAATCCACGGCACTGACCTCTACAACGAGATCGAGGCCGTGGTTGCCGAAGTCTCCGCTTTTGCCAAGGGCAAGGTATCGGTGCCGAGCCTGCAGCCGAAGGTCGAGGCGGAGAAATGCGCGGTCTGCCTGACCTGTTACCGCTGCTGCCCCCACCATGCGATCGAGATCGTCCACGGTGAGGCGTACAACAACATGTACAATTCTGCGGCCCGGATGAATCCCCTGGCCTGCCAGCGCTGCGGAGTGTGCGCCTCTGAATGCCCGGGCAAGGCGATCCAGTTGCCGCTCTATTCGGACCAGGAGATTCTTGTCGAAGTCAAGCAACCTGCCAGGATTGTGGCCTATGCCTGCGAGAATTCCGGTTTTCTTGCTTCGGAGTTTGCAAAAACGCTGGATCCCGAATTGCAAAAAGATGTTCAGATAGTGGAGGTTCCCTGCTCCGGAAAGATCGACATCATTTACCTGCTCAAGGCCCTGGAGAATGGAGCCGACGGCGTGATGCTGTGCGTCTGCCACAAGGAAAACTGCAAGTTCGTCTGGGGCAACAACCGGGCTGAGCAGCGAAAGGAGCGCGCCCAGAAGATCCTGAACCAGATCGGGTTGGGTGAGCGCATCGATTTCGTGCATGTGGCAGCCAATCAGGGTAACCAGTTTAACACGGCAGTGAAGGCGATGGCGGAGAAGATCCGCCAATCTGGAACAAACCCGGGGAAGGTGGTAAAGTAAATGATCGTTGCTGAAGGAAAACCCGTTGAGAAGATCCTTGAGATGATAGCGCCCTATAAGAAGGTTCTGATCGCCGGATGCCGCGGGTGCGTTACGGTCTGCCTGACCGGTGGCGAGAAGGAGGTCGGCATCCTGGCCTCGCAGATCCGGATGGCTCGCAGCAAGGACGGCAATCCAATCGAGGTCCTGGAGCAGACGGAAGAACGGCAGTGCGATGCCGAGTACAACGCCAAGTTCCTGGAAAACGTCGGGAAAGTCGATGCCATAATGTCTCTCGCCTGCGGCATCGGGATTCAGTACCTGGGCGAGAAGTACCCCTTAACTCCCATCTATCCCGGTGTCAACACCCTGATGCTGGGCGCCAACATCGACGTCGGCAAGTGGGAAGAGCGATGCTTCGCCTGCGGTGACTGCGTCCTCGACAAGACCGGCGGCATCTGCCCGATCGCCCGCTGCTCCAAGAGCCTGTTGAACGGCCCCTGTGGCGGTTCGCAGAACGGGAAGTGCGAAGTGTCAGCCCCTACAAAAGAGGATGTTTCATGCGGCTGGCAACTGATCTATGACCGCTTGGTAGCGCTAGGGCAGGTGGATAAGCTGAAGGAAGTTATCCCAGCTAAAAACTGGCTGCGCGCCAAGGGCCCGAGAACTTATGTAAGGGAGGATCTGACCCTTGACAGAAGCTAACAGCAAACCCGAAGGCAACCTGAAATCAGGCAGTGCTTTAGAAAGAACCTATGCATCAGGCCAATTTGTCGTCACCGGAGAGATCGGCCCCCCCAAGGAGTCGAGCTTCCATCACGTTGAAATGTACGGTCAGGGGATGAAGGGGCGGGTCGACTCCGTCAACTTCACCGACAACCAGACCGCCGTCACCCGTCTCTCTAGTTGGGCGGCATCCGTCAAGCTGGTTCAGATGGGCATGGAGCCGAACCTGCAGGTTGTGTGCAGGGACCGCAACCGCCTGGCCATCCAGAGCGACCTGCTGGGCGCCTATGCCCTCGGCGTGCGCAACGTGCTCTGCCTGACCGGCGACCACCAGGCATTCGGCAACCACCCCGGCTGCAAGGGTGTCTACGACGTGGACTCCATCCAGTTGATCGGGATCTTGAAGAGGCTGCGGGACGAGGGGTGCTTCGAGTGCGGCGAGGAGTGCAAGCACAACCCCAAGTTCTTCATCGGCTGTGCCGCGAACCCCTTCGCCGATCCCTTCGAGTTCCGGGTGGTGCGCCTGGAGAAGAAGATCGAGGCCGGCGCCGATTTTGTCCAGACCCAGTGCATCCTGGACATGGAGCGCTTCGAGCGGTTCATGGAGCTGGTCCGGGAGCGCGGTCTGCATAAGCGCATCTATCTTGCTCCAGGGTTGATGCCGGTCAAGTCCCCGAAGATGGCCCGCTACATGCAGCATGGTGTACCCGGGATGATTGTGTCGGAAGAGTTCTGCCAATTCTTAGAAAAGGCGCCAAACGGGAAGATCGCGGCCTTGGATCTGACGGTGAATTATATCAAGCATGTCCAGCAGATCGAGGGGGTTTCGGGCTGCCACATCATGGCTGTGGCCTGGGAGGAAGTCGTGCCCTTGATCTTGACGAAAGCCGGCGTCCTGCCAAGGCCTTTCGCGGCTTTCCATGACAACCCCGGAGTGATAACTGATGAGCTCAAGGCGTTATGGAAAAAGTCGGGCGTTGAAGGTTATGTCCCGGAGTTGATGTAGCAGATGTGACCTGAATTGGAGGGATTGATTTGGAAAGAAAGAAGGCACTAGTGATTGGTGCCGGCGCAGCAGGTATGACCAGCGCCCTCGACCTGGCAGCACGGGATGTGGAGGTCTTCCTGGTCGAGAAAGCAGCGGATATCGGCGGCAGGGCGGCGGAGTATTGCTGCAAGGCCACCGATGAATGCAACCGGTGCGCCGCCTGCCTGGTTCTGCAGCAGAAGGACAAGGTCGCCCAGGAGCCCTTGATCCAGGTTTTCCGCAATGCCTCGGTCAAGGAGTTCTCGAAGAATAAAGACGGTTTCAAGGCCACCGTTGCCAGCGACGGTCAGGACGTGGCGCTGGAGTGCCAGGCAGTGATCGTGGCCACCGGCTTCGATCCCTATAACTTGGGCCGGAGAAGCGAGTTTGCCTACGGCCTGGAGAAGAACGTCATCTCCGGTCTGGATCTGGAAAAAGCCTTGAAGGAAAAGGGCAGTCTGACCGCAGCCTTCGGGCCGGACATCAACAAGATCGGTTTCGTGCAGTGCGTCGGCAGCCGCGACCTGTCGATCGGCAACGGTTATTGCTCCAGGGTCTGCTGCATGTATGCGGCCAAGCTGGCCAAGCTGATCCGCAGCGAACTGCCGGAGGTCGAGCTGGATATTTTCTACATGGACTTTCAGAGCTTCGGCAAGGGATTCGCCGATTTTGACAAGGAGTTGCGGGAGTCTGACAAGGTCAAGTTTGTCAGGGCGATTCCTTCGAAGATCTACGGCTTTCCCTATGACCGCCTGACCGTACGCTATACCGATTCCCTGAGCGGTAAAGCATTGGAGGACAAGTACGACCTGATCGTCCTCTCGCTGGCGATCACGCCGTCTGCCAGCAGCAGCGAGTTGGCGCAGAAACTGGGCATCGGCCTGGATGATTACGGCTTTTTAGCCGGGGCCGGGGAAGAGTCCATGGTCACCGGCCAGCCGGGAATCTTCCTGGCCGGTGTGTGCCAGGGGCCGAAGGATATCCCCCAGACCATCGGCCATGCCCGGGCTGCGGCAGGAAAGGCCTGCGGTTATCTGGAGGCCTGAGGCCGGAAGGCCGGAAGCTGGAAAAAAACAGATGATGGTTGCCCCGGATGGAGACGTCCGGGGCTTCTGTTTAGGCATAAGGAAAACCGGCCTGGCATATAAAGTCTAAAGGTAGAATTAACAGGGTTAGCCGGGAGTTGGATATGATCCGGGTCTGATTCTGACTTCTGACTTCCGGCGTCCGACCTCTGATAAAGGCAGGTGAGGACATGTCTATCTCCAAAGAAAAGATGCTCGGAGAGCAGATATTGGCAAAAATCGATCACCTGATAGAGTCGTTGATTGCCGCTGAGTTGAGAAGCCCGCAGGAGTCCCGGCAAAGCTTCGATGAGGGATGCCAACTGGTGGCACAGCTTTTCGATTTATTGGAGCAGTTCATCGGCCCCCATCCTGAATACCTGGAAACCGCCGTCAAGGAACTGGTAAACCAGAGGATACCGGATCAGAGGCTTTTAAACGGTTTCAGCGGTTTCAACACACTTTTGGACGAAATGTGCAAGCGTGCGGACAGCAGCGATCTTAAAGCACAGCGTAACGAGCATGATGCCGATGCCGAAGGGCCGGTCAGTAAAGACCAGGTAGAACGCGCCCTCGATCTGCTTTTCCCCCGTGAGACCGTATGGAAGCGGCATCGGTATAACGGCGTCTATTTTGATTACTTTCTCCCATCGCTGAAGATTGCCGTGGAAGAAAGCGGGTACCAGAGGACGGAGAACGCCCTCAAAGAGTTCTTGTGCCGGAGGGACGGGATCAGGGTCGCCACGGTGGATCACAGCCTGCCCGGCTACCGGGAGATTGCCAGGCAGATCAAGAGGCAACTGGCCGCCCCGCCACAGCCTTAATCATGCGCGAATGTCTATTGACAACAGCAATGTTTTTTGCTAAACTTGTAATAATATATTAAGGATTGGATTCGATGACGGGGAAGAGTAGGTGGGGCCTGCTTTTTTAGAGAGCCGGTTGCAAGGTGGAAGACCGGCAGGGCAGAACACCGAAGGCCGCCTCCGAGAAGCCTGCTGAAAGAGCGATCGAGTAAGCAAGGACGGAACCCCTCCGTTAAAGGGGGCCGGAGTTGGACCTTTCAGGTCAACCAGGGTGGTACCGCGGGAGCAAAAGCCCGTCCCTTTGAGGATGGGCTTTATTGTTTGCGCAGCATGCTAACAAATATTTGCGGCGATTTTCCGCAGGGAGGCAGAGAGAATGCAAAACGGAGAGCAGTGTAAATCAGGATCGTTTAATCAGTATGTTTCCAAAACGGTGCAGGGCATGGCCTATTCGGGGATACGCAAGTTCTTCGATCTGATTGCGCAGACCGAGGGGATCATCTCTCTGGGCATAGGCGAGCCGGATTACACCACGCCTGAAGTATTGAAGGATGCCTGTAAAGAAGCCCTGGACCGGGGATACACGAAGTATACCTCCAATTACGGTATGCCTGAATTGCGAAGCGAGATCGCCTCGTACCTGGCAACCAGGTTCGGCCTCCGCTATTCTGACGCATCGGTCCTGGTTACAGTCGGGGTCAGCGAGGGTGTCGACCTGGCTCTTAGGGCGATCATCAATCCCGGTGACGAGGTCCTGATCGGCGAACCCTGTTACGTGTCTTATGCGCCATGCGTCGCTTTTGCCGGAGGCAGGCCGGTGATGGTGGCCACCCGGGCTGAGGACGAGTTCCGTCTTCGCAAGGAGCACCTCATTGCCGGGATTTCGGAGCGGACCAAAGCCATCCTGCTCTGCTATCCCAACAACCCTACCGGCGCCATTATGACCCGGGCAGACCTGGAAGAGGTGGCCCAGGTCGCCAAAGCCTATAACCTGCTGGTGATATCGGACGAGGCCTACGCCGAATTGACCTACGGGATTGAACATACATCCATCGCCAACTTGCCGGGCATGCAGGAGCGGACCATACTGTTGAACGGATTTTCCAAGATGTTCGCCATGACCGGCTGGAGGCTGGGCTTTGCGGCGGGTCCCGAGGAGTTGATCGACGCCATGCTCAAGATCCATCAATATACCATGCTGTGCGCACCCTCGATCAGCCAGTACGCCGTGCTCAAGGGCCTGAGAGGGGGGTGCGGCTTCATCAAAGAGATGGTTGACGAGTATGATCTGCGCCGCAGGTTACTGGTGAAGGGCCTAAGGGAGATCGGCCTGCCCTGTTTCGAGCCGAGGGGGGCCTTCTATGCCTTTCCAAGCATCCAGCATACGGGTATGACCTCGGATGAGTTCAGCGAACGCCTGCTGTTTGAAAGCAAGGTGGCGGTGGTGCCGGGCAATGCCTTTGGAGCCAGCGGCGAGGGTTTTGTCAGGTGCTGTTATGCCACCTCCAGGGATAAGCTTGAAGAGGCTCTTGAGCGTATCGATGGCTTTGTCAAGCGCTACCGGTTGCCACGGGTGGCCACATTGTCAACGAGTTCTTAGCTTCAGGTGGGGGTTTGCCTTCCCCCACTGAAGCCAAGAACTCGTTAATACAGTGATGTAGCCGCTCTTATCCCACCGCTTCAGAGAAGCGGGGGCATTAGAGCGGGTAGTCATCTGTGGTTAAACAGATGATTATAAAGATAAACAATTGTTTTGATTCAAAAGTTATTTCTAACGACCAACGGCTCACGGGCGACGGCCAATGGTCATGAACTGTTCTTTTTCCTTCTCTATATCCCCGTATTAAAGAATTTTATACTTTGTTAATAATTTGCGCCTTGCTGGTCACGAGCGGCAGGTATTTAACAAGACGCGGCTAATATTATATTATCTGCTGCGCGCAGTTGAAGGATGGTGAAGATGGCAGGGTACAACAGGTTTCATATCCCGGCGCTTTTCTGCAGTGATTTTTTTTCGGCAGGGTTTACCCTGGTGCCAAACCTCATTTTAAAGTATAGCTCGAGGCTTAACTTATGCAGCAACGACATCCTGGTCCTGCTGGCCTGTTTCTATTTTCAGCAGCAGGGCAAGGATGACCTGAAACTCAAAGACTTTGCCCGCCTGCTCAATGTGTCTGAAAAGAGCATCAAAGCGTCCATTGAAGCCATGGCTTCCCGCGGCCTCTTCATAATATCGGGAAATACCTGCGACTTTAGCGGCCTGTTTGAAAAAATCACCGATCTGTGGGCTGAAGAAAAGGTGCAGGCAATGCAGGATGCCCGCCATGAAGCGGCGCCGGCGGCACAACAAATGACTCCCCCGGGCGAAGCGCAGTCCCCGCATCTTCACGTCCTGCTCCGGACCTTTGAGCAGGAGTTCGGCAGGGCGTTGTCCCAGATCGAGTGCGCACAGATCCTCAGTTGGAATGAGGATAAGGGGTGCTCCGAACCGGTCATCCTGGAGGCTTTGAAGAGGGCCGTACTGCGAGGTGTACTCAACCTGAGATACATCGACAGGATCCTGGTCCAGTGGTCCAAGAAGAACCTGCGCACCGCCCAGGAAGTCAATAACTACGAGGAGCAGTTTCTGTCCTCCCGAATGACGAACAAGAGCAGGAAACAGTCGGACCGGGAGGCCAGGATCAAGGATAAGGAAGATAAATACAAGGACATATATATGTCCTGACATGGTAGATGCCAACTACCCACGACCAACGACCAAATATGGTTGGAGGATCGAAGATGATCAGGCTGGACGAGCTTGTTCACAGGCTCCAGCAAAACATCAGGAGGCAGCAGGAACCGGCGCCGCAGGAAGCAATTGGCGGGGGGGTGACCTGCAAGATTTGCGGGGACACGGGAATAGTCTGCTCCGGTGACGTCGCCTGGGTATGCGATTGCCAGCGCCACACCGGGAAAATACGGCAGCAGGCCGGAATCGCTCCCGAACTCCGGGATTACAGCTTTGAGGGCTTCAGGGTCGACTATTACGACGGCCAACACCGGGAGAGGGCCCTAGCGGCGCTGCAGGGCGCCCGCCACTTTGTCCAGGGCTGTGTTCAGGGCATGCCGTCCCAGGGGATCATGTTCACCGGGGATGTGGGCGCCGGAAAAACCTTCCTGGCTGCCGCCATCGCCAATGAGTTGTTGAGCCGGGGAATTCAGGTGCAGTTCCTGGTGGTGCCCGATTTTCTCGACGACCTGCGGACGGCTTTGCTGCACAATACAGGAGATTCCCGCGAACCAGATGATGTCGCCCTGTTCAGGAGCGTTCGCCAGGTGGCAGTGCTGATCCTTGACGATCTGGGTGCCCACAACTATACAGAGTGGACCTGCAACAAACTGTACTCACTGCTCAATTACAGGCTCAATTATCACTTGCCGGTGATCATCACCACCAATTTGAAGATGCCTGAACTCGATGAATGCCTGGGGGAGCGTACCACGTCCCGGATCGTGCAGATGTGCGGTATTCGCCGCCTTACTGTGGACAGGGATATCAGGCATATCCAAAATCAGACGAGGTTCAGGCAGGAGGAATAGACATGCAGCAAGAGTTGCTGACCGGAAACGAGGCTGTGGCCCGGGGCGCCTTCGAATCGGGGGTGGGGGTGGGCGTCGGATATCCCGGCACCCCCAGCACGGAGATCCTGGAGAGCTTTGTTGGCTATCCCGGGGTCTATGCCGAATGGGCGCCAAACGAGAAGGTGGCGCTGGAAGTGGGCTTCGGAGCATCCCTGGCAGGGACCCGGGTCCTGGTCACCATGAAGCACGTGGGTCTGAACGTGGCCGCCGACCCCTTCATGACCATGAGCTATACCGGGGTCAACGGAGGGCTGGTGCTGATCACGGCGGACGACCCCGGCATGTACAGCTCCCAGAATGAGCAGGACAACCGTTTTTATGCCCGCTTTGCCCAGGTCCCGATGCTGGAACCGGGCGACAGCCAGGAGGCAAGGGATTATATAAAGAAGGCCTACCTGATCAGCGAACAGTTCGATACGCCGGTACTGGTCCGCCTGACCACCAGGCTCTCCCATACCAGGACACCGGTCCTTCCCGGAGAGAATCCCTCAGGGCCGGTGCGGCGTGATTGGGAGCGGAATATCCCGAAGTTTGTGATGCTGCCGGGATACGCCCGGAACCGCCACCTGGTGGTGGAGGAGCGGAGGATGCGCCTGCAGGAATACGCCGAGACCTCAGACCTCAACGAGATCCTGTGGGGAGACCGCAGTATCGGCATCATTTCCAGCGGCGTTGTCTACAATCACGCCCGGGAGGCGCTCGGGGACGGGGCATCGTACCTCAAACCGGGGTGTGTCTATCCCCTGCCCTTGAAGCTGATCTCGGAGTTTGCCCGCCAGGTCGGGCGCCTGATCGTCGTGGAGGAACTGGAGCCGTTCCTGGAGGACCAGATCAAGACCGCCGGTCTTGCCGTAGCGGGTAAGGATCTCTTCCCCCGGGTCGGTGAACTGGACCCGCAGTTGATCGAACGGGGCGTGCGGGGATCATCCCGCTTCAAGTCCTATTTTCCGGTTCCTGACGGCCTGCCCGGGAGGCCGCCGATCATGTGCCCCGGCTGTCCGCACCGGAGCGTCTTTTATGTGCTGCACAAGCTGAAGGCGATTGTCACCGGAGATATCGGCTGCTATACCCTGGGGGCGATGCCGCCCTTTGAGGCGATGGATGCCTGCCTGTGCATGGGGGCGAGCATCGGGGCCAGCCTGGGGATGGAGAAGGCGAGGGGCGGCGATTTTGCCCGCCGCACGGTGGCGGTGATCGGCGATTCCACTTTTGTGCATTCCGGCATCACCGGACTGATCGATCATATCTATAATAAAAGCACCGGCACTGTGATCATCCTGGACAACCGCACCACTGCCATGACCGGCCACCAGGACCACCCGGCGACAGGCCTCACCCTCGGCAAGCAGGAGGCGGCCAAAATCGACCTCGCAGCCCTGGTGCGGGCGCTGGGGGTCGAGCACGTGCGCACCGTAGACCCTTACGATCTCCGGAGCCTAGCAGGCCGTCCGGGAGGAGATGGGCCGGGAAGAGGTGTCGGTGATCATCGCCAGCCGTGCCTGCGCCCTGATCAGCGGGGAGATGTCCTTAAAAGAGATGACGCATACGGATCGATGCACCGGCTGCAAGAAGTGCCTGCGGCTGGGGTGCCCGGCCCTCTACCTGGCAGGAGATCGGGTGCGCAGGGACGAAGATCTGTGCAGAGGTTGTTCGGTCTGCGAGCAGGTCTGTCCGCAGGGAAAGGGGGCGGCAGAAGATGACGAGTGAGCCCACCAGCGTCATTATCGCCGGCGTGGGCGGGCAGGGGATCATCCTGGCCTCCCGCATCCTTTCGATGGCCGCCCTTAAATCCGGCCACCAGGTTAAGGTAGCTGAAACCCACGGCATGGCCCAGCGGGGTGGTTCCGTGATCACCCACCTGAGGTACGGCAGCACTGTGTACTCACCGCTGATCAGCGCCGGGCAAGCCGATTACCTGATCGGCTTTGAAAAGCTGGAGGCTGTGCGTTGCCTGCCCTTTATCAAGGAGGACGGCCTGCTGATCATCAATGACCAGGAGATCCCGCCACTGCCGGTCCTGTTGGGGAAACTTCCCTATCCCGAGCTTACCGGGGATAGTCTCCGGGGAAGCGCCCCCCGCCTGCAGTTCGTGCCAGCCCGTGCATGCGCCCAGCAACTGGGTGATTCCCGGGCGGTGAACATGGTCCTGCTTGGATGCCTGGCACGGTATCTGCAGATAGCGAGAGAATGCTGGCAGATGGCCATTGACGAGTGCGTGCGCCCTCAATATCAAGAGCTTGACAGGCAGGCGTTTTTAGCCGGTCTGAATTTTGTGGTGGGTGGTTAGTGGTTGCTGGCTGGAGGAACGAAATGACTGCCTTTTGTGAGTACCGGGGTATTTAAACAGCAAAAAACCAACATGCAAATACCAAAAGGGGGTACCCACCGGAGGTGGGTCTGCCAACGACTAACGGCCATCGAGGAGGATAAAGATGAGCAAGATAGATGATCTGGCAAGAAAGACGGTCTTTTCCATCAGCCCCTATGTTCCAGGCAAACCGATCGAAGAGGTGCAGCGGGAGTATGGCATCAGTGATGTGATCAAGCTGGCCTCGAATGAGAACCCCCTGGGGCCCTCGCCGATGGCCTTGGAGGCCTTGAGAAGCGGCATATCCAACGTGAACTATTATCCGGACGGCAACTGTTTCTATTTGAAGAGGGACCTGGCGGCCAGCCTCGGTTGCCGGGCTGACCAGTTGATCATCGGCAACGGTTCTGATGAGCTTCTGAAACTGATCGCCGAGACTTTTCTGGACCCGGGCGACGAGATCATCTTTGCCCAGCCCACTTTCTCGGAGTATGAGTTCGTCAGCAGGGTGATGGATGCAGTACCGGTGGCCGTGCCGGTTGACAGCAGTTTTGCCCACGACTTGCGGGCGATGGCCGGGAGGATCGGCGAGCGGACGAAGATCGTTTTCATCTGCAACCCCAATAACCCCACCGGCAACATTATCGCCGGGGATGACCTGGAGGTTTTTCTGAATGCCGTCCCGGAGCACGTGATCGTGGTCGTCGACGAGGCCTACAGGGAATATGTGACGGATCCGGCCTACCCGGACTCGCTGGTATATGTGAGAGAGGGGAGAAGGCTGATCTCCCTGAGGACTTTTGCCAAGATCTATGGGTTGGCCGGACTGAGGATCGGCTACGGGATCTCCAGCCCGGAGATCATCTCCCTGATCAACCGGGTCAAGGAGCCTTTCAATGTCAATTACCTGGCCCAGATCGCCGCCAGGGCCGCTTTGCAGGACGTGGAGCACTTGCGCCGGAGCAGGGAACTGGTGGCCTCCGGAAAGAGATTCCTGTACGAAGCCTTTGACAGGCTCGGATTGAAATATGTTCCCACCCAGGCCAATTTCATCTTCGTCGACATCGGGGTTGATTCGCGGTCAGCGTTCCTGTCGCTGATCATGGAGAGGATTATTATCAGAACCGGCGACATATTTGGTTATCCGAACTTCATCAGGGTTACTATCGGGACCCCGGAACAGAACCTGCTTTTTGTCCAAGCGTTGCAGAAGGTCTTAGGATTAGCCTGAAAAAAGAGGGGGAGTTGTTTTGGAAGTACGCTGCTCCCTATGCGGTAGGAGAGAGGCAATTTCGGACGTTCACAAGGATTACGAGAAGATCACGAAAAATCCCAAGGCGATTTATATCTGCGATTTCTGTCTGTCCAAGGTGCAGTATGAGGCCAGCGAATACAGCAAACCGAAGAAGCCGATCGGCTAGGCCCGGCACGGGGCGATGTTATGAAGCAATGATCGGTTAAGGATGCATGATTGGCCTGATGCTACCTTTGTCGAACTAAATTGAGTGTTGAACGCAGCAAAATATTCAGGGGGGAATTCCCCTGATTTTGTTTATAAAAAAAATGCCTTAATTAAAATATCGACACTATATACCAATATTACCGAAGGATACCAGATAAATACTGGCGAATGCATACCCCAAACGTGATCAAAAAAGGGGGTTGTGCTTTCGTGAGCAAGGTAAAACCGGAACGGAAAGCCGTGGACGACTTCGACTCTGATTTAGTCAAGAGCGTGGATGTGGAGCCATTTTGGGAATTTCCCGATGAACATGGTCTGGGGCCGGAGGAGTCCAAGAAGGTCAAGCAGTTGAAAGACAGGCTGAGCAAGCTGGATGATGAGAGCGCGGAGAAGAACAGGCTGATCAACAACCAGCGCAAACAACTGGACGACACGCTGCGGGCATTGGAGGAAAAGGAAAGGAAAACGCATGAACTGGAGATCTTGAATAAAACTATGGAGGCGAACCTCCACCAGTTAGAGGGCGAGAGGAGACAGTACCTCGGTAGAATCGAGGAATACGGCAAGGAGACGGCCGGGCTCAATGACCGCCTGACCCAAAACGAGGAGGATCTGCGGAACCTTACCAGCCAGTTGAAATCCAGAACCCAGGAGAATATTCTGCTCAATAAGGAAAACAAGGATCTGCAGCGCAGCAGCAATCAGTTGCGTGAGACTATCGCCTTGTTGGAGGAGAAGGTCAAGGGGCTGGAAAGAGAACTGACCAAGGCGGGGCCGGAGCGCATGGAGCTGGAAAAGAAGTACAGCCGCTCCCTGGAAAGCCTGCGTACCGAGGTTAGAGCCAAGCACCAGGAGATTGTCCGGTTGAGCAAGGAGACGGGCGATCTGAAGAAGGCCCACCAGGATCTCCAGCGCGTCAATGAGAACCTGGAACTGGAACTGGATATGCTGAACACAACCAACGTCTCACTCCAGAAGAAGACAGAGAGGCTCACCCTGCAGAACAGCGTGCTGGAGAAGAAGTTGTCCAACAGACTGGTCCGGTTCGCCCTGGCCTTGTGCTCCCTGTTTGGTTGGAATCCCGAGCGAAAGACGAGAAGCCTGAGTTATTAGGTGGCAAAAAAATGGTGCGCCCGGCAGGAATCGAACCTGCGCATCTGGCTCCGGAGGCCAGCGCTCTATCCCCTGAGCTACGGGCGCGTTAATATCATTTATTTTAATCCTGACCGGGGCAATTGTCAAACCACCACAATCTCGTACGGCACGCATAACAGGCTGGCCACCGCCAACGCCCCATCCATCTGCAGATCTTGCAGGTTGCCGGCTCCCTATGAGAGAATAAGGGAAGCGAAAATATGGAGGGGTGCTTGATGGGGACAACGCCAAAGAATAGGTTTGCGAACCAGAGCTATATGAACTGGGACGTCACCCTGGAGATCGCCCGGGGCAAGCTTGGCGACAGTGAACCGCTGGATATTGCCCAGAGGGCGGCTGTGCGGTATGATGCTGCGGCAGGGGAGTTCGTTATTCCTTACTTGAATCAGGAACACCGCGTCCGGTATCCTTCGGGTGAAGTCTACCTGCCCCGGGGCGGGGAGGTGCCGATAGTGAACAAGATCCTGATCCTCCATTACCTGGAGCATGCCGAAGGAGTCCCGCTGCATCACAAATGGATATCCTTCAAAGAAATCCCGGGCGGGCAGATCTATATCAACCCCTTTTATAACCGGGCGATCCGTCCGCTGATCAAGCTGTTTGGCCGTGACCCGCAGGGCCTGATCACGGCCGGGCTTGCTTTAGGCGGGAAAAAGGAGAACCTGGGTGATGCCTGCGTGGCGGTACCGGTCTTTCCGATGGTTCCGGTGGCCTATGTGATCTGGGAGGGTGACGAGGAGTTCGATCCCTCCGGAAACATCTTGTTCGACGAGTCGGCGCCGCACTATCTGCCGCTCGAGGATTATGCCGTGATCGCTGGGTCGGCAGTGTTTGAACTCAGGAAACAGTTGGATCAGCCTGCTTATCAACAGAGTTCTTAGCTTCAGGGGGAGACGGGGACAGGCCACCTTTCGGTAATTCCTGAATATAATAAGAATCAAGAACAGTTTAGCCGCGATGACTACCCGCTCTAATACCCCCGCTTATGAAGCGGTGGGCGCCCGTATCCGGGCTAACGCCCGGCCTGAACGCCGGCTCAAGGCTCCGCCTTGGCTGAAAGCCCGCCAGCACACCGGGAAAACGGGCACGCAGGTAAGAGCGGCTACGTCCCTGGATTAACGAGTTCTAAGCTTCAGCGGGGGGAAGGCAATCCCCCACTGAAGCCAAGAACTCGTTGAAGGAGAGGTGACTGCAATGAGAGTCTACTTTTTCCGGTTGCCGGTCTTTTTGTGTGAACTGTTGAAAAGGGTTATCAAGTAGGAGGCAGCCGCGACTGCCTTTTTTTATTCTGCAAAAGCGATGCCGAAGATGCCTCCCGCCGCAGCGGCGATCAGGGAGTAAAGACCTTTGAGAACGAAGGCGAGCCTGGTGAAAGCTGCAGGAGCTAAGATGAGGATGATGATTGCGACCACCAGGTAGTAGCAAAACCCTGTTTCCACGCCATACTGTATTCCTTTACGGCCTGCCTTTCTGGCGCCTGCGAAACCGCCGAAGAAAGCCCCGGCTAGATACAGGACGCTGACCGCCGATTGGAGATATGCTTCGGAGAGAGACGTTGCAAAGAAGATCAGAGAGATCAAGAGGGTACCCGCCAAGCAGACGGCCAGAGCGACAACCGTGCCCTGGGACACCGGATGCCTGGCCAGCTTTGCTAATGTGTTTTTCTCGACAGCCATCAACATCACCCCTTTTCAGGAAAGCTTGTCATCCTTAACCTATTAGGCGAGGAGGATGAATATTCCTATTCCTCCGGCGCTTTTAAAGGATTATAATGAATCAATGCAGGACGATGGTATCCCGGATGGGGGGTTTAACCGTTGCACGCTCCCAACTTTAATTCTTTGTGCGAAAGGTTGCAGCAAAAAGCCTACAAAATAACCCCGCAGCGCCAGATCATTTTAAAGGCGCTGCTGGATAATTACCAGCATCACTTGAGCGCGGATGAGGTGCACGCCATCGTCAAGGAACAGCATCCGGAGATCGGATTGGCAACCGTGTACCGAACCTTGGAGATATGCGCCAACATGGAGATACTGCACCAGATCGAATTCGGAGACGGCTGCACCAGGTACGAATTTGCAAAGGGGGAAGTCCACCGCCACCACCACCTGATCTGTATCAAATGCGGCAAGGTGACCGAATTCGACGACGATCTGCTGGAAACCCTGGAGGCGTGGGTTTCTAAAAAGACCGGCTTCAAGATCGCCGACCATCAGTTGAAGCTGTACGGATACTGTGAAGAATGTCAACGCCTGGGATAAATGATCAGCAAAAACAATGAATTTTACATAACAACCCTGCTTTTGCGGCAGGGTTATTTTGTTGGGATAAGATCCGCCAACATCATGCAGGAAGGGCGAATCAGGCAAGAATAAGATGGTAAATATTAGCAGGATATTTGCCCGTCCTTAAAGAATTGGTTGGTTACATTTTATCCGGGGGTGATTTGATGAGCATCAGGTTGTACAAAAGCACTTTGGGGGGGTGTATGGCTGGTATTTGGCGCCAAATTACAGGGTGCAAACCCGGGAAGACTGCCCGACGGGAGCGCCGGATTGATTTCCAGGGGCTTTACTGGGTGAAAAGTCTCGATGCCGATCAGGAATGCGACTCCGGTTCGAGTTTGGACGGCGGGATGGGAGACGATGCAGGCTCCGCCGATTACTGGTATGTGAGAGGGGAGGCCCTGGTGCGGGATGAGCGCCTGGCAGAGGCCGATGATTGCTTTGGCAGAGCCCTGAAGCAGGACCCGCACGATGCCTGCGCTCTGACTTATAGAGGGTACTGCCTGTATAGGCTGGGATCTTACGAGGCAGCCTGCGCCTGCCTGGGGAAGGCTGTCCAACTGGAACCGCGTCAACCGGAGATAGGCATCATCAAGGCGCTGTGCCTGTGCCATCTGCACCAGTTCGAGGAATCCCTGCAGCACTTTACCAGGGCGCTGAGGTGCGGTCTGGAAACACCTGTTATCTGGAACAACAAAGGATTCTGCCTGGCCAGGCTCGGACGCCACCGCGAGGCCTCGGCGGCCTTTAAGAATGCCCTATCGAAGTGCGGCGCAGATTCGCTGGAGATACTCTGCAACGCTGCTTCGGTGTTGGTGGAGTTGGGCGCCGGCAAACAGGCCCTGGATTATTTTGACCAGGCGCTCAAGGTCAATGCGGAGGATCATGTTTTACTCAACAATGTGGCCTTTTGCCTGGAGAGGCTGGGACGTTGCGATCAGGCCCTCAAATGCTATGAGAAAGCCCTGTCGCTGGATCGGGGCAACCCTACCTACCTCTACAATCAGGGCCTCTGCTTGTTAAAGCTGCAGCGTTGGGATCGGGCGTGTGAATGCCTCAAGGAGGTTGTCAGGCGCGATCCCGGCAACGGGATAGCCTGGTGTGGTCTGGCTGCCGCCACCCTGGCCGGGGGAAACGCCGATGAAGCGCTGGACTTCTACAATAGAGCGCTTGCCCCAATTTAGTGGTCGCGCCCGCGCCCAGAGGCGGTGCCGCTGGGCGGGCGCGTGGGTGGTTGGTGTCCCTCGCTCTTTCTTTGGTAGTGGTTGGTGGTCTTAATTATGGCTTTATTTTTTTTGGAACAAGTGTTAAACTCTTATCTGGGCCAGTCCTCATAAGGGAGAGCTATGGAGGGATTATACGGTGCAGCGTAATCGGCCAAATGGCGATATGGATCGCGAAAAGATAATCCGTGGGGTGCGCTTACTTTTAGAAGGAATCGGCGAGGATCCGGATCGTGAGGGTTTGAAGAACACCCCGGAGCGGGTGGCCCGTATGTATGAGGAGATATTCTGCGGGCTGATGTACGATCCGAAAGAGGAGCTAAACGTAACCTTCACCGAGAACCATGACGAAATGGTGCTGGTGAAGGATATACCGCTATACTCAACCTGCGAGCATCATTTATTGCCTTTTTATGGTGTCGCCCACGTTGCCTATATCCCGCGTCAGGGAAAGATCACGGGCTTGAGCAAGCTGGCCCGGGTGGTTGAGGGATTTGCCAAGAGGCCACAACTCCAGGAACGGATGACCTCGCAGATCGCCGATACGATCATGGAGGCGCTTAACCCGCTTGGCGTCATCGTGGTAGTGGAGGCGGAGCATATGTGCATAACCATGCGCGGGGTCAAGAAACCCGGCTCCAAGACCCTGACTTCGGCGGTACGCGGTGTCTTCAAGTCCAACGAGGCCACCAGGGCTGAGGCGTTCTCACTGATCAGGGGAAAACGGGATTGAGGATTGCCGAACTGGTGGAAAGTAAAGCGCCTTTCCAGGCGCTTTTTTCATGGTGCTTATATAACTTTGCTCTCTCCGATGTTAGTTCGAAGTTCGATTTGGGGAAATTGCTATTGCTCCGTAAGCTCTGCAATTAGAATCGCACTTTTCTTCGAAATTCGATATTCGAAGCTTGATGTTCGATATTAGATTTTCTTCGAACCTCCTCCTCCGCATCCGGGCTGCGCCCGGCCTGAACGCCGGCTCAAGGCTCCGCCTTGGCTGAAAGCCCGCCGGCACACCGGGAATGCGGAGCACAGGGAACCTCGAGAAGCGGGTGAACGATTGAAGCTCCTGTTGACCAATGATGACAGCATTTACGCGGCAGGTCTTGCCGAACTGTGGTCTGCGCTGAAAGATAGCGCTGAAATCACCGTGGTGGCGCCGGACCGGGAAAGAAGCGCCACCGGCCACGGTATTACCGTTGACAGACCACTGCGGGCAGAGCATCTGCCCATGTTTGACGGCCGGGCCTGGGCGGTAGACGGCACTCCGGCTGACTGTGTCAAGCTGGCGGTGAACTGTTTGATGGAAGAGAGGCCGGACCTGGTCGTTGCCGGTATCAACCGGGGGCCCAACCTGGCGATCGATGTTCTCTATTCCGGCACCGTATCCGGCGCCCTCGAGGGGATCATCCTGGGTATCCCGGCCCTGGCAGTATCGGTAGCCGAATACGAGCGCCCCGACTACAGGTACGCCGCCCTTTTTACCAAGATGTTGATCCCCAAGGTACTGCACTCCAGTATCTGTAAAGACACGCTGCTCAATGTCAATGTTCCCTCCCTGCCGGCCAGTGAGATTGAGGGCGTGAAGGTCACCAGGCTGGGATCGAGGATGTATCAGAACTCTTTCGAGGTCAGGACCGATCCCCGAGGGCGCAAATACTACTGGTTGGTCGGGGATATCGTGGACGTTGGAAACGAGGCGGATACCGATGTGGCGGCAATCGGGAAAAAAATGATTTCCATCACACCCATCCACGTAGACCTCACCAACTACCGCGCCCTGGACCTGCTGAAGGGCATGATACTCGACCTCAAGGGAGAACAATAGATGTTTATCTTTGAAATCCTGGTCTTGACCCTGATTTTCTACCTGATCTTGAACTTTTCCAAACTGCGCAGAGGGATTTTTTCAGGGCGCGACCTGGTCTTTCCATTTTCTTTGGGCTTTGCCATTACTATCGTCGACAGTTTTATCAAGACAGCCTTCATCGTCGCCTTTTTTGCTTTTATCGTGATATTTGCAGTCTGCTTCGGGGTCTTGTACTTCATTACCGCTCCCAGAAAGTAATTGCGGGTAAGGGGGTTGACAGTCATGCAGGTCGAGTTGCGGGAGTTGCGCCAGGGTTTTGAAAACGCCGGGTTTGTCATCAACGAAGATGACCTGAACGTCATCTACCTGTCCTTGAGGCTGGAGAAGCCGCTGCTGGTCAGCGGTCCGCCCGGGGTGGGGAAGACCGACCTAGCCAAGGTATTGAGCAGGATCTTCGACGCCAGGTTGATCCGGCTGCAGTGCCACGAGGGCCTGGACGAGAGCAAGGCCCTCTATGACTGGAACTTTCAGCGCCAACTGGTAAAAATCCACTTGGCCGCCCGTAGCGAATCAGTCCGGGAGGATGACCTGTTCACCCTGCCCAATATCCTGCAGCGACCGCTGTTGCAGGCAATAACCGCAACGGAGCCGGTGGTGCTCCTGATCGACGAGATTGACCGGTCGGACCCGGATTTTGAGGCATTCCTGCTGGAGGTGTTGTCCGACTTTCAGGTCTCTGTACCGGAGATCGGCACCATCAAGGCTGTGCGGAAGCCGATAGTGATCATCACCAACAATGGGGAAAGGGAACTCTCCGAAGCCCTGCGCAGGCGCTGCGTTTTTTTATTCCTGAATTTTCCCACCATCGAGCAGGAGGCCACGATCATCAGGATCAAAAACCCAGGTGTTTTGGATAACCTGCGGGAGGAGATAGCGCTGGCGGTGGCCAGGACCCGGGATGCCGGGTATCACCCGGCGCCGGGGGCCGAAACGGGCATGGATTGGGCGCGCGCCCTGTTTTTACTGGACGCAGACCGCTACCAGAAAAATTACGTGGACAAGACCCTGGACAAACTGGCCGAAAACAAGGAAAACCTGTTGTCTTTCCAGGAACTATTGCGAAATAACAGCGGTACGGCGGCGGTAAAGCAGGAAAAAGGGCCGGAATGACGAAGTCTTTTCGCTGGAGGGGGATGATGGGTGTAATGGACCCGATTGAAGGCGAGGAGGAGTTGATCCACGCTGCGGTCGAGGCTGTACTGCAAAGCTGTGGCACCAGGCGCGAGAGCCTGATCCCGGTCCTCCAGGGTGTGCAGGACCGGTTGGGCTATCTTCCCAGGCCGGCCATGGAGCGGATCGCCGAGGCCATGCAGTTGCCCAAGGTAGAAGTGTTCGGGGTGGGCACCTTCTATAACCAGTTTCGCCTTAACCCGCCCGGCAAGCATCGGGTCAAGGTCTGCATGGGCACAGCCTGCCACATGATGGGGGGGCACATCATCCTGGAATCCTTTGAACGGCGCCTGTCCATTCACGAAGGGGAGACGACGCCGGACCGGGAGTACAGCCTGGAGCGGGTGGCCTGTGTCGGTTGCTGCGCCCTGGCGCCCGTGGTGGTCGTCGACGAGAAGGTGGAGGCCAGGGTGTCGCCGATCCGGGTGGATGGCATACTGTTGACCTTCGAAATAGAAAATAAGGAACAGGAAGCGGAACAACAGCGGGAAGCAGGGCAGCAGGAGACAGGGCAGCAGGAAACAGGGCAAGAACGGGAAGAGGGGCGACAGCAGTGAGCGATGAAAATGCGGTTGAACAGGCATACCGGTTGTTGCAGTCGGAGGCCCGGCAAAAAAATGAGGCCATCGGACAGAAGCCGGTGATCCTGCTGGGCACGGCCACCTGTGGCAGGGCGGCAGGGTCGCTCGCCGTGCTGGCCGCATTTCAGGAGGAGATTGACAAGCACCACCTGGACGTTGTTTTGACAGAAACCGGCTGCATGGGGCATTGCTATGCCGAACCGCTGGCCGTAATCTTCAAGCCCGGCTATCCGCCGCTCTGTTACGGTTCGGTCGATGAAGGCAAGGCACGCCGCCTGGTAAGCGATTACCTGGTCAGCGACGACCCCTGCTACGAGTTCGCCATGGCGGCGCTGGAGCCAAATGACGTCTTTCCGACCTTTGCGGATTATCCCCGGGGAATTTACGAACACAAGATCATCCTGGCTGATTGCGGCCTGATCGATCCCGGGAACATCGACCATTATCTGGCGAGAGACGGATACAGCGGCCTGGCCAAAGCCCTGGCGACCGAGCCGGACCTGGTGATCGCCGAGATCAAGGAATCGAAGCTGCGGGGGCGCGGGGGCGCCGGCTTTCCTACGGGAGTCAAATGGGAGACCTGCAAGAACGCCCCTGGAACACCTAAATATATGATCTGCAATGCCGACGAGGGCGACCCCGGCGCCTTCATGGACCGGGCGCTGCTGGAATCGAACCCGCACCAGTTGCTGGAGGGGTTGACCATAGCCGCCTATGCGGTGGGGGCGGAACAGGCCTACATCTATGTCCGGGCGGAATACCCCCTGGCCGTGAAACGGCTCAGGACCGCCCTGGAGCAGTCCCAGGGGCGGGGGTTGCTGGGCCGGGACATCCTGGGAAGCGGGTTCAACCTGGAGATCAAACTGTTTCAGGGTTCGGGCGCCTTTGTGTGCGGGGAGGAGACTGCCCTGATCACCTCGATCCAGGGCCGGGCCGGCATTCCCAACCACCGGCCGCCTTTCCCGGCCACTTCGGGACTGCACGGCAGGCCCACCCTGATCAACAATGTCAAGACCCTGTCCTACGTGCCGCACATCATCCGGAACGGGGCGTCCTGGTTCAGGAGCATCGGAACTCCCAATAGCCCCGGCACCGCAGTGTTTGCCCTAGCCGGCAAGGTTGTCAGCACCGGTCTGGCCGAGGTGCCGATGGGCACCACCCTGCGCAACCTGGTCTACGATGTGGGCAACGGGATCAAGGATGAGAAAAAGTTCAAGGCGGTGCAGATCGGTGGCCCCTCCGGGGGTTGTCTGCCCGAGTCCTCCCTGGACCTGCCGATCGACTTCGATTCGCTGCAGCAGGCAGGGGCGATGATGGGCTCCGGCGGCATGGTCGTGCTGAACGAGGACGACTGTATGGTGGAGATCGCCCGCTTCTTCCTGGACTTCACCCAGAAGGAGTCCTGCGGCAAGTGCACCTTCTGCCGCTTGGGTACGAAGCAGATGCTGAATATCCTGGCGGAGATCACCAGGGGGCAGGGCAAGGAGGAGGATATCGACCTGCTCCAGGAACTGGCCGAGGACGTCAAGCTGGGCTCGCTATGCGGTCTGGGGAAGACGGCTCCCAACCCGGTTCTGACCACCATCCGCTATTTCCGGCCTGAATACGAGGCTCATATCCGGGAGGGGCGCTGTCCGGCCCTGATGTGCAAGGACCTGATCAGCTACCGGATCGTTCCTGAAATGTGCAGCAAGCTCTGCAATGTCTGTATCGGGAGTTGCCCGGTGGAGGCGATCTATACCCGTCCGGACATGCTGAAAGGAATCTACCCGGACAAGTGTGTCAAGTGCAACAGTTGCATGGTCGCCTGTCCGCCGCAGTATAAGGCGGTGGTGAAGCTGTCGCCGCCGGTTGTCGAAGAAGTTGTTGCAGAAGCTACTGAAGGAGGGGGGAGCGAAGTTGAGCAGGGAAGTGGCGCTGACCATTGACGACCGGCAGGTAAAGGCCGCCGAGGGCGAGAGGCTGTTGTGGGCCGCCCTCGACAACGGGATCTACATTCCCCATCTGTGCGATCTGCGTGAGGCGGAGCGCACCGTCGCCAGTTGCCGGTTGTGTTTCGTGGATGTGGAATGCCTGAAGGGCCCGGTCACCTCCTGCACCCTTGCGGTGAGCGAGGGGATGGTCGTCAAGACTCGCAGCCCCAGGGTCGACCGCCTGGTGAGAACGGGATTCGAGCTGCTGCTGTCCAATCATCGACTGCACTGTGCCAAATGCGCCAAGAACAAACGGTGTGAATTGCAAAAGATTGCCAGGGAGCGCGGCCTGAAGCTGAAGCTCACCCGACTGCGGTCACTGCTGCAGGATGTGCCAATCGATGAAAGCGCGGGGGCTTTCAGTTACGATGCCGGCAAGTGCGTTCTCTGCGGGCGCTGCATCTGGGCTGATCAGGAGCAGGTCGGGGTCGGGGCGATCGGATTTATCAGGAGGGGGATTGCCAGGAAGGTGGCCACCTTTGAGGACGGCTGCCTGGCCGATTCCATCTGCACCCAGTGCGAGGCCTGTGTGAAGGTCTGTCCGGTGGGGGCATTCTATTTGAAAGAGGATGAACTCCGGCTATACGAACACAAAAAGAAGTGCTGAACAGAATAGGTATGCACTGGTCGATTCCTTGCTTTTGGATTGAGGGATCGACTTTGGTGTAGTTGTGCCGGCATCCGGGAGAACCTCCTCTAGCCTCTCACCTCGAACATCAAAAGGAAACCGGGGGATTTCCCGCCCCCCGGTTTGGTGCGCAGGTTTAATGTGCGTTACCGGTTCTCTGCCTGGACGCTGCGTTCCGCTCTGGCGATGGCGAGGCTTACCAGTGACCCACACATTCGGGATGGTACGCTTCCCCAACCCTCTTGCTGTACGGTATCGTGCACTCCCATTTCTTTAGCCAGTTCGTACTTGAGAGCTTCAGACATCAAGCCACCGTTTCTGCGCCCCATAGAAACCTCCTTTTGCGCACCTGGATCTAGTTTGGGGCCGGCGCCGGTTTTTCATGCAGCAACTGACAAGTTGTTTTTGACTTCACTGGTAAATTATAATATAATAACTTCGCATTGATGTTCCCCATATCTGCAGGTGTGGGTTCAGGGGAAATCAGTAGGAGTTCAATCTCCTTCCACCGCATCCGGGCTACCGCCCGGCCTGAAAGAATGCGGCGCACAGGTGATGAGCGAAGTTATTATGGATTAATATGCCGTGCCATTTGTTTGCTTTGCAAACAGGCACATGGCTAATTCAAACTCCGCTCCGCTTCGTTTGAATCATGCAGCGTATCTTGCAGCTTTGTGCAAAAAGACGTCCTGAGCGACGTGTTTTCGCGTTTTACATAATAAAGGAATGGGGACGCGCCTCTTCGAGGAATGTCCCCCATGAGGAGGTAAGCTGCCTTGAAAGTCTACGAAACAGACCGCTTGCACAACCTGGCCGTCATCGGACATGGAGGCGCGGGAAAGACGTCGCTGGTAGAGGCCATGCTGTTCAACGCCGGTCATACCACGCGGCTGGGCCGGGTTGACGAGGGCAATGCTACTACCGATTATCTGCCTGAAGAGATTAAAAGGAAGATATCAGTCAGCACGACTATGGCTCCTTGCGAATGGAAGGAGTGCAAGATAAATATCCTGGATACTCCCGGATACGCTGACTTTTTCAGCGAGGTCAAGAGCGCCCTGAGAGTGGTGGACAGCATACTGACAGTGGTCGAGGCTGTTGCCGGCGTGGAGGTGCAGACGGAGATCGGTTGGCAGGAAGCCAACCGGGCGAAGCTTCCCAAAATGATCTTTATCAATAAGATGGACCGGGAAAACGCCAACTTTGACCGGGTATTGCACCAGGCCAAGGATGTCCTGAAGTGCAACGCCGTGCCCGTCGAACTGCCGATCGGGTCAGAGGCACAATTCTCCGGAGTTGTCGATCTGTTGACGATGAAGGCTTACCGGTACAACAAGGATGGCTCTTACCAGGAGCAGGAGATTCCCGGAGATCTACTCGGCGCCGCCCAGGAAGCCCAGCAGAACCTGATGGAGGCGGCAGCCGAGGGTGATGACGAACTGCTGATGCGCTACCTGGACGGTGAGACCCTGACGGGTGAAGAGATCTTCACCGGGTTGAAGAAGGCTTTCCAGTCCCAGAGCCTGGTTCCCGTGCTCTGCGGTTCGTCCCTGAACAACATCGGCATCAGGCACCTGCTGGACTTTATCGTCAACGTGGTGCCCTCGCCGGCCGACCTGGTCGAGCCGGGTGCCAACCCGCAGCAGGAGCCATTGGCAGTGCTCGTCTACAAGACCATGGCGGACCCTTACGTGGGCAAAGTGAGCTTTTTCCGGGTCTTTGGCGGCGTTCTGAAATCCGATAGCCAGGTGTACAACGCCAACAAGGAGAAGGAAGAGAAGATCGCCCAGTTGTTCGTGATGCGCGGCAAGCAGCAGGAAAACGTCACCGAAGTCAAGGCCGGCGATCTGGCCGCAGTGGCCAAACTCCAGGAGACATCCACGGGTAATACCTTGTGCCGCAAGGACAAAGTGGTGACCCTGCCCGGCATCGATTTTCCCGAACCGACCCTCTCCTTTGCCATCGAGCCCAAGAGCAAGGGAGACGAGGACAAGCTCAGCAGCGCCATGGCCAAGCTGGTGGAGGCCGACCCCACCATCCGCCTCTCCAAGAACACGGAGACGAAGGAAACGATTCTCACCGGAATGGGGGATACCCACCTGGAGATCGTTCTGGAGCGTTTGCAGCAGAAGTTTGGCGTGGAGGTAACCTCGAAGAAGCCGAAGATTCCCTACCGGGAGACTATTCGCTCCACGGTTCAGTCTGAAGGCAAACACAAGAAACAGACCGGCGGCCGCGGCCAGTACGGCCACGTCTGGATGACCCTGGAGCCCCTGCCCGAAGGCGGCTTTGAATTCAAAGAGAAGGTTTTTGGCGGGGCTGTCCCCAGGCAGTATTTCCCGGCGGTGGAGAAGGGCGTGCGCGAGGCCTTGAACGAAGGGGTGCTGGCGGGCTATCCAGTCACCGGACTCAGGGTAACCCTCTACGACGGGTCCTTCCACGCGGTGGATTCCTCGGAACTGGCCTTCAAGCTGGCCGCGATCCTGAGCTTCAAGAACGGTATGGAGAAGGCGAACCCGGTGCTGCTGGAGCCGGTCATGAACGTTGAGGTGACGGTTCCGGAGCAGTTCATGGGCGACATCATGGGGGACTTCAACAGCAGGCGCGGCCGGATCCTGGGGATGGAATCCCGGGAGGGCGGTGTCCAGGTAATCAGGGCCACGGCGCCCCTGGCCGAACTGGCGGATTACGCCATCGTCCTGAAATCCATCACCCAGGGGCGCGGCACCTTTAAAATGGAGTTTTTCCAGTATGAAGAGACGCCTGCCAGGCTGGCCGAGGAGATCATCGAAAAGCGCAAGGCGGAACTGGAGAAGGAAAGGGAAAAGTAGGGCTCGTCATATACGTAGGGACCTCTCCGGGCGAGATCGGTTCAACTGGGTCTTGGCTTCAGAGGGGGATTGCTTTCCCCCGCTGAAGCTTAGAGCCAGTTAATTAGGGGCGTAGCCGCTCTTATCCCACCGCTTCATGTACTCCGCATTCTTCAGGCCGGGCTGTAAGCCCGGATGCGGAGGAAGCGGGGGCATTAGAGCCGGGTGCCCTCTGGGCGCGCCATCGGTCAAATGCCGTAGCTAAAATGGCTGTGGCTTTTTGCTATTTCAGAAACGGGACTGAAAAATTATTTCTTTGGATCCTGCTTCGGCAAGAACAGTCCGCAGGCCTGGGCGAGAGGATCGCCCTTTTTTAAAATATTTGCCAGGCCATCCCGGCCCTCGGTTTGCATGATTTCCATCATGTGAATTACGGCCGGCACTCGAACCGAGAGCGTCCGGTACTTGCGGACTTCGGCAACGCATCCCTGCCGGGTTTCCCTGACACCCTGGACGGTTACGAAGAAGCGGCACTCGCAGCACTGCTTGATGCTCACCTCCCTGGCCTCCGGGAGAACGATCCGGTGGCCCTGCCAGAGTTTGTTATCGTGCATACTCCACCCCTCCTTCGATTAGAGAGGCCGCCCGGCAGATCGTTTTCCTGCCGAACCGGTTGCGCACCAGGTCGCAGGCCTGCTCTATCCTTTTTAACCTCTCCCTCTCGCCAAACAGGGCCGGCTGTTCGATCCGGCAGGGGATGAGGTTGGCCAGGGTCACCCCCACCATCCGCACCGGCCAGTCGGGGAACCAGTGCTCCGCCAGGAGGCTCAGGGCGGCCGCGGCGATCTCCGCGCCTAGGTCGGTGTATTCCGGAATGGTTCGCATCCGGGACAGCCAGCAGAAATCGGGGTCCTTCAGGCACAGGACGACGGTCCTGCCCACGTAGCCCTCGCTGCGGACGCGGTAGGCCACCAGGTCGGCCAGTTCCAAGATCACCGCCCTGAGGCGGTCCCCCTTGCAGTCCCGGGGCAGGGTGACCTGGTGGCCCATGCTCTTGACCCGGTCCAGGCTCTCCGGCTCGACCGGGCTGGAATCGGTGCCGTTGGCATTGAGCCACAGGACCTCTCCGATCACCCCGAACTTGCGCTTCAGGATATCTACCGGAAACCGGGCCAGGTCTCCGATGGTGAAGATGTTCAGCCTGCGCAGGTGCTGCTCGTAGCGGGGGCCGACCCCGAACAGGTCCCGGACCGGCAGCGGCCAGATGACCGCAGGGACGTCCCGGCGCCCGATCACCGTCAACCCGTCGGGCTTTTGCAGGTCCGCCCCCATCTTGGCTAGCAGCTTGTTGGGCGCCACCCCCACACTGCAGGTCAGGCCAACCTCCTGGCGGATCCGCTGCTTCAACTGCCGGGCGATGGCCACCGGCGTCCCGAAGAGTTTCTGGCTGCCGGTGACGTCCAGGAAGGCCTCGTCGATGGAGAATGGCTCCACCAGCGGGGTGAAGTCGCGCATGATGCGCAAAAACCGGCTGGAGAAGCTGACGTAGAGGTGATACTGGGACTTGATGAAATAACCGTGGGGGCAGACCTGCCGGGCCTCCCGCAGAATCATGCCGGTCTTGACTCCTCTTCTTTTCGCCTCGTAGCTTGCGGACAGGACGATCCCGCGCCGCTGCTCCGGGTCCCCGATCACCACCACGGGCTGACCCCGCAGCCTCGGGTCCAGGGCCTGGTGCACGCTGGCGAAGAAGGAGTTCATGTCCGCCAGGAGGATCGCCCGTTCCATACCGCCACCCCAAACGTCAGTTTGAATATATTATATGACAAACGCATGTTCCTGACAAGAGGAATTAGTTGGAAGGCCTTCTCCTGTAGATCCTGACTAGAGGCTAAGGCCTCTGATTGACCGCCCATTATGAGTTATTGAGCGGTTCAACAAGTTCTAAGCTTCAGTGGGGGATTGCCTTCCCCCCACTGAAGCTTATCAGTAAAACTTGGCTTGTGCCGAGCCGACCCAGAGGGTACCCCGCGAAGGCGGAAGCCATAGTTGCACTGAACCAGGGGCTTAGTGCCACTTGGCTCCCACTTTAGTGGGAGTTTAGTGGCGGTTAGCCATCGGGTAAATCGTTAATCCAGGGACGCGCCCAGAGGGCACCCGGCTCTTATCCCACCGCTTCAGAAGCGGGGGTATTAGAGCGGGTAGTCATCTGTGATAAATAGGGAATAATGCGAGAGGAATCAATGCAGGAATCCCGAATCTGTTGGAGAACACTTATGACGCACATGTAATGGGGGGGCGTTGACTTATTGGCATGCTGATGGATATGACCGTCAAAGAATTCATCGAGGAACTGGCCTCAAACTCTCCAGCGCCCGGTGGCGGCAGCGTGGCCGCTCTGTCCGGGTCACTGGCTGCCGCCCTGGTTTCCATGGTCGCCCAACTGACCATCAATATGGCGGGGGTGCCGGAGCAGGAGAGAGAGCGGATGCGACAGGCTCTGGGGCAGGCGTCCGGTCTGATGCAAAGCCTCGGCGAGCATGTGGATGAGGACACCGCCGCCTTCAACCGGGTTATGGAGGCCTACCGGATGCCCAAGGACGCTCCGGATGGGTGGGAGCAGCGTTCCCGGTCAATCCAGCAGGCCCTGCAGGGTGCTGCCGAGCACCCGCTGCAGGTGGCGGAGGAGTGCTTACGGCTGCTTTACTGCTGCCGGGAGGCGGTGCGGTACGGCAACCCCAATGCCCTCAGCGATGCCGGGGTGGCCGCCCTGATGGCCCACAGCGGCGTGATGGGGGCGCTCTTCAACGTGGTCATCAATCTTGGCAGCATCAAAGACCCGGCGTTCAGGGAGCGCCTGCAGGCGGACAAAGATCGGATAATGGGCGCCGCCGACGGACTCCGCAAGGAGATCATGGAGGCCCTGGAAGCCCTCATGTTCTGACGGGTATTGAGGATTTGACCCATATCCGGGAAAGGATCTCCACCGGGCGCAAGGATAAAGAGAAGCGCCGCCAAGCTGAACAGTGGTCATTCGCCGACCTGCACGAAAAGATCATCTACAAGTCAACCCTTGCAGGCGGTTACGCCACCCGGCAGGATGCCCACTACTCCAGCCAGGCTTGCCCCCGGTGTGGTCATACCAGCAAGGCCAACAGACCGAATAAGGGGCTGCTCTTTACCTGTGAGGCTTGTAGTTACACCTTACACGCCGATCTGGTCGGCGCCAGGAACATGAGAAGCAGGACACTGATTGCCCGGCAGGACCGGACGATCATGGGGCGTCTTTCAACAGTCCCTTATGTGGATTCTGATGATGCCGGGCCAGACCCGGTGGAGGAAAGCCACAATCCTCTGACTTCAGTCAGGGGGTAGTTGAAGCTACAATTGGATCAATGGTACCGGGTTGAAGGGGTGAGCGAAGTGTACGGTATCGTCCTGGAGGGCGGCGGGGCCAGGGGCGCCTACCAGGTGGGCGCCTGGCAGGCTCTAAGAGAGTTGGGGCTGGAATATGGGGGAGTGGCCGGAACCTCGGTGGGCGCCCTGAACGGGGCGATGATGGTACAGGGGGACCTCGACCGCGCCCTGGAGATCTGGAACGAGATCAGGCCGTCCCGGATCGTGAGCATCGACGAGGCTCTATACGAGCGGCTGAAGCGCCTGAAGATCTCGTCGGGTGATGCCTCCAGCCTGTTGCAGCGGTTCAAGATCGTCTTCAGGGACGGGGTGGACACGGCCCCCCTGCGCCTTCTGCTGGGTGAGGTTATCGACGAGGCCAGGATCAGGGCCGCCGGCCTGGAGTTCGGATTTGTCACCGTCTCCCTGTCTAATTGGAGCCCCTTGAAAATGTATATCGACGATGTGCCCCCGGGGCAGTTGATCGACTATCTCCTGGCCAGCGCCAGGCTGCCCGTCTTCAAGAGACAGCACATCGACGGCAGGTTGGTCCTGGACGGTGGATTCTATGACAATCTGCCGATCGACCTCCTGGCGGCCCGGGGTTTTACCCGGATCATCGCGGTTAGGCTGGGTGGGTTCAGCCGCACCAGGTGGCAGGAAACGAAGGATGTCGAGGTGACCTATATCAAGCCCAGCGAGAGCCTGGGCGGGATGCTGGATTTTTCCCGGGAGCGGGCCGGAAAGAACATCAAGCTGGGCTATTTTGACACCCTCAAAGTCTTCAAGGGCTACCATGGCCGCAGGTACTACCTCGAGGTAGGTCGGGATGAGGAGTATTTTCTACATCTGCTGCTCGGGATCGGGGATGACCGGTTGACCGCTATCAGGGAGGAGATCGGTCTCCCTGCCGAAATGTCCGTGAGGAGAATGCTCCTGGAGCGGCTGGTGCCCCTAGCGGCCGAATTACTGGGGGTGGGTGGCGCCGCCTCCTACCGGGAGATCGTGATCGCCTTGCTGGAGCGGGCAGCGGCGGCATCAGGCGTGGAGCGCTTCCAGATCTACTCCTGGGATGAATTCCTGCAACAGGTGGTCGGGCGCTACCAGGCAAAGCGCCCGAAACTGGGGCCTATCAGCGCCAGGTTGCCCAAGATCCTGCATGGGAACGAACTGCTACTGCGCGCCATGCGGGAGCCGGTGCTGGACCGGTTAACCGCAGCCCTGGTGGCCTGCTTGCAGTAAGACAGACAATGCTTGGGTGCGTATCATCCATAATGTACACGCCTTTATTATTAAAATCAGTTGAATTGCCTGTAGGACATCGAAGGAAAACATCGGAAAATGAAGAAAGATAACAAAACGCCGTTGGTATTAGCTTCGCTGAAGTGATGGGACTTTCGCCATGAAGATGAAGAACTGCGATACATGTGGAAACGAGATGCCGGAAATGTCGATGTCCTGCCGCTTTTGTGGCTCCCATCAGCGCGAGAGAACGCGTACTGGATCACGTGAGCGGCTGCGTACGGTCAACATCGAGGCCGGCATGCCATCAGTTGAAGACGGACTTGCACGTCTTGAAGGCGATCTGGTGCGTGCCAAGCAGTCTGGCGTCCGTGTCGTCCGTGTGATCCATGGATGGGGTTCGACAGGAACAGGAGGAGCACTCCGCGACGCCTGCCGGGCATTCCTGAAGAGGAAACTCACCGCCCTGCAGATTGCTAATGTCATCCATGGCGAGGACTACTCACGGGCAACAAGTGCGGGACGAGACCTTATGAACCGCTGTCCAGAGCTGCGAGGCAGCGAGCGCTCAGACAGTCAAAACCCCGGCATCACATTCGTTGAGTTCTATTGAATGGCGTGGGAAAAACAGTTGCCGCCTGATCGTATCCTGTGGGTTCCAGGGCAAAAAGCGGATCAAGAAGACGCGGACCGTTCAGGTTGCCGGCAGGACGGATGCGGAAAGGAAGAAGGCGGCCGATAAACTGCTGGCCGAGTTCATCGTCGAGATCGAGCACGGCCTGGTCATCGATGGTAAGAAGATGACCTTCAAGAAGTTCGTGGAGTGCTGGCTGAAAGACTACGCCGAGACCAACCTGGCGCCAAAGACACTCTTCCGTTACAAGGAGATCCTGGACAGCGGCATACTGCCCTCACTGGGTCATCTCAAGCTTGACCAGCTCCGGCCGACACACATCATCGAGTTTGAGAACATGCTCCGGGAGCCTGGGATCAGGATGGACAAGAAGGAAGGCGGCCTGTCGGAGAAGACGATCCTGCAGCATCATCGGATCATCAGCAGCATCCTCAATGATGCCGTCGAGTGGCAGTTGCTATTCTCAAACCCGGCCGCCCGGGTGAAGCCGCCCAGGGTCAAGAAGGTCCAGGCAAAGTGTTTTGACGAGGACCAGATGCTGATCATTCTGGACGCCCTAGAGCAGTTGCCGGTAGAGCTTCTCAGGTTTCGGGCGATCATCGACCTGGCCCTGGGGACTGGTCTGCGCCGGGGGGAGATCATGGGTCTCGAGTGGAGGGATATCGACTTCGATAAGCGCACCCTGGAAGTGCGCCAGGCCAGCCAGTACCTCCCGGGCAAAGGCTGCTTCATCAAGGACCCGAAGAACGAGACAAGCAAGCGGCTGATCTCCGTGCCGGCAGCAACGATCGCGGTGCTGAAGAAGTGGAAGGCCAAGCAGACAGAGCGGAAAATGAGGATACCTGATCTGTGGAGCGTGGGAGAGTGGGTATTCACGACATGGGACGGCCACCGGATGCACCCGGACACGATCAGCAAGTGGTTTCCCGAGTTCCTGAAGAAGATCATCGTCCATAGAACCTGCAGTGGGTTCATGCAAACAGAGGACTACTGCCCACATTGCGATAAAAAGGTGCGCACAGAAGACATTATTAGATTGCCCAAGTTCAACTTCCATTCGCTGCGCCATACATCGGCAACATTGTTGATCGCTGAAGGCACCGATATCAGGGAGGTCAGCGGTCGGCTTGGGCACTCCAACACATCCACCACCGGCGATATATATGCTCACTTCTTGAAGAAAGCTGACCAGGCGGCTGCTGAGAAGCTGGATAACCTGATGACCAGAAGGAAGAAAGGTTCAGCAGCAAAGAGTAGTTAAAAGCATTCACGTAGAATAATTGAGACCCCGGTGGCTGCGATAGCTTCCGGGGTCTTT